>JGI20166J26741_11540141_pt1 | contig 12255 bp, 5 predicted proteins | sample TergutCu122P5_FD_26741 | JGI IMG/M metagenome (IMG submission 26741) | reverse complement strand
GATGGGCATAGTGATGCCCGAAACATGTTGAGCAAGCAATAAGATCTGCAATAAAAACCTCTGTTGCATCTAGTTGGCATTTTATTTCCACATATAACCTCATTATTTAAAATTTTTGTTGTAAATGTTACTACATGTTACCTCATTATGTAAAAGTTGTGTTGTAAATGTTACAAAAAGAATTTTAGTGTATTTTGTTTGAAATTAATCAAACTGAACCATTTCCAAGTAGTGGCTTTTCCCGTCTTACATTCTAAATGTAATGTGTTGAAGGCTTGTTTGCTTTTATAAGGGCATAGATGATATTGTATTTTACCCTATGTATATTTTTAAAAGTCCATTACAGTCTCATATTTTATATATGGGAAGCCTTGATACCAAAGTGAGAGAGAGTTTTGGCTCTCAAAGTGAATATATAGTGTGCCATTATAATGGAGTGCACCGATCTTTTAGGTGAGACTTCACTGTGCCAGGCAGACATGGTATTGCTATATGCAACTGGGTTCCTTTGTTCTCCTTCAATGCATGTACAGTGTTATAAGTTGTGGGGTCTGTATAATACACATGTCTGTTGCGAGTTTAATGATTTTATTTGGGAAATGCATTTAGAACACTTCGATTGTAATAGACACCATTTTTGGAGGTGATACGCAAGTATTCGTATTGTAGTTGTAGTGTAAATATTTATCCTGTAAAGCATGCCATTTTTATTATTATTAAGGTTCAGGACAGTAAGCTGTCGGTGTGGAGCTGTAACATACATCATTAAATTGAAACTTGTGGATGGTGGCATTACTTTTATTTTGAGCATGTTGCATGTGTAGGATATGGACTAAGGTGTGAAGCTTTGTAGTCTGGTAGATAAATACTGATGTTTTGGGGTATACTGCTTCCTCCATCTTCATGATAGAATAATCGTTAAATGAGAATAATCATTAAATGTGTACCAGGCTTGCGGTGGCACATCCCACAAGACAGTAATCTTGATAGGTATCAGCTGGAGAACCTCAAATCTCACGTACACTCTATAATTAATGTGGTCAGTATGTTTTCTTTGTATTTATGATATATTCAGTTTTCCATCTTATTTAGAATTAGATCTTGTTTTACTTCTGGCCTTGTTTTATTAAGTAGCTCTCATTCTTATGATCTCTGTGTTCGTTTAAGTTCAGGTTAACCAGTCAAAATATTAAATAATAAAACCTCTTAGTGTTGTCTGGAAATGGCAGGTTATGCTGCCTTACACATATTCATAATTCCATTTTAGAATTCCAGTTAATATTACCTGGTCATTGAAATTTCATATTTCTTCTTTCTGCATTGTATCAGTGTAGCAGGGGATTGTTACCTGAAAATGGGTGCTTTTCATTTGTGAAGTGTACTGTGTATAACTAATCAAATAATAAATCCTTCTGGCATACAGTAATAGCAGTATAGAATGTGTATTGTTATAGAGTTAAATCTTAAATGATATTGAGAAATTTGCATGATGAGGATCTTTGTATCTGAATATTGTTTTACCAAATCAAGAAGGATGAGATGGATGGGGCATGTAGGTAGCCTGGGAGAGATGAGAAATGCAACACATTTTTAGTCAGAAAAACTGAAAAGAAGAGATCATTTGTTGAGAATGGGCATAGATGGGGAACTCTGTCTTAAGTGAGGTTCCAGTGACAGGCTCATATGAATGCAGTACTGAACATTTACATTTCATATTCTTGGACTACCTGAGCAGCTGCCTACTTCCCAGTAAGGACTCCTGAAACTAGCAGGTATGGTGCAGGATAGTTGGTCCTGAAGTCCCAACATAGAGTGGAATGTATGTCAGTTGAAGTGCACATCTTTCAAACTTCTTGGCAATTCTGCATACACGACAGTTGTTACATTCAGTACTGTTGCACAGTACTAACAGACTGTACATATATTAATATTATTTCATATGAATACAGATTTTAATGAGATATCTTCAGTCACATTTTTTTAATAATGATTTATTTTTGAGAATTCAGTTTGAGCTTGATGAACAATAGTAATTTGAAGGGTGGGTTCCCCCCAGGCACCACGTCTTTAAAATTTGTTGAGTTTTTGAGTTTGAACATGTGGCAGATGACCATGACCATACTGTCATGCATTCATTTTATCATTCAAAAAGTTGGCGTGGGTCTTCCAAATTAAAAAGTACTACACAAATATCACAAAATAAATTTTTGTATATAAAGTGCTAAGACTTGCTCTTGTGTTGTTACTTGTGGTAAGTAGTTTTGAATGGAAACTGAAGATGGCTGGAGTGATTGATATTCTTGTGCCATTAGTACAGTGTCCATCTTTGTCCCAGGAATTTTCTCTTGGTTGCTGCATCCCCTTAAAATTTTAAATGGGGTGTATGCTGAATAGAAGACAATATTCTTTGGGTGGTCTTTGATTTGGATAGCATATGCCAAGCAGCTGGTAGTCACCTATAAAATAAACTGTGGAATATCAAGGCAGAACTTCCATTTACTGTATTATCCTTCTAACTGCATGAATAACTTGCTGTTGGGTTTGAAGGGAAGGAGAAAAAAGTGACTTTGTGATGATATGTGCATTCTTTGTTATACATGTGGATTGTACACCACCTGATGTATGAATTAATCACACTCATTTACGAGTTTAGACAATATTTTAGTGTATTCCCTCTTTTTGATTCATTAGACTATGAGTCTTAACAACAAAAAATTGAGGATGTATTTTGACTTAGGTGCCCCTGTATTTTTATTTATAAAATACTTTCATCCAGTTTTCTCAATTTCTTTGTGCTCTTTTAAAGTAAAGTATTTTAATAAAGTTGTCTAATGGGTGCCGTGAAATCATATGGCAGAGTGGAGTTGCATCACACTTTCTTAACCGTGGCTCTAGATGGAGATGTATGATCATTTTCATTCCCCAGCTGCTTTACCCACAGGGAAAGAGCCCCTGGTACTGAGTGAATAGGAGGGTAGATGTGCCCCAGGTCTGGTCTGTACACTTTGGCAATTGAACCACAATTTGTCAGTCATTTATTTAGCCAGTAACCCAGTCATTATACTGTGTTATTTCTGCTCCTTTGTGGCCCTGTTGGTAGGCAAATAACATGTTTTTCGTGTTCATCAGTATTTAATTTCTTGGAAACTTTAATGTACAGTGAGATTTTTTCAAGTGCCCTTGTGAGTTATTAGCAGTTAGCACGAAGTGAGCTGCTGCAGTTTTAAGCTAGGTACATACTCTGAGCCCCGTGTTGATATAATTTTCACTTCTGTGCTGTAGGTTGTGTGATAAACATTTACTCAGTAGTATTGTTGTCTGTGTTGAAGTGCCACATTTGAGGTACCTTGTGGAATGTGTGTTTGTTAGTAGTTTTCCAAGAAGACTCTGGAGAAGATACCATCACCAATTCATAATATTACAATTTGTCATAGAAGACATCTTCATGCAATTGTAAATACAGACAAGACTTGGTTTTGCTTACATGGCGAAGTAAATCCAGTGTGTTTTTTTTTTTTTCGTGTGTTGTTTAACAGTGCTCTCAGTTACTGATAGTTGTTGCATTCCTAGACTAATAAAAGGAATTGAGCTACAGCTTTGGCATTCAGGCTGTGTTCCACAGAAATCACTGCTGTAGTTGCACATACGTGTTCAGTGTTAAAATGTGTGCTTATCATTACCGTCTCTGCACAGCAACTGTAAGTAGAGCTCTGAACACAAAGAGTGCTCTCACTGTATCAACCAACAAATGCACTGAAAATACAATAAAATACAAATCATAAAATACATTTCATGACACATATCAAACTCCTACATGTTGTGGCACTGGTGTGCCATCCTCAGGAAATCTACTAGAAGAAAGGAATACAAGTCCAACATTCCAACCTAGGTATTAATCACCCTCACTGGTATCACATCAGTCAAGGCAGATGTTACGTACTCCAAGTATAAACGGATTCAAACTTGTACTTGAATAGGCTCACTATTATATAGTTGTAATATCACAAAATTGTAATTTATGCTTGTCAGCCTTGTGTATTCTAGAATGGTATTATTTCAATTATACCAGTGAGGGTGATTAACACCTATGTTGGCATGTTGTACTTGTATTATTTTTTTCTAGTAGACTCCCCAAGGATGGCACTTTGGTGCCGAAACATGTAGGATTTTGATACTTGTCAATAATTGTATTTTGTGATGTGTATCTTATTGTATTTGAGTGCATTCATTGGTTGATGTAGTGAATGCAAGAATATGTGCAGTATGAGTAACGTAAAATTCACAGAGAGTACTCATCTGATCTGATGGTGTGTTGTGGGAAACTTAGTGTTTTTCACCTGTATGTGGTATACATAAGTTGTACATATTTTAATGCTAAGTTAGGTGTTACAGTTTTATTTTCTTTGAGCTAATCGAGAGCTTGGTATTAGTAGGGTTAATGAAAATAACATTCCTTGTATGCAATTAATACTGCTGTTCCATTCAGCCTGTTCATGCTGTAAAAGCCGACTATCAGATAATAGAGAATCGGTTGGAGAATGGAAAATTAAAAGAAAAGCCCACAGGGATTGGTAAAGTGCGCAGTATCTATAAACCACACCATCCACTTCTGTGCCTTGTTGAAAGATTATGAAACCTGTGGATTACAGTATCAAAAGGCATTGCATTTGTTCTTGTATCTGACTCATTGCCGGCCTAGATGTTGGATAAGATGAACATGGGAACGATAATTGCCAGTGTCTGGTGTCACTGTGTTGTGAGTAAATTTGATGATTACTGTTTCGTGAAGAACAGATTGGGGGAAGTCTCGTGTGTTACAGAGATACTGAAAATCTGAAGGTCACTGAGCTACATGATTTAGATACTCTGCTCATTTGTGAAGCAGCTACCAGGTGAACAGCAGAACAGTGCTGTCTTTCAACAAGGATATGCTAATGCTGAATGCTGCTAGACCATCTGCTTATGTTCTGAGGGAAGTGTTTGTAGATAGAACTAGTAGTTGTGGTTTATTGCCAGCACTATTCTCCAACTGGCATAAGGAATCATGGTAGACCTTTGAAGAGACTTGTGGATACGTGAGACCGGAATGGGTCAACAAGTGGCCCAACTGCATGACATATGATGATGATGATGATATTCCATTGACTGCAACCCACATGGCTTTCGCTGTACAACAGTTATGGCCAGATGTTCTGGGCTCACACTAACCCTTACATTTGTGGAACTGAAGAAAAATATCCAGTGGGAAGCTTCATGTAATTTACTAAGAAGAACCTTGTTGCATGAGTGCATATTTTTCAGTGGTGATGTCAGGAATGCATGCAAGACAATGGAGGACATTTTCAGCATCTGCTATGGTCTTCTCTCTCTCTCTCTCTGTGTGTGTGTGTGCGTGCGTGCGCACGCGTGCTTAAAGTTTGCCAGTTCTTCTAGCATCTTGTCAGAAGAAACATATTTCACTGACAGAGTTCAATGATTTGTGTGGAACTTGAAAAATCTCACTGTATAACAAGATTTCTATGCAGCACCATGCCTGAAAATAATGGAACATTCAAATGTGAGGATATAATAGTCATGTAATAACGTATTTCCTGGCCCATGAGACGCACCATGATTTTTTCGTTACAAATTTTAAAAAAAAATGATGAATTTATTTTAATATTAGTAATTTATAGGAAGAAAACAGGATTGTTACATACCAAAATTAGCAACCATAATATAATGTATTCATCATTCATGTTTTGCAGTGTAATTCACAACTTCGGTTTTAAATGCAATACCATAAGATAACCATCTCTCTTTTGGTCCCATGAGGGTTTTCTTTGATTTTAAACTTTAAATTTAACTCTTTAATCACTGTTTGTAAAAACGTAAATACACATAAAACAGATATACTTTAAGGAACGTGTAACCCACTTGAATTACACTTGACTACACTTTGCTACTGCAGCAGTGTAAATACCCGGAATCATGTGATGCAGTGTATACGTTAGGGTAAATCCCCAGATAAGAAAGTAAGCCGTTCACAAGCATTGATGCCAGATCTCATGATTTGGAAGCAAATTTCACTATCTCACGATCAAGATGTATAATAGACGTACAGGTATTTATAAGTTTGGAAATAATACTTACCCTGAGCGCATAAGACACAGGTCAAATTTAGGTCACATTTTTGGGTGGAAAAGGTGTGTCTTATGGGCTGGGAAATATGGTAAATAGTTTTCATTATTTCAGTGCAGTTTATTAAAAAACCCATCTAAACAGGTACTTCCTCTTGTGTTACATGTATTTTTATTTTGCACACATTTCGTTCATAAATTAGTATGCATCCTTATAATGGTTTATCTTGGTTTGTTACACTTTGTAAGATTTTAACAGTGCCTGAAGATTCTATCCATAGAATAAATGAAGAAATATGAACACTTTTTATGTTCACTTAAGTAGTCTGCATGATGATCTTATGAAAATATGTAAGAAAACAAAATGTTTAGGCTCGATTAGTTTTAGATGCACTTTTGTAAATAATTTTCAATTTAACATGTAGACGTTTATGCTGATCCAGGTCCAGCAGTTGATTAATTTTAACATACAAGTGTGTTCTATCAGTTTGCTCTTGTTAAAGAAGTACAAAATTAGATATATTGCTCAGCTTTGTAATAATCGTAGTGTGGAAGTTGTTGGGTTAACTTTTTTTGTGGGTAGATGCATGTGCATAATACAAATCACAAAATATATATAGTTGTGAGTGGTAATAAATAAGTAATTGCTTTGTAGGAACCATCACAAAGTTGGACTCCAAAACTTTCCAGTTGGACCACACAACATTTAGTCTGATTTTCTAATGCATTGTTGCTTTTGCTTTGGTCACGGTAAATATTAACAGAATTCCACACAGAAGTTAAAATTACATTAAAAAAGCTTTTCAAGCCATTATCATAATATTTCTTTTTTATCTGTTTCAAATATTTATGCACACTAAATTTTTGCACCTGTAAATACATGCTGTACAATTACAACAAAACTACTGTACCCATATATCTTGGAAGTAAACCATTGATTGCCGCATATCACACCTGTCAGACTGGTGAAGTAATTTGAGCTTACATACATCCCACGGCTGCGATAGTTCATTGGGTAAATCGTGAAATAATGTACTATAATAAATTACAGATAATTGTAGTGTTTTACAGCAGTTCAGTTCTGATGTTGAAGAGGGCTGTGTTGTTCATGTCTGTGAGCATGACATAGCAGATAATAATGCGGCATTAATTAAGTTTTAATTGTTCACCAGACACAGTACAAAGAGGTACAACTTCACCACTTCAAGAATCTGTGGTTGACAGTTTTTTTTTTTTAAAATTACCATGGTTAATGGATGGGTGGCCTGGAATTACCTGTAGGGTAAATTGCATGGCTTATTTAAGTTACATTATATATTTACTGTTGATTCTGTACTGGCTGCTCTCTTGCATTATTTTCTGACAGAATGGTATCTTTTTGGGGGAGTGTCTCTTAACTTGTTAAGTTTAGTTGGTTCTTTTGACATATGGTCCATGGTCTTTGACTTGATACAAAGAAGCCCAGCTGTATAAATTATTGTAGGCTTTACTGATAAGCACTTTTGGAACAGAAGTTATATAAATATTTGTTCTCTCTCTCTCTCTCTCTTTCCTTTTTTCCCCTCTCCCAGAACTGGTATTCCTATCAGTTCACTTGTTTGCAGGTTTTGGAGTTTTTAAAATCTAAGGAAAACTGTATCAGTTTATTATTGAAGCACTTGGGCACATCTGCCATAATGGATTTGATGCTGAAACTCATCACACATGTAGAAGGGGTAGAGATGAAGCAAAATATTCTCAATGTAAGTATAAATAGCAGTATTCAAATGGAATTATTGTTTTTCATCAGCATGAGATTCACCTTTCACATTCATTTCCCATAGTTGACAAAGTGAGACAGAAATTATTGTAACTGGTTCTTGCACTTTCTTTGTACAGTGTGTGTCTTACTGAGCATAGAAAAGTGAGCCAGCTTCCACAAGGCCAGTCTACCAAGTGTTGAATCATCATGTCATTACTGTACTGTGATTGTGTGTGTTATGTGTTGGGTCTTGTACAGCATAACTGCATGTTTAAAATGTTTGCAGGTGGATAGTTTGTTCATTTTCAGTACTTATGCAGAGAATTGTCATGGCAAATTTTTGCAAAATGGTTTGTAAAAAAAAAACTTATGTCATCAGTGCCATGTAAAGGAACAGTATACAGAATGGTGAGAGCATTTTGACCAGCAGGTTCATTGGTGGACAGAAACACAGTACAGAAACATTATGTTTTAACTGAAGTGGGTTGTCAAAATCCTTTTACCAGGGTGCAGCAAAACTTTCAAAATATGTCCATATGAAATTGGGGCTGTACAAAGCTTGTTCCTCAATATTGGGATGCAAGAAGCTGGTATTGCAGGTTGTTGTAGGAATTAGTAGTCTGGATTTCTTGATTAGGAACTCATGTTTTCTCAGATGAGGCATGGTTTACGTTGCATGGGAGTGTAAACAGCCATAATAAAGAGATACTGATGTTCTGAAAAGACCCATGTAATCTTCATTTATCTGTGCGTAACTGTAAAGTTGAAAGTCCTGTGTATGGTGAGCACGCACAAAATCAAAGCCCCCATTTGTTGTAGAAATATTGAATTCATACCACTGAATTGTGCCAGTTTGGACATCCTTCAGATGGTTATCACCTAGAGCTCCAGATTTGAATCTGTTGTATGTGGTGGGCAGTAAAACATAGAGTTCATGTCAGTAGCCCACATTTATTGCAAGAACTGAGAGACAGTGTTCAAAGAGAAATGGCCTTCATTTCAAGTCAACCCTGTCATATGTTGAGAAATGAGGTTGGTGCTTCAAGGCTGTCCTGTAAAATAATGTAAGTTTTACTGCATGGGAATTACAGACTTAACCCTTTGGCACCTAATGTCCCATATACCCATCACGTGGTGTGATGCTCAGAAACACTGAACATCGGGTATAGATGAGGGCCACTTAATGGCCTCCTGAATCCAGTGGTCATTTAAATTCTGGCATCTTGCACATAACACACGGCATTTAATTTTGACACCAAAGAGTTAAACTCTTGGCAGAGGTAGGCATGACAGGCAGTGAAGCTCCCACAATGGGTGCCATGCTGAGACTGGAGATTAAAAATATGCTGTGTGTGTGTGTGTGTTTTGCGTGACCACTAAGAAATTTATATGCCTTCAGCCATTCTAAAAATAATAGTTTGTTATTTTGCTCTGAATTGGGCACTTGAATAACCAGTTCATTATTTATGCTGGTTGAAGGTCAGCTAGGATGCTTGTCAGTTTTGACATTACCCCTTTGTACAATGACAGGAACTTGTACTCAGCTCAGTGTTGCATTTTGAAATGCTGTTTTTATCAATTTATTTTATTTATCATTTTGATGTCACAGAATGTGATGCATTTTTTACTCTCACCATTGTTAAATTTATCCTATACCACCACCTGGACTGGATTTGTGACTGTTTATAGCACATGGCTTTCAGGGGATTGGGGGAGAGCCATGGTGTTATGGACCATGTTCCTTGAAGTCCTGATCTCTCACCCATTGATTCCCATATCCTTGGACCACTTCAGAAGCACCTGGCTGGGAAGTGACTTACAACAAGTTTTATGTAAAACAAGCTGTCACCTGGCAAAAGGCACTTGACATCAGTTTCCACTATGCTGGGTTACAGGCCCTGGGAGCATGTGGAGTTAAGTGACTGAGTATCAGTGGTGATTATGAGGAGATCTGATGTGTACAATCTGCTTGCCCTCGTGCCATGTATATGTTGAAGTCGGTGTGAAGTTGGTGACTTCTCAGTGTCTGTTACCTGTTTTTCCAAACTTTGTGTGTGTGTGTGTGTGTGTGTGCATGCGCGTGTGGGACACACACACACATATCACTTTTCTTGGCTGCTTTATGTAGGAAGTTAAAGTTACTCAGTAATTGTCATCTCCCACTATTGCCTGTTACTTAGAAAAAAATTACAGGTAAGCCTTGTTAGTTTTGCATTTCTGTATGTGCCGTTTGCAGAAGTGCCCATTTAATTTTATCAATTTATGTTTGTATATAGTGTCAGTTTTGAATTTTTTTTATTATCTTTTAGTGGTTGGATAGTCAGCGAGTGGTGCAGTGTCTTGTTGCATTGCTGGACCCATCAGTTGATCCTGAGCGCCATTGTAACGCTGCACAGCTGCTCTGTGATGTAATTAGAATGTCAAGAGAGAACCAGCACACTTCTGCGGAGCGGACAGATCCGGATCCAATACTTAACACTATTGAGGCGTAAGCATGAAATTCTTCTGATTACATTGCCATATGTAGATGTGCATTTTAGGGCTGAATATGGATGTTCTGCAGCAGATGTAAACTCCTTAAATAAACACCACGCTTAACTTAGTACTTTTGTTTGGCAGACCTGAAACTGTAAAACAACTGCTAGATTACATACTGGGGAAAGAGAAAAGTGAGTCATCGATAGTTGGAGGAATATCTGTGTTATTAACACTACTTGACTGCAGTAAGCCAAGGTAAGATGTCAGAATTAGTAATAGTTGAGCTCCACTTCTGCCAAGTAAAGTTATTGACATTGCATATTCTTTGTCTTATGTTGAGGTATGATCACATTTTTCAATTGATTCTGTGATAGGATTAACCTACAAAATGTGTAATATTTCAAACACGCTCATTCCAAAGTCAGAGTTGTTCAGTTCAAATATGTACCAAAACGAGATTCTGAAAAGATCACTTTCACATGCAGAAGTTGAATATTAATGATGTGCAGGTTTTGTTTGGGGCAGATACAGTATTGCATCATTGTATGATGATAACAGTTTTGATTACCTTTTAATATTTTCTATGTACCTGATCACCATAGTTTTTTTTTTCTCCCCTGCTTGTATACAGTACTCCAAACTCTGATTCCAATAATACATATGGAGGTGGTGGTGGTCAGGATGAAAGATCAGACGGACATGGCGAAAATGAGCACCCTCCCAAGGTGATTTTGAATACAACAGCAGCCATCTTGCCACGTCTTAAGGATTTCCACAATCTCTTACTTGACCCTCCACAGGCAAGTGCATGATTAAATTCTGAGAGTGTATTCCATGTAAGTGATAACCATTTGATGCTGAACATTATACATGCATAATGTGAAGTGTGATGCACAACACACCAAACGTCTTGTAAATATATCTGCTCTTATGTAGTTCCCTTGGGGAGCATTCAGATGCTGGTCTTCTTCACACTAATGAGAGCATTTAGTTCTGGCACCATGTCGCTGCGTCATACAGATTGGGAATTGGGGCCTGGGGTAGCGTAGTGGTTAGGGCGCTGCGCTACTAGTCAGACGGTCCCGGGATCGATTCCCGGTGGTGTCACTGGGGATTTTTTCCCTGGTACCCCCGACAGAACCATGTGCCCTGAGGTCGACAGCCTCTAAAAGTGAGTACCAGGGATTTCTCATGGGTTATAGGTGGCCGGTGAATTTGGCTGACCTACCACCCTTGTAGTGCCGAAACGTCAAGAAAATCTGGGGCCTTAACCTACCCGGAACCCCTTGGGCCACCTTGGCCTGTCGCGGGAAACCTTTACTCTTTTTACAGATAGGGAATTAACTCAAATATGTGTTACACTTTTTATTTTTTACATTGTTTATTTTCTTCTTTGTAATATAGAGAAATATTGTTCTGGTTAGCTGAGTGATGACCCAACAGCTCTGGGTGATTGTTATAGTACAGGTGGACCAAATAGAAGTAGGCTTTACTTTTGATGTTCCAAATATACTGCCAGGGTCTTCAAAACAATGGTTATATACAGTCTCTGTGTATGATGCAGTTACCTGGGAACAGGATTCATGTTAACTTTGTCAGAAGTTTAAATTTGACTGTAAATTAAAAAGCATTAAAACTGTATAAATGTACTTCTTGTATGAAATTAGTTCACTCTAGCTTTCATTTCCTTTACCTGTGATAACCATTTGGGATCTTAAACCCTTGCTGCATGTGTGTATTTTGAATCTGCCATTAACCCTTAGGCTACTAATGTCATATATATATATATATGGAGCTCCTAGTAAAGCCAGAAATGGTAACGTCGTATATATATGGACCTACGTTTGGCAACGCTGAAACAGCCTCTTTCTATTTGCTGCACAATGTTTCAACACTGAATCAATGCAGAGAGGTTTC
>JGI20166J26741_11540030_pt1 | contig 12256 bp, 11 predicted proteins | sample TergutCu122P5_FD_26741 | JGI IMG/M metagenome (IMG submission 26741) | reverse complement strand
GAAGAAGTGTGTGCATCACCAAGGAGACTACTTTGAAGGGGATTAGGGTTTCAGACATCCAAATAAATAATTGTACTTTTGCCGACCAAAGGTCCGATACGTTTAAACAGCCCTCGTACATGGTTTGTAATATATTCTTTTTTTTTTTTTTTTTTAATAGCCCATCGGAAATTACTTTCTGGATAACCTACGTATATGTAAACGTAAAGGCCCTGAGTGTTACAAAAGGTTTGACGCTCCCAGATATCCAAACAATTGGCATGTGAAGGTGGTAAGGTTGTCAGCCCTATGCACTGGACACCTTGACCCCTACCCACAGGAAATATTCCTAGAATCATTTCTGTTAGAGGCTGATTCGACCCCAGGGCCATAGTGTGGCCAGAAGAATTAAGCCAATGACAAATTCCAGTGACAGCAATGGGAATTAAACCTGCAACCTTCTAGCGTGTAGCGCAGTGCCTCAGCCAAATGCACCACTGTGTGACCAGAAATTCATTAATTATGGGGATGAATTTGTAACTTTATGACATATTATGGAAATATATGGTCATGTACATAAATTAATTTACAGGTTCTTATGGAGTTTCTACACTTAAACCCTTACACTATGTTACTGCTTTTTGTGTTTTAAGCAATTTTACAGACTTCAGTAAGGCCCCAACCAAGCGCCTGTACAAAAAAAAAATGGATTTTACACTTCTCCAATGCTACAATTTTCTGAAACTTACTCTTCATTTTGCCAATCCCGACCATGACAATTTACCTGACTTCACATTTCATAGTTTTATTCTCAGAATTTTTATTTTACTCATGAGTTACTGCAGTCAACTGAGCATATTTTACCCTGTGTTGCTTGCTGATGTCTGAGCAGGGGCTGTGATAAGCTTTGTTTGTTAGTTATACAAAAGGAACACATATATAATTAGGTTTGCAAACCATATTATATTGCGGACCAAGCTTCATCTCACAGCAATGGGTCAAGTACAGATGATGGAAAAAAATAAATCCCTTGCAATAAGTAATAAAGTAGGTATTTTACAGATGCTCATACACATGCTGAAACACACGGTGACCTGGCATCATAGTTACAACTTCAGTGACCATACTCAACACAAATGCAAAAAACTGTAGAGCAACAGAAAAAATTTATGTCCTGTGTAGGCCATTCTCCAAGCTGCAGATACCACTGCAACACCTGCTGTAAGAGGAATTAAATCTACTTTTGCTGCATGATTGAAGCAAGCACATGCAAGTAATATTTCCTTAGGTGGCATTATTGCAATGAGAAAGGTTGTGCATGTCAGTACTTCTACAGCAGAAAACTTTATGGGTTAAAACTGACATTTAAAGGGAACTTACAGCAATGTTTATGAACCTCCAGCATGCGGAGTACTGATTCAGAAAGAGCAGATTATGGGAAAATGACCAATTGTTGCAAGACATTAAACAATATGAACCCTGTGCCATACAAAACACTAATTAAACAGGTATATTTTTCACTCAACAATGCTGAAAAGTTACTGAAACTTATGGGCAGGGAAGAAAATCACTGGCAAAATTTGCAGTCTCTTGGAGTACGCACTACAACCTGGTGTTGGAGCATAAGTTAACCAAGCCAGAATAGAAATGGACAGATAACAATGGAAGTTTATTAAGACTATAAGCAGCCACAATATATATGTATAATTTACTATTAAGAATAATATCTGTATCATGCACAACAAATATCAAAATAAAATACAAGCTGAGAACACTTAATGGCTGGTCAAGTAATAAATTAATAGTGCAGACTGCAACTCCCTCATGTTATCACAATATGCCACTAGGCTGGAATAGAATCTTATATTGTGACTAATAACCCCCCACATTCGTCATTCTTTTATATTAGAAATGTACAAGGATGTTCAAATACGTGCAGACACACATGCACACACACACACCCACACTCATGTGTTTTACACATTCCATAGATCCTGTATTTAGTCCAAGTGTCAATATGATGTGGAATAAGTCATACAAATACAAAAAAAAAAAAGAGAGAGAGAGAGAGAAAAACTATGCAATACATTATTAGAATTTTGTATACAATATTAAAATTTTATATAAAATTCATTATGCACAACTCAGAATCTTGACTATGTCACTTTTGATCAACAGAAATTCAACAGAATAAAAGACGCATGCATTTCAAGTATCTTCTAAATGCTGATACAAACTGAGCCTTTTCATTCTTCAGGCTTGTGTGCTTGCACAATCAGCTGTTGAACACTTTGATGCCAACACAGCACATACTTCTCTGCAAACCGGAGAGTGACATATTCTACAAATATGGTATTCATTCATTTTGTTAATAATAAACACAGCTGAATTTCTTTGAAATTTCTTATTTAAAGAAACAAAACTTAAAAATGCTATTTCACAGTACATTCCAATACAGACGCTTCATACTTGAATAACTTAGCTCAGCATTTTGTAAAACCACAGCATTCTTCTTATGTTACAGCACATATAGCACTGGAATGTGCATTTTAACCGGTATGGGATACTTAACACTCCCAATCTCTCCACATTTTGAACTGGATAACATGCCATTAAGTACTCTACCACTTCAACTTACTGGTACATTTTGTATTGACTGTCACCTGTTGGTTTCATCATTTTTATAGCACATGTGATACGCAGTGTTTGATCATGGGCAGCAACTTTCTTTAGCACTTTCTCCTACGAGTTCTTTCGTAAGATTAAAAGCCACCAATCTTTTAGCTTCTCTCAAATCTTCATATTTTACTATTAATTTTAACACAGGGTACCCTGTCACTAACGCAATGAGGACACTGTCAACGAAAGTGTCATAGTGATAAAACGGTGTTGAAGGTCACAGAGTGGGCTTGCATGCACTCACAACTGAAAACAAGTTGCTCCATATCGGCAATATTGTCCTTTAGCACATTACAGACTTCACACACACTGCATGTGAATGTGCTCTACCAGCAAGGATAACGATAGTCAACACAAAAACTGATACTGGATGCATCCAATAGCTATTCCAGCACCATTATATGGACAATTTTGTAAAATATCTGAAGTTCTAGGTATCCAATAAACATTTTTCAGCTAATTCAGAATAACTATCAAAAGTCTAATTATTTATTTCAGACATTTCTGTCTCTGAATGCAAATACAAGAGAACTGCAGAGTCCTTTATATCCTAATACCATGCAAATTGTTTTATAAACTGTCAATAGAATTTAAAATGCATGCAACCTTAACTGTTTACTGCGTGATTTCAGGCCTCCATCGCGGTGTAAATGAGATCTGGGTTCTTCTGGGATATTAAGTGCCTGCAGATTAGTAGTTTCTGCTCCTGCTCGACCCTTGAAAGTGGGATCGATTGGTTGTCCCAAAACGTCGGTAACAAACTCCAAATCTATGCTGCGGAATTTCCCAGAAGAAATCAGATCTCATTAACTGTTTATTGTTCCACAGAAATTCATGCTAGCTTGATAACATATTACAGTCAGTTACATGTAAATTGCGGTACTCTTTAAAATGTTGAATACACACTCCTTTTACTCTACTGTTAAACTTCTAATGCTTAAAAATGACTCCCTATATTATTATCAGCTGCTTGTCGGGTTCTGTGTAACATGAATACGTTTCAGATCCATGGTTTGCGCAATATATGTATGTACGGAGAAACATAACCAAATCCACCTCACAAAGAAATGAGATTCTTAGGGTCGAAAGGCAGTATTAAATAGGTACCTTCAAGCCTAAACAATTCCACATTTTAGACACAAGAGATTCTTCCCCAGCAGAATCGTCAAAGATGTAACTAAGTAGCACATCGTCTGAACACCGACACAGTCGACAAACTGCCATAACCTTCCACTCCATTGTACCCACGCTGTCACACTGCGGGAAAGCTTATTCGTTACCACAGATCACCTAGCTCACAGATCATACATATATATCTAGTTAGTCGTTACCACTACCTGCGCGAGTTAGTAAACAACTGCGCTGGCCAATGGCACCCAGGTTTCGCTTCCGTTGACCGTCGTTCGTTTCGACCCAGTTGGCTTGTTACTGTTCTCCGTTCCACAGGGACCTGACGGTTATATTATGATTATTTTTTGACATAATTACAGTATTATACAATTAGAGATTTTACCTGTTCCATGATAACATATATTTTCATTAATGAGCTTCATTATAAATAATGAAGAAAATTTGCAAACAAATTCTTCTGCACACAGTATTAATGGAAGGAATGAGCACCATCTTCACAGACCAAATGCCAGCCTTTCATGTTTTCAGAGAACTGCATACTTTGCTGACATAAGAATTTTTAACATTTCACCATACAATCTCACAAGTCAAGAAGGAATATGCACACTTTAAAGTAGAATTACGAAGATGCTTAAATACACACTTCTTTTACCCTGCATATTAAATTTTGTGTGTAAAGATAATCCATAATGCTGTATATAAAATGTTCATACTGTATTGCACTGTAAAAATTCCGTAAACTGTTCATTCTTTGCTTATTTCGTATGGTTATGACTTATTCCACAATGTATTGTCATTTTGGCAAACCTATGGATCCATTAAATTTATGTGTGCATATGGACAGGGAGTTCAAGAATAAGATTAAAAAGTAAAATAAAAAGATGGCTGAAGATAATAGATATGAAAAATTGGAAAGAACTGGCGTTGAATAGGAAAGCTTTGAATAATCTAGTTGAAAAAGTCAAACCCCATGAAGTGTAAAGCTAATGGGGGAAAAAAAAAAAAGGCTGTATGTAGCACACTAGATGATCTGTGGTATGTAGTACGTATGCAAGCGGTGCTTTCATAAAATGTATGGGTTAAATGCGGACGGGACTCGTACAGAATGAACCAGATCGCAATAAAGACCCACTGTGCGCATACACAAACCACGTGGTAGCACGTGAATGGTCACTTTGCAGCGTCTGTTTAAGCGCGTCTGTTGGCAATCCTACATACCACCACAGGCGGCAATAGTGAAGTTAACCAATCACAGGTTGGCTAATGTTGGAGATTCAGACTTCGCGATCGTGTAAATAAGAGAGCAGGTCTTATCTGGGTGTGTTAATGTTGGGGTTTAGAGTCTTTTACTGATGTGTGTATAACGAAGGCCTAGAATAGAATAGTAAATGGGTTAGAGCCCTTTCGGTCCCGATGCACGTAGGCCTTTTTACAAGCCCTTCGTGCCCCTTATGTCCAAGTCATGGGAGCCCAGTTCCTTTAATAAAGTTCGAGATTGCTCCTAGACTTAGACTCTAACATCCTCAGGGTCCAAGAAAAAGGAACCCAAATAAGTATGTCTGAGTGTCATACTCACACAAAACGTGAGCTGAGGTTTCCTCTTCTGCCCCACACCTCCTATATAAGGGACTGTCGATCAGGCCCCTTATGTAGATGTATCTCAGGGAGTTACGTACAGTATGGAGGCCGGTAATAACTTTGGATTGTATCCTGTTAAAGGACAGTAGCCTAGTCCAATAAACATACCGGCTGAGCCCTCCCTTGCTAAGTGCTTGAGGTTCCCTGTATGGAGCTCTATCAAAAGAAACGTCCCGTTTCCAGAGCCTTCCATTACGAGAGAGTTGCTCCATTCCCAAAGCCTTCCTTGACATGTCTTACGTGCCCATTAAAGGAGCCGTCCCTCCAGGTACCCCTCGCAGAGCCCCCATAGAGAGAGACGCTCCATTTCCAGAGCTCTCCTTCGTCTGCCTCTCAAAGTCTCCGGTAAATGAGCCCCCTCCAGGTTCCCCAACGGGGCCCTTATGGAGACAGAAGGCCATTTTCAGAGCCTTTCTTTACATATCCTTAAGGGCCCCAGTAAAGGGGCTTCCCTCCAAGTTCCCCTTGCCGCCCCCATAGAGACACGCTACGTTTCCAGAGCCCTCCTTAATCTTTCAAGAGTCCCCGGTAAACGAAGACCTCTCCAGGGTTCCCAACGGGGCCCCTATGGAAACAGATGCCGGTTTCCAGAGCCTGCACCTTTTAGATTTGTCGCGAAATCCCCAGTAAACAAGGTCTCCTGATTAAATCTCACCTTCCTCTTACAGCCGTCGGTAAAGGAGCCCCCCTCCATGGTCCTCCAACGGGGCCCCTATGGACAGAGATGCTCGGTATCCAGAGCCAATGGTTTATTCATTCGTTATGATCTCTCAAGAGTCCCAATTTAAGGAGCTCTCCCAAGAAACATGACAAAAACATATGGTCACTGTCCACGGAGCCCCACGCGGACAAAAGGCTTGCATACAGTGAGTCACGGCCACGTTCGCCAAAGGGATCGTTGACGACAATGCTGTCACTACCGCAGTGCCACACAGCCTTCAGCACGATAATAAAATAGGCTTACACAGTTAGGATTCGTGGCATCTGAAGTATGTTTGTAGACACGGTGTAAGAGTATGTTATTACGTCAAACGTACAAAGTTTGTATTCAATAGTGCATACAGACACCGAAATAGTGCCACTTTGCTCGCCGCAAGTTGTGGCGGTACTTCCTTAAACTTGTCAAATTTACTTAAAATCATTCAACTCTGTTAATTTAAAAATAAATCCATATTTTAATAACATTTACTACAGTAAGAACGCATAGTACTTGCAAATGATCTTCATTCCATTGGTATGGAAAATTTACTAATTTTTGTATGAACTTTGTTCTTACTAACTGCAGAAATGGCAGTGTCCAAAACTACATATTGCATTACGTTATTGTCACTGTTCTATTCAAAATAACAACGGATTTTCGAGACACATATGGCAGCCTCCTTAGGAGTAATTTTCTCGCTGACGCCTCGGTGTATCTGCGCTGCTTCTCTCTGACGTGGTGTAACATACCCTGACGCTGTTTGAAGCAGGTAACCGTCTAATGGTGTATGTGCAGCATGCAAAACAATTTCTTTCGCCCTCTCTGTAAAAACATCTTCCTTCTGTGTACCATGGTTAGCATTTAACTGCCATATCCATACTGATAATGCTTCATTCAGTTTTTAGGAACGTTAACAATATTGTAAGCGACTGTTAGCTTCATCATGTCCGTCCGCATGGAATAACTCAGTTGCCACTGAACGGATTTTCATGAAATTTGATATTTGAGTATTTATCGAAAATCTGCTGAGTAAGTTCAAGTTTCTTAAAATCTGACACAAACACTGGTTACTTTACATGAAGGCTAAGGCACACTAATGATAGTATCTCGCTGAATTCTTCAGAAAATGACATGTTCCAGACAAAAGTTGTACAGAAAATCAAAAGATGTACTTTATGTAAAATAACTATTTTTCTGAAAATTGTGCCGTGTACGAGAAACTGTAGAAAAATATGGCAGAGCCACATGGGCCACAGATGACAATCTCACACAGCACATGTGCTTTTCATGCTAGAAAAATAAGACTACACACACACACATACTCAGAATATGTAATACTTATTGCTTCCCACAGCAGAAAAATGCGGAAAAACATGGTGCAAGATTAAGAGGTTGGTGGGCAACAGAATCAGATAGAGATGCTTCACAAATGCCCTATGTTCCTAATGGAATGAAAGATTCTGCTAGTACTACTACTACTATTTCTGCTCCTTTCCATGGAAACAATGGTTACTCAAATGCATCTCAATGTTATTTTTAAACATACATTGCCTCTCTTGTTCATATTTTACACCTACCAGTTATTTTTATTAATGTGTGCTAGATTTTCCCACCTATTCTTTGCACAAAGTATACATCATGAACATAGCACTGACTTGGTGGTTCATCACATAATAAGGAAAAGTGGTTAGCTATATTCTGCTGAGAGGCTGAAGTACATTTTCTGTTGTTGGTTAAAATGACATTCCCACTATGCAGTCCACTTCCATCCAACCTAAAACTAACATATAGCGAAACAGTACCATGTGCAGATAAAGTATGTACAGTACTTGCCTTCCAAATATATATGCCATTGCCTGTGGCATACCTGCAGGCATTGCAGTAAATAATTTTTCTGAAATTTACAGTATTCCTGTCACATTGCTTGGAATGTCAGATTATTTAAAATGAGGGTCCTTCAAGGAGATTTTTAGTTCTGCTACACATGACATAAGGCAAAAGCAAGCAAAGTATGATGATGTTCTTTACTGGTATTTATTTCTTAACTTGTATCCTATGTTTTGTGATTTACATACTACAATACGAGTATTTCATGCAAAGTATACAATGCTGTGCTGTAAAAAAGAGACTAATGATTATTTGTCAAGGCTATAACAAAGTACCGTGACAAGCGAGTCCCTGTCTCCACGGCATGGCGCATCCTCAGATTGCGGATAAAGAAACGGTCTCCAATGTGGAGAGTAGCTGCGAATAGGCAGTCGCAGACAGCCAACAAGGGGTGGTCCGCCAGCTCTTACATATCATTTGCAAGAAAAGCCTCTGACCTGGACTGATACTCTGGTACAACCTACGCAATGGAAAAGGGACATGAGATTTGGTACTTGGAAGGTTAGGAGCCTGTACAGGACAGGTTCCCTTACAGCTGCAGCCAGAGAATTAGGAAGATAGAAATTAGATTTAGTGGGTGTGCGGAAGGCAAGGTGGGACAAAAGGGGCATGGTAAGAGCAGGGGATTATAATTTTTTCTATGGAAGAGGAAACAATTATCATCAATTAGGAACAGGATTTTTTGTACACCACAGAATAGTATCAGCAGTTAAGAGAGTTGAGTTTGTTAGCGATATGGTGTCATATATAGTTCTGAGAGACTGCAGGTGTAATATCATTGTTCTGAATGTGCATGCACCAGGTGAGGAAAAAAGTAATGATTCAAAAGAGTTTTTATGAGGAATTAGAGCAGGTTATTTACCATTTTCCTAAGTATGGTAAAGCAGTCCCATTACAGACTTGGAGTGGCCCAGAGGGTTCCAGGAAGTTAAGGTTCCCAGATTTCATGACAACAGCACAAGATGGTGATAAGGTTATCAGCCTTACACACCGGCCGCCTTTACCCCCAGGAAATACACCTGGCACTCATTTCTTTTAGAAGCTGAGTGGACCCCAGGGCCATAGTGCGACTGGAAGGATTATGTCACTGAAAAATTCCAATGACACCATCGGGAATCAAACTCGCAACCTGCCAGTTTGTAGCGTAGGGCCTTAACCACTACGCCACCCTGTGCCCCATTTTCCTAAGTACCATATGAAAATTCTATTAGGAGATTTTAATGCAAAAGTGGTGAGAGAGAACATTTTCAAACCGACAACTGGGAATGGGAGTCTACAACAGGATAGTAAATGATAATGGGGTTAGAATAATAAACTTTGCCACATCAAAAAATCTTGTTGTTAAGAGCATGATGTTCCCACACCGATACATTCATAAGTACACCTGGACCTCTCCTGATGGGAAGAGTCACAACCAAATTGATCACATATTGATAGGCGATGGCATTTGATTATACTAGATGTACGAAGTTTCAGGGGCGGCTGACTGTGATACTCAACACCATCTGGTGGTTGCAAAAGTTAGGGAAAGATTGGCAGTAAGTACACAAGCAGCACAGAAGTTTGATGGGGAAAGATTTAATCTCAGGAAGCTACATGAGCTGGGGGTTAGGAAACAGTATCAAACAAACAGGTTTGCAGCTTTGGAGAACCAAAGTGATGGCGAGAACACAAATAGGGCTTTGGAGAGCATTAAAGAGAATATCAAAACCTCAGCTAAAGAGTCTAGGTATACATGAATTGAAGCAGCATAAACCTTGTTTTGATGATGAATGGTTAGGTTTTTTAGATCAAAGGAAGTAGGCTAAAATGCAGTGGGTACAGGATCCAAGTCAAAGCAAGGTTGATAATCTGAACAACGTAACACATGAAGCTAGCTGACATTTCAGGAACAAAAAGAAGACATATCTGACAGCTAAAATTGAGGAACTTGAAACCAACAGTAAGATAAAAAATATTAGGGACTTTTATGGGGGAATCAATGGCTTTAAGAAGGGTTAACAGCCTAGAACTAATATAGTAAAGGATGAGAATGGTGATTTGGTTGCAGACTCCCACAGTATTTTGGCTAGGTGGAGGAACTATTTCTCCCAGCTGTAAAATGTACATGGGGTTAATGATGTTAGGCACACAGAAATATACACATCAGAACCAACAGTGCCTGAGCCAAGCACGTTTGAAGTTGAGTTGGCTATTGAAAAGCTAAAAAGTCGCATATCACCAGTATTGATCAAATCCCAGCAGAATTAAGACAGAGGGTAGGACAATTCACTCTGAGATCCATAAACTTATTATTTCTATTTGGAATAAGGAGAAATTGCCTGAGTGGAAAGAATCAATCGTTGTACCTATCTATAAGAATGGTGATAAAACAGGCTGTAGTAATTATAGGGGCATATCACTTTTGCCATCTACACACAAACTTTTATCCTACATCCTGCTGCCTAGGTTAATTGCATACACACAGGAAATTATTGGTGATTATCAATGCGTATTTTGACGCAAGAGGTCAACTACTGATCATATATTCTACATTCGTCAAATACTTAAGAAAAAATGGGAATATAAAGAAGCAGTGCATCAGGTCTTTGTAGACTTCAAGAAAGCTTATGATCAATTAGGAGGGGAGGTTTTGTACAGGGTGATTCTCTCACAGGAGGCCCCAGACTATTGTCTACCTGCAAATAAACTATGAGTCTGTCAATCAATTAATGGATGATGAACTAACTACTGGGTATTACCAACAAGACGGTGCAAAATGTCACACTTCAAATGCTAGCATGCGAGAAATTGAAAATTCTTTTAAAGACAGAATTATCCCCAAAAAACTTTGGCCACCTAGATGTCCCGATCTAACGCCTACCGACTTCTTTCTTTGGGGCCTACTGAAGGGAAAAGTGTACAAAAATACACACCGCACAATTGAACAATTTAAAGACGCTATACACCAAGAGATTCAAGCCGTCAACTTCGACACTTTGGGAAAAGTATCCCAGAATTTGGAGAAACGCATTCAAGTGTGCTTGGATGTGAAAAGAGACCAGTTTCAGCATCGATTATGAGCAGGTCCTGTTTTGCATCGTTGCCGGTATGTGTATATAAATTTTCAAGTCATTATCTCAACAACATAATTTTTATAGACAATAGTTTGGGGCTTCTTGCGAGAGAATCACCCTGTATAATATTCTCATTGAGTTTGGTATCCCTATGAAACTGGAAAGGTTAATAAAAGTGTGTCTGACTGAAACATATAGCACAGTCCAGGTGGGCAAGAATTTGTCTGACGTTTCCTATTAGGAATGGTTTGAAACAAGGAGATGTTCTATCACCACTGCTTTTCACCTTTGCTTTAGTGTACGCCATTAGGAGGGTTCAGGTAAACCAGGAAGGCTTGAAATTAAGTGGTACACATCAGCTACTGGTTTATGCTGATGATGATAACATATTTCAAGAAAGCATACATTACTATAAAAGAGAATGCAGAAACTTTGATAGTGGCTAGTAAGGTGACTGGACTAAAAGAGAAAATGCTGATAAAACTAAGTACATGGTCATGCCTCGAGATCAGAATGCAGGACAAAGTCAACATATGAAGATTGATAATAATTCCTTTCAAAGGGAGGAAGAGTTTGAATATCTGGGAACAACCTTAACAACTCAAAATTCTATTCAGGAAGAAATTACGAGCAGATTGAAGTCAGGGAATGCTTGCTATCATTCGGCGCAGGTTGCTATCCAAAAATTTAAAGATTAAGGTAGACAGAACTATAATTCTGCCTGTCGTTTTGTATGGGTGTGAAACTTGGTCGCTGACATTGAGGGAGGAACGTAGGCTGAGGGTGTTTGAGAAAAGGGTGTAGAGGAAAATATTTGGGCCTAAGAGGGATGAGGTAATAGGGGAGTGGAGGAAGCTACATATTGAGGAGCTTAATGATCTCTACTCCTCACCCAATATTGTTCAGGTGATAAAATTGAGAATGAGACAGCATGTAGCAGGTATGGTGGAGAGGAGAGGCATATACAGGGTTTTGGCGGGAAACCTGAGGGAAAGAGACCACTTGGGAGACCAAGGCGCAGATGGGAGAATAATATTAAGATGGATCTTCAGAAGTAGGATGTGGGGGTATGGACTGGATCAAGCTGACTCAGGATAGGGACAGGTGGCAGACATTTGCGAATGTGGTAAGTAAGTAAGTAAGTAGGTAGGTAGGTAGGTAGGTAGGTAGGTGGGTGGGTGGGTGG
>JGI20166J26741_11539918_pt1 | contig 12262 bp, 10 predicted proteins | sample TergutCu122P5_FD_26741 | JGI IMG/M metagenome (IMG submission 26741) | reverse complement strand
TTTTTTTTGAGGAGACTTCCATGTTTTCCGCCGAGAATTTTTTCGATTTGCGAGATTTTGCCCATGCCGCGATTTTTGCCCCGGATGCCCCGGTCTGGCAGGCGCTCGACGCCTTGAAGGGCTATATGGACGGCTATAACTATCCGGTGCTTGACCGCGACCTGTTGCCAGACGGCAAGCCTTTGCCCAAGACCGTGGTTTTCCATGACGGATGCTGGCGCTCCGCCGCTGGCCTGACCATTGAATATGGCGATACCAATAAGGGGAAGCTGGCGGTTTTCGCTGACGGCAAACGCCTCGATGGCGCGACGGTGATTATGGCCGGCGCGGTTCTTGTCGGTGGGCGTTTCGCCTTTGGCCGGGGTGTCCTCGTCGAAAGCCAGGCGATGCTGAAGGCGCCGTTCATTTGCGACGACCATACCGAGATTCGCCAAGGCGCTTATCTGCGTGGATATTGCCTAGCCGGAAAACGCTGTGTTCTCGGCCATGCCACGGAAGTGAAAAACAGTATTTTTTTAAACGACGCCAAGGCCGGCCATTTTGCCTATCTCGGCGATTCCATCCTCGGCAACCACTGCAACCTTGGCGCCGGCACCAAGTTCGCCAATCTCCGCTTCATCAGCGGCAATATCGCCATCCGCCACAATAAACAGTTTTTTGACACCGGCCGCCGCAAGCTGGGCGCCATTCTTGGCGATGGCAGCCAGACCGGTTGCAACTCCGTGACCAGCCCCGGCGCCATCCTTGGCCGCGATTGCGCGCTGTTCCCGAACGCCACCGCCGCCTCCGGCTTTCATGCCGATCGCGCGCTCTTACGGTCAGGGGGATGCCCATCGGGCCATCCGGCAAAATAATCTGAATTTTTTTATTGTCGGCTGTATGGACGGCCAGGCAATGATATCGGCGCCTTCGATCAATGAATGGCGGCAAAAGGATTGAGCCGCTTCGAAAATGGCGGGCATATGCCATATTTTTACTTTTCTTTCATTTGAATAACCTTCCGTTTTAACATATACTTTTTCCATGAATCCGATCACAAACTATCTCACCATCGATGTGGAAGACTACTTCCAGGTGTCCGCCTTCGAGGATATTATCCGTCCGGCGGATTGGCCTGGCATGGAGCATCGTGTGGTGGGCAACACGGAAAAGGTGCTGGCGGTGCTGGCGGAAACGGACGTCAAAGCGACATTTTTTATCGTTGGCTGGATCGCCGAAAAATTCCCACGGCTTGTCCGCGCCATCCACACGCAGGGGCACAGCATCGGTTGCCACAGCTACTGGCACCGCAAAGTGTATGATCTGTCGCCAGAAGAATTCCGCGACGATACCGCCCGGGCCAAGACCATCCTTGAACAGATCATCGGCGAGCCCGTGCTCGGCTATCGCGCTCCTAGCTATTCGATTACGCAAAAATCCCTGTGGGCGCTCGATATCCTTAAAGGTCTGGGATTTGCTTACGATTCCTCGATCTTTCCCATTTATCACGATACCTACGGCATTCCTGGCTCGCCCCGCTTCGCCTACCGTCATGCCAACGGCCTGCTCGAATATCCCATTTCCACCGCCCGTATGCTCGGTTGGAATCTGCCGGCGGCCGGCGGCGGTTATTTTCGTCTGTTTCCCTATGCTTGCACGCGCTTCCTTTTGCGCTCGCTGAACAATACCGAAAAGCAACCCTTTGTCTTTTATCTGCACCCTTGGGAAGTCGATCCGGATCAGCCCCGTATGCGGCAGGCCAGATGGCTTTCCCGATTCCGGCACTACAATAATTTGCATGTGACCGTAGCCCGCTTCCGCCGTCTGTTGTCGGAATTTTCTTTCATGCCGCTGCCCGTTTCTCTTGCCTGAGCCGTCGACACCATGGAAATTCGCCCGGCTCAAGAAAAGGATCAACAGATATGGGATGCCTATGTGCGGCAACATCCCAGGGGGCTGGCCTATCATCAGTTCGCCTGGAAACGGGCGGTCAAGAAAGCGTATAATTTTGATGCCTGTTATCTCCTGGCGGAAGAGCGGGGCAGAGTGGCTGGGGTCTTGCCGCTGATTCTGTTTTCCCCGCCATTTTTTAAGAAGCAATACGTTTCGCTGCCGTTTTGCGATGTCGGCGGTGTGCTCGCCGACAATTCTGTGGTTGCTGACCGGCTTGCCGAACAGGCCGTCGCCCTGGCCCGGCATGAGAAGATTGTCTGCATAGAGATCAGGTCGGAAGATGATTCCGCCGGCAACGGCGGGCTGGGGGATACATCGCAAAAGGTGCGCATGGCGCTCGATCTGCCGGGCGACTCGGCCCAGCTTTTGGCCGGGTTGAAGGCCAAGCTGCGCAGCCAGGTGAAAAAGCCGATGCGGGATGGCTTGTCTTTTCGCGTTGGCGGGTTGGAACTGCTCGATGATTTTTATTTTGTTTTTGTTCGGAACATGCGCGATCTCGGCTCGCCGGTGCACAGCCGGCGCTGGATTCAGGCTGTGGTCGAGTGCTATGATCAAGAGGCGCGGATGGCGGTAGTGTACACGCGGGAAGGGCAAGCGGCGGCGGCAGGGGTAATGCTGCTGCATCCGGCGGTCGTTTCCAACCCGTGGTCATCGGCCTTGCGTTCTTATAAGCATTTGAACCCAAACATGCTGCTGTATTGGGCCATGCTGTCGTTTGCGGCCGACAATGGTTTTCCTTGTTTTGATTTCGGACGGTCGAGCCGTGGCTGTGGGACGTACAAATTCAAAGAGCAGTGGGGGGCCAGGGAAGTCCCCCTGCAATGGACGGAACTGTTGAGCGCGCGGGTCATCCCGGCAAGTACAGGCGCTTCCCGCTTGCGAGCGATTGCGGAACAGGCCTGGAGCAGGCTGCCGCTGAACCTGACGGCATTTGTTGGGCCGTATGTTCGCCGCCGTATTGCGTTGTGAGCATGAACATGGATTTATAAGGTTTTTTGAAAAACGTTATCGCGAAATACGTCTCAGATATTGCCGGGTCAAAAACAGACGATGAACATTCTTTTTGTCACCACGAAAACGCCGCTGCCGATGGACGACGGCCATTCGCTGCGCGATTTTAATATCCTGCGGCAATTGGCCAAGGAACATAGCGTTCATCTGATCAGCGCCGTCAAGGCGGAACGGGAATGGGGATACGTCAGTGATCTGGAAAAAGTCTGCGCCAGCGTCCAGCTTATCGGGGTGCCCGCCAACCGCTCGAAACTGGCCTTGGCCGCGACGCTTATCGAATCCCTGATAAAACGCAAAGCCTTTGTCACCTGCAAATACGATCTGCCGGCCATGCGCCAGGCCATCCGTAGAACGCTTGCCGAAAATACCATCGACCTCGTCCATCTCGGTATCCTGTCACTGGCGGTTTATCTTGATGAAGTAGCCGGTTACCCAGTGGCGCTCGATGAGCACAATGTCGAATCGGTACTGTTGCAGCGGCGGGTGATGACGGAAACTGGCATTGGCCGCCTCTTTTACCGCTGGCAACAAGAGTGGCTGGAAGATTTTGAACAAAAAGCCACACGGCAAGTGCGACGGATTTGGGCTTGTTCAGATATCGATGCCAAGCAGTTGCGGCAATTCGCGCCGCAAACGCCGGTTGCGGTCATCCCCAACGGTGTTGATTGTAACTATTTCCAGCCATTGACAGATGTTCAGGCGGAAGAAAAATCCCTGGTCTTTGTCGGCGGCCTGAATTGGCATCCCAATCTCGATGGCCTGCGCTGGTTCGACCGCGAGATACTGCCATTACTTTTGCCCAAACATCCCGGCCTGCGCCTGCATATCATCGGCGACGGCTCCCAACCGCAGTGGCGGCACAAAAACAATATCGTTTGCCATGGCCGCGTCGAAGACATTCGCCCTTTTATGGCCAGGGCGGCGGTTTTCATCGTGCCGCTACGTGTTGGCGGCGGCACGCGGCTGAAAATCCTCAACGCCATGGCCGCCGGCTGTTGCGTGGTCGCGACCTCGATCGGCGCCGAAGGGCTGGCTGCCGTCGACGGAGAAAATATCCTTATTGGCGACAGTGCTGGGCAATTCGCCGAGCAAATTCTCGCGGCCTTCGCTTCAGCCACGATCCGGGGAAAAATTGGCCAAAACGCTGGGCATTTCATCCGGGATAACTACGACTGGGAACTGATCGGCGAAAGACTGCGGACGGAAGTAGCCCAACTAGGCAAGGAGAAGTGATTCCATGAGCGGCATAGCAGGATTTACCCGCAGCGCTTTACCCGAGGGAGATACCGCGTTGCTCCAGCGGATGGGGGAAGCCATCGCCCACCGTGGGCCGGATGGGCACGGAGAATTTGTTGACGACTCTATCGGCTTGGCCCACCGGCGGCTTGCCGTCATCGACTTGTCCGCCAATGGCGTGCAGCCGATGTATTCCGCCTGCGGTCGCTATGTCATCGTCTGCAACGGCGAGATATACAATTTCCAGGAGTTGCGGGCGAAATACGCGGCAGAGGGCTATGTTTTCCGCAGCCGCACCGATACGGAAGTCATTCTGGCTGCCTATTCTTTTCATGGCGAAGCCTGTCTTGCTCAATTGCACGGCATGTTTGCCTTCGCCCTCTGGGATACGCAGAGGAAGACCCTGTTTTTGGCCCGCGACCGCATCGGCAAGAAACCTCTGTACTGGTGGCATGGCGGCAATGATCGCCTGGCCTTCGCCTCGGAATTGAAAAGCCTGCTGCTGTTGCCGGGGATGCGGCCTGAGATTGACCAGACCGCCATCGTCGATTTCCTCAAGTATTTGTATGTCCCTGCTCCCAAAACCATCTACAAAAATATCTACAAATTGCTGCCAGGCCACAGCCTGACCCTGCCGATCGGGGAAAACCCCGTGATAAAAGAATATTGGGATGTCAAATTTGCCGCAAGCGATGGCCTTGATTTTGCCGCAGCCACGGAACATCTGTTGGAACTGGTCAGACGGCAAACCGCTTTGAGGATGGTGGCGGATGTCCCGCTGGGCGCCTTTCTTTCCGGCGGTGTCGATTCAAGCGGCATCGTCGCGCTCATGGCCAAAAATTCCACGGAACCGGTGCGGACCTGCACCATAGGTTTTGCCGACAGGACCTTTGATGAAACGCCCTATGCCCGTGAAGTCGCCAAGCGGTACGGCACTTCGCATCATGAGTACCAGGTGCGGGAAAATCTCATTGAAACCATTCGGATTCTGCCCAAATATTTTGACGAACCCTTTGCCGACTCCTCGGCCCTGCCGACCTATCATGTTTCCAGTCTGGCCAGACAGATGGTCACCGTGGCGCTGTCGGGTGATGGCGGCGATGAATCGTTCGGCGGTTATCGGCAATATGCGGTCGAACTGATTGAACACAAAGTGCGCCGTACAGTGCCGCGCTTCCTCTTGCGCCTATTGCATGGCCTTAGCGCCGAATCCACCAGTGGTTTGCGCAAAAAGATCGGCAGCCTGTCGACCTCTGCCCTGGCCGACCCAGGAACTGGATTTTACCACACCAATACCTTTATCACCGACCGGCAACTCGGACAGCTCCTTTCACCCCAGTTCGCATCCTTCTGCCGCGATTATGACCCATCCGAATACACCCGGCGGTATTGGGACAAACAGCATGGGGCCGATCATGTTACCCACATGCTGTATACCGATCTCAAGACCTCTCTCCCGGGCGATGGCCTGGTCAAGGTCGACCGCGCCAGCATGGCCCATGCCTTAGAAGTAAGGGCGCCCTTGCTCGACCATAGCGTTGTTGAATTTGCCGCCACGCTGCCAAGCCGCTGGAAAATAACGGGCAAGCAAAAGAAGATCATCCTGCGCCAGGCATTTTCTTCTCTCTTGCCGAGCGAATTCCTGGCCCGCAAGAAAGGGACGTTTGCCGTGCCCTTGGCAAGCTGGTTTAGAAATGAACTGCAAGCCCTGACCCGCGAGATGCTACTCGACAACGAAGCCCTGGATGCCTACTTCAGTCGTAGCGCTATAGCCGGGCTGCATCAGCGACACGTCCAGCAAAAAGAGGACCACAGTATTTTGCTCTGGGCCTTGCTGTCCTTTGCCCTGTGGCAGCGGGAGTATAAGGCATGACCGAGCAGGCAACTGGTGAGGCCCATGTTTGAGAATGTTAAAAGCGATCTGAGGCGGCTGGGGACAGGCGAATCGGTGACCCCGCGTATCCTCGTCGCCGGCCTTCTCTCCCAGGGGTTTCAGGCCATCCTCGTGTACCGGCTGTTTAACTGGCTGTACCGCAAGGGCATCCCTGGCCAGCCTCTGCGGTTCCTCGCCGAGCGCTTCATCGAAATCACCTGCGGCATTTCCATTCCGGCCAGATGCCGCATCGGCAAAGGGCTGCGGATTCATCATTTCGGCGGCATTATTCTGCATTCCACTGCCGAATTGGGGGAGAACTGCACCCTGTACCATGATGTGACCATTGGCGACCGGGGTGGCAGCGGCGGCGCGGCCAACATTGGCAATAACGTGCTGATCGGGGCGGGCGCCAAAATAATTGGGGAAATCACCATCGGCGACAACTGCCTGATCGGCGCCAATACCGTGGTGAACAAGGATATGCCGCCGGGCATGGTGGCAGTCGGCTCGCCCTGCCGTTTCATTCCCCGCAAAGACCAGGCGGCTATGGAAAACGCTGCGACAGCGGCCAAGCCGCCGGTGCGGGTGATGGATTTCCGCGGCACCAACAAGGGTGGCGGCGGGCCGGACAAGACGGTGCTCAACTCCGCCGCCCTGCATGACCGCAGCAAAGTCTATGTGTTGGTGACCTATCTCAGAAACCCCCGCGATGAGGATTTTCATCAGATCATTCGGATGGCCGAGGAGCGGGGGATCAAATTCGTCGCCGTTGACGACCGCAGCAAGTTCGACTGGCGCTGCCTCTTGGAGCTGCGCCGGCTGGTCCGAAAGCACGCGATTCAGGTTCTGCACACCCATGACGAAAAGACTTTGTTGGATGGCGTCTTGTTGCGCCTGATGTGTCCGAGCCTGCGTTTGCTGCATACCTGTCATAGCCATGCCGATTATGGCCGCAAGCGTTTTGACAAGGTTTCCGCCTGGTATAAATTCCTGCTGCGCAAACAGTTCGTGGTGGCATTGATGCGCTGCCATCACAAACCGATTCTCACTATCAGTGAGAATACCCGCCAACGCTTGATCCATTCTGGTCTACGGCCTGAACAGGTCGTGGTTATGGTTAACGGCATCGACACCAAATACTGGCGACGAAAAGGAGACAAACCAGTCCTCCGTCAGGAGTTTGGCCTCCAAGATGAACGAATGCTGGTCGGAACAGTGGCCAGGATAGACTTTGACAAAGATCTCCCCACTTTCTACGAGGTCGCCGCACGGGTGGTCAGGCAGCGTCCCGGCACGGTCTTTGTCATTGTCGGAGACGGCTACGGCAACGAGTTGGATAAGGCCCGGGCCGAGATCGCGGCGCGAGGGTTGGATGACGTCATCCGGTTAACTGGTCACCGGACGGATTTGTTCAATATTTACAGCTCATTTGACTTGTTCTTGATGACTTCCCTGACCGAAGGTATGCCGAATACGGTACTCGAGGCCATGGCCCTTGAGCTACCGATTGTCAGCACCAGGGTTGGCGGTGTTCCAGAGCTGATTGAGGAAGGGCAATGCGGCCTGCTGGCGCCGATCAGGGATGCCGATGCCTTGGCTGAAGCCGTACTGTCACTGCTCGATGATTGTCAGCGGCGGCGGCAATTCGGTCAAGCCGCCAGGACTCGCGTTGAAGAGAAATTTGATTTTGCGAAAAGAGTGGCTTCCCTGGAAACGTACTACTGTCAATTCGCCTCGTATTGATCGTGACGGAGAGGATTTGAGTAATGTGGTTTACTCATTTCCACGGGGAAGCAAAATTTCGGAGAGAAATTATGACGACCAATTCGGATCAACTTTCTAAACAATATGGGTCGAGTGCGTATTATTTGGATTACGTTTTAGAAAAACAGCTCTTGGAAATAGCTCCGAAGAGAATTGTTGATTTTGGAGCGGGAGCGGGTAAAAATGGAAAAATTGCTAAAAAAATGCTGGGCGATTCCGTTCATACAGTAGCCGTTGAGGGCTTTCAACCGACTGCTGAAATGTTGCGGTCTTCGGGTGTCTATACTGAAGTTTGTCATGACTTGATCCAAAATTGGCTGAAAAACAATCCGGAGCGTTACGATCTTGCGATCTTTGGAGATGTTCTCGAACATCTTTCTGTACCAGAAATACGTTGGGTGATGCGTAAGTGCTTGAGACAGTTTAACAACGTCATTGTGATCGTGCCTTTGTGTGATATATTTCAAGATGAAAAATATGGAAACAAACTTGAGATTCACAAAAGTTATATCACGGAATCTTTTTTTAATCGATACAATCCAGAGGAGAAACATATCAAAGTTGACAGGTGGTATTATACGATAATGAATGTGAAAATTAATTCAGATATACAAAAAGAGCTTACCCTGAAACAATTTGGAAAAAGAGTCCTCCATTTCATCATCCCAGTTGTTCAACCTCTTGGACTTGCGCGACCTCTGGTTGTCTTGATAAGATTTATAGGTAAGAAATTCGGAGTCAAGTGATAACCTTCTTGTGACCGTCTTGAGGTTTAGTCCATGGAATTAGCAATTCTATTTATATTTTTGATGAGGTCATATGAGTTGTCAAAAAATTCTTGCCATCTGTGGAAGCAGTGGGGTGATTGGCTCGCATCCGTTGGATATTGATTGTTGGTCGGGAAGTTCGGCGCGTTTTTTTGGTGAAATCCAAAAGCGGGGAGTTCTGTTTGGCGCTGTTGGTGGTGAAATTCCTGTTTGGGAAAAGGCGTTTTATGCGATGCTCAATGTTACGACAGATAAAAAGCTGCTCGCGAGAAAAACGTATATGGATCCGCGTTATCGCAACGCCTTGAGCCGTGTGCTGAACCGTAAAATCCAGGCCCAATCTTTCGATTTGTGCGATGTCGTTTCGATCCAGTTGGGGTCCATGTATAATTTGTCCGATGTCCTCCGCCCATGCGCTTTGAGGACCTCTTACAATGACGGCAATTTTTGCGTGTCGTTTCAGAGTCCTTATTTCCCTAAAGAAATCTCAAAGCAAGCGATTGAAGCGACTTTTCGGTTTGAAAAACGAGTACTTGATGGCCTCGACACGATATTCACGATGAGTGAATACTTGAAAAAGTCATTTATCAATGATTACGGCCAGCCAGAGGAAAAAGTCGCGTGTATCGGAGCGGGTGTCAATTTAGACATTGATATGCGCTCACTTCAAAACGATCCGGTAGCACAAAAAAAATATGATACGAAACAGATACTCTTCATTGGCGTTGATTTTTTTCGGAAAGGCGGTGAGACGCTGGTGAAAGCGTTTCATACGGTTCGCAAAAAATATGCCGATGCCAAACTGGTCATCGTTGGCCCGCATTCTTTGCCAGTTGCATACAAAAATGAACCGGGCATTTTTTATGTGGGGTTTTTGGACAAAACGACTTCCGAGGGGAATCGTATATTGAAACGTCTCTTTGCGGAATCATCGCTATTTGTCATGCCCTCTCTTTATGAACCATTTGGCATAGCTCCGTTGGAAGCCATGCTGCATCATCTTCCCTGCCTTGTGTCCGATTGCTGGGCATTGCCGGAAATCGTCCCATCTGGAAAACACGGAGAACTGGTTGAGCCGGGAAATGAAACAGCCCTGGCTGAAAAGCTCATCCATCTGCTTGGCTCGCCCGACCTGTTATATCGGTACGGAGCGACGGCTCGTGACTGGGTGCTTGAAAACTTTTTGTGGCCCAAAGTTGTGGATCGGCTGGAGGCGTTTGTGAATAGTAAGATGTTGCCCGTAAACACCATGGATCGGATTTGAAGAAAAATTTGATTTTTCCAGAATATGACCTTCTCGAAAATATACTGTCATGCAATACAAGGCGGAAGGGTATGAATTTGTCAAATGGAAGTAGAAAAATAATAATAGCTCATGTGGTGTATTCATTCGCCACGGGTGGAATTGAAAATGGAATTGTGAATATTGTTAATAATATAAATAAAGAAAAATATTTTCATGTTATCTGCTGCTTAACCCAGACTGGAAATTTCGAAAGTAGATTGTTATTTGATAACTATATTATTTATTCTTTAAATAAAAGAGAAGGGAATGATGTATCTGTTCCAATTAAGTTGATTAAAATTTTTAGATCACACAAAGTCGATATAGTTCATCTCAGAGGATGGACAACTTTGGTAGAGGGAGTTATTGCCGCAAAAATCGCACATGCGCAGTCGATTGTTTATGGATTCCATGGGAAAGGCGCTGGCGATGTCGATTGCATAAAATTAAGAAGAAAGTATTCAGAAAAATTTGCGCTGAAATTTGTTGACAAGGTAATAACGTTATCAAATGTGATGAAAAGCGATTATTTGCAGTATTCCGGGGTAACGGAAGACTTTATTGATGTAATTTATAATGGGGTTGATACGGATAAATTCAAGCGCATGACGGAACATAAAAAACTTAAGTATGATTTTGGGTTCAAAGATAAAGATACAGTAATTGGATCGATAGGGCGACTTGATCCGGTAAAAGATTTTGATATGCTGTTGCGTTCATTTAAACAAATTTATAATTATAAAAATAACACCAAGCTTCTCATCGCTGGAGATGGGCCAGAGTTTGATAAGTTACAAAAAATGGCATTCGAGTTGGGAATTGCCGACAATACGGTCTTTGCTGGACATAGAGACGATATTAACAATATATTAAATGTTATAGACATTTATACTCAAACATCTATATATGAAGGGTTTTCCAATACCATATTAGAGGCCATGTCTTCATCGTTGCCAGCAGTCGTGACGAACGTTGGCGGCAACTCATTTCTAATTCAGGATAATGAAAATGGTTTTCTTGTGGAAAGAGGCATGGATGACCGATTATGCGAAAAATTATCTGTGCTGATTTCAAACGCTGATCTAAGAGAGCGGTTTGGGAAGTTGAGCCGAACAATTGTTTTAGAGAAGTTCTCTGTTAAGAAAATGGTCGAAGATTACGATCGCTTTTATTCAAATATATTCAAACAAAAGTTATCCTCACATGAACAACCCGTGCATAGGAAATAGTAGGATGTTGGGAATTGGCGGATACGACGTGATTTCTTTTATATATGCGCGAACTTCTGGAAGTTTCGCAACCGTAGCTCGCAATTTTTCAATTATGCGAAGGAGTAATAGCCGTGGTGAATGAAACAGACTTGACCAAGGTAGAAACGCATTTTGCCTTTGGTAAGAATTGGGCGGAATTTGCTGAGAAAGTGGGTGAAGCCGAGATTGGCGAGGCCGAGCGCGGTTTGCAGCGGCTGATAGAAGAGAAGGAAATTATCGGCAAGAGTTTTCTGGATATTGGTTGCGGTTCTGGCCTGCACGCGCTGGCTGCGCTGCGGCTTGGGGCAAGATGTGTGGAAGCTGTTGACATTGACGCGGATTCGGTGGCCACGACTAGAGCAATGCTTGAACGCCATGCTCCTCCAGAAGCAACAAAAAACTGGCAGGTAGAAGAGAAAAGCGTCTTTGATCTACCCGCCGGAAAAAAAGAGAAGTTTGATGTGGTTTATTCCTGGGGTGTGTTGCACCATACCGGCGATCTTGCCCGCGCGCTCGATAGTGCGGCAGCTTGTGTCACGCCGGGAGGGCTTTTTTGTTTTGCGCTTTATTATCGAACATGGCTGGATGGGTTTTGGTGTCTTGAAAAACGCTGGTATGCAAAGGCAAGGCCTGAGGCTCAGGCGCGCGCGCGTCGCTATTATGTCGCGTTGCAGCGGTTGATGGTGGGACGAAGAGAACATGACCGTGGCGTGGAAAACTACCGCTCCCGAGGGATGGATTATTATCACGATGTCCATGACTGGATGGGTGGATGGCCCTATGAAACCATTTCTCCGGAGGAGGTGGAACAACGTATGCGGGCACTGGGATTTGAATCGGTGCGTAAATTTGTTGTCAGAGGCAAGTTGAAGCGTCCAATCGGGATGCTTGGATCGGGCTGCCACGAGTACGTTTATCGTCGTCAGTATTGAGAGAAATATGTGCGGATTGGCTGGATTTATATGGGGAGATACCCTGTCGGAACCCGACGCCGCCATCCGTGGCATGGCCGATAGGCTTGTCCATCGTGGTCCGGATGATGCGGGAGTCTGGCTGGATAGGGAAGTGGGCGTTGCCCTTACTCACCGGCGTCTTTCCATTCTCGATCTATCTCCTGCTGGGCATCAGCCAATGATATCCG
>JGI20166J26741_11539807_pt1 | contig 12265 bp, 9 predicted proteins | sample TergutCu122P5_FD_26741 | JGI IMG/M metagenome (IMG submission 26741) | reverse complement strand
AGCAATAAGATCTGCAATAAAAACCTCTGTTGCATCTAGTTGGCATTTTATTTCCACATATTAACGACGATGCACGGTCAAAATCACATCAAAGTTAAAAAACTCATGCAAAGGCAAGGTTTGTCTCAGAGGATAATGAATTTGCATTTCCTAGTGAGGCTGCAAGTAAAATGAAGGACATCACAAATTGGTCAGTCTACCTAGCCAACAATTTTTCTTGTTTAAAAGGTGACTGTCAGTGCCATTTGGATATTTTGTATCTGCACATGTACTTCAGACTGGCAGTGCTAGTTTCTCCAAAGGAAATTGTTAGGTGTTCATACTGTATTGAAAAGCGCCTATTACCTTCCTCATGTCCGTCCATCTGTCTGCATGTATCCATGCAGCTCCCACTAGATAGATTTCTGTGAAATTTAATATTGGGTACTTTTATGAAAATCTGCTGAGAAAATCCAAATTTGGTTAAAGTCGGGCACAAATGCTAAACACTATACATGAAAACCTATGTATGTTTAATTGCTGGCAACACCATTAAATCATCATAAAAGTGCTCCCCTTGACTAAAATGGTATCGGCTGTTTGTCTGTCTGTCTGTCCACACATCCACATTTATCATACTCACTCCTGACAGACAGATTTATGTGAAACTTGATATTGGGGACTGCTATGAAAATCTGTCTAAAAATTCCAAATTCTGTGCAAATCAGGCACAAATACTGGGCACATTACATGAAACCCTGAGTATATTTTACTAATGTCAGTTATATTAAATTACCATAAAAGTGCTCTCTTCAAGTAAAATGGTATCAGGCTGTTGGGACAGCTGCGGAAGTATACACCTTATGGGAATATGCCACAATGTTATGTTATGTGTACACTGCCTACCTTGTTAAGTCCACGTATATAAGTACGCATGGTTCACACAACTGCACTGTGCACTGGACAACTGTCTGACACATGTCAAGTATCATGATCCCCATAATGGCATTTAAGAAAATTATAGTACATAAACACATACTTCTAAAACACACACACATGCATGATGGGTTGAAAGCTGTAGTTGGTCCTAGCTAGGTGTGTGTGTGTGTGTGTGTGACAGGTATGCACTGCACATGCAGCAGTATATGTGTACACATGTAACTTGCAACCACTACACACAGAGTCAGGAATTGTCTGAGGAATATTTCTGCCTTCTGGATGCCAATAGTGGTGAAACATACAAATTATAATTTGTTTTATCAGACCAACATCTTGCGCATACAAATACATATATGTAATATCAGTCCACTCCTACACATTTCGGCAGTTAACTGCCATCTTTGGGGTACCACATCAATATTTAACCTAGTGATTTTGATACAATCTGTAGTGGTAAAATACATAATATCATAATAAGTGTTGTTAAATATACAGGCATAAAAAAATTAATATGTGATAATTATGGTACATTTAATATTAACACAATATCATGTTTCAAAGTGCCCTGTCATCATATAATATTATATTAATATTAAATATACCATAAACATCACATCTTTCTGTATATTTACACCTGCATATTTTAACAAGGCTATGATTTATCATGATACTAGATGATACTAGATATTCTAACACTACAAAATGTATCATAGTTCACTATGTTTTAAATTCTGGTGTGGCTCCCTGAAGATGGCAGTCGGCTGCTGAAATATGTAAGAGTTATTGACATAATGAATATGTATTTGCAAGAGCAAGTCTGTGGTCTGATAAAATGAACTATATCTCACTGCATGGTATGAATAATGTTAAAATTAAATTCTTATATTTTAACACTGTCATGCAATTTCAAAGCTGCCCTATTATACAAACACATAATACAGGGGTCCACAAATATTCTAAAAATCTAGGAACCACCTAAACATTCTAGGAGTCACGAAGGTGACAGGAAGCAAGTTCTATACTGGGGATGTATGAATAGTGGGAGATGCCACAAAGAAATGAGCAGCCCAGGATTCGTTCACTCCTGAACTAATGACCGAAATGTGGGACCTTATAGTGTTGGGTTACCTTAGTGTGTTGGGAAGGTCTACTGGGAAATACCCATAATTCACAAACAGCAGTGTTTGCAAGATAAATTTACTGACAGACCACTTCCATTTATAATTAGAGAAATAAAACAATATCTTCATTAAATCTATGTCAACAGAATTGACATTCTTGCCTCTTCAATGCCAGCCTCTATGCAGCGCACTAATCTTTAACCCTCTGGTGCCAGACGTCAACTATAATCAACGCAGAGTGTGATGCTGAGAAGACCAAATGTCAACTAAAGTTGTCACCAAGAACATGCAAAGCGATGGCAGCCATTTAAATTGCAGGTCTTCCGCACAGTAAACCAAGCACTCAAGTCTGGCTCCAAAGGGTTAGTTCTCATGTTACCAGCCACAATGAGTGGATGCATTTTAGTGTACTTTAAATTTAAAACTCCATTAACATAACAAATGCTGGAAACTTCTAATCTGCTTTCTTTACACTTCAAAGTATGGCAAGTTTTAAAAATCATGTACAAACAGCCTCGCTTATAATTCCAAGTTCCATGCTTAACATCTGTTTTTTTTTTCTGTTATGAACACACAAAAGGGAACCAGGAGAGCAAAATCAGCATGTAGGCTACAGGCTGCAGGACCAAGGTACTACAGTCTGATTTCTAGTGACTGCAAGACACTTTTTCTCTTATATGAAGCACCCAGACCAGCTCTAGGGCACATGCAATAGGTACTGCAGGGTCTTTCCTTGTGTTTAAAAGAGCTGAGGCACAAAGATGACCACTCACCTCCATCTAATGCCAAAATATTGCATGGTGTGGTGCTTAATTAAGCCCATGGACAACTTCACATGCACACACAATAAGGTCCTTATGTTTTAAATTGTGTAGCACAATTACACCATTCATGTACGTATCATCCACTCAATGGCAAGAGTGACAGTCTTCCCATCTTGGCATATTTAATGCCTTAAAATTATTAACAAATTGATAAAAATTTTAAATGGCTACAAGTTTCTCAGCCTTCTTACATGTTGCTTTCCCTGCACAGTGAAATCAAATGTGATAAGAGATTTCTATGCACCCCAAATACACGTTCACAATTTCTGTGTTTTCAGAGAACATAACACATGGCAGTGTATCTGCATCTACCATGTGCTTGGTATAACTGAACAACTAACACGGCTGGTGACACTTGTTACACGCAATAACACATTTTTGTTTATGGCTACTTATGCACCGTGATGAACATCAAGACATGTGTGACCCACTTTGTGTTGTTTTATATAAACTGAATGTCTCACCTACTGAGTTCATCAATTACCATCAGGTGACATGTCATCAGTGACACTCTAGTATGTGTGTACCTCGTAACAATGACACACAAACCTATGACATCATCTAACAGCTGCAGTTCTATGATGCAGAAACAAGTCTACTGAAGTCACAAACAGTTACCTGGTTGGACTAGAACACAGTGATGACTGTGCCATAATGCTGAAAAGCTGTATATACAGGGGGTTTTTCCAAAACACCTTCATATGGTTAATGTTATGCAGTCCTACACAATCTACTGAAGTCCTCTATGCTGGTATGGAACTACCAGTGAATCCAGTAATGCTGGTTTCAAGATGGAAACTTCTGCCAGGTCTGAATGATGATTTGCAAGGGCTTCCTAAAGAATGGTTGCTATGAAAAGTTCTAAAACACTGAAGGGAACAGCAAAGAATGGCTGCGGAGTGACTGTGTGAACTGGGATTCCAGCACAAGACATACACAGGTGTTGTTACTGCTGTCACAAAACACAGGAGAGGGGGAAGAGGGAGAGAGAAGGGAGAATGAGGCTGAAAACGGAAAAGTAGACAGCATGTCAGTCATAGGATGCTGCTGCAGTGTGTTCAACCTTTGCTTGATTATATGGGTCGCATGGGGTTCAAATCATGGTGTTACAGCCATCAGGAATATCTGCACTACAGTGGGGATCCTAAACCATTTACAAAAACAATCAACCATTACACATTATTTCTCAATTGTGGGAAGGGGGTGGGTGAGAGAGATAGTAGTAGTAATAGTAGTAGTAGTAATAATAAATTAAACTTAGAAGTTTTGTAAATGCACCAAACAGAATGTTCTGTTTATCCATATCCGTTGATTATTTGTGTTATCTTCTCTTCTTCATTGGCCTAGATCATCAGGATTCTGCTGTACATAAATTTCTTTCAGTGTATGCAATAACAGTGATATTTAAAGTTAATATGCACTGTTTATTCACACACAGTTCTGATTTCTCATAAATGTAAATAATCTGAATAGTCCCATGCAAATGTAATTTTTGTTTACTATAAAGGAAGAGTTCACACAGTCTTACCTATGTCCTGTTACTCTACGCACAACTTAAGCTATAATGAATTTTTCATGTATGAAGTGGAAAGTCACATTTAAAACACTGGCATTTACTGACACTTTGCTTGAAAGCACCAGCTTCATGTTCTTTAAAGGTCCGCATCAAAAGTTACCCTATACACACACTCAAAACCTAAATACAATAACAGGGTATGCATGCTGTAACTGTCACATTAAGGCTACAGTCCTAAACTGGTGCCATTTACAGGTCACTGGCAAAAATCCACTACGCTACACCTTGCTTAACAGTACTGCAACGGCCCATATGAAACTGCACTCTTAGACAGGGCAGTTCTCTTTATCGGATGCTTCCCCTCACCTCACTGAGAGGCCCCTGGTGGTGGGAGAAAATCAAGATCATCAAACAGCACTTTCTGGGGCATAAGAACACTGGGCCTCATAAGTTTAGTACGTTTCATCCAATAGAGTTGAAAGAAATGTTAAACTAAAATTCCATAAAATGATAAAAGTGCATATTTATTTCCCCACTTCCAATGCATATTTTGAAATTTTCATTACTTTGGATAAGTCAGGATAGCTTGAGAGAGTGACCATGTAACAGACAGCATAGCAGCCTCCTATTCATTGCAGACTACACTGTCTTTCTCCCAGGACACAGTGACTGGGCCGTGAAGCTGACTACCCACCTCCATCTATCATGAAGGATAAGAATGACTGGATATATATCACCACTCCCTCATAGTCCTCCTTGGCATACATATGAATAAAAATACTTTTAATTTTACATACCTCCTTATCTCTCGCCTTGCACAACAATTAAACCGACAGAGACATTCCAGCACCATGAATGGTGGCCACTTGCACATGATCAACTTCCATTTTGAAAACACATTACGAAGAATATGAACAGAAACCATTTGACAGTACGGCCTTGACCTGGTAACTTCCAAAATTCTTTGATATTTAAAAAAGAAAACACAAGTGTTATGATACCTACCTACCACAAGGTGATTTCAGTAGGGGTATGCAAGTCATTGAGCCATCCAGACAACCCATGCAACCTGGGTTGCTGACCAACTTGCAAAATGCCCTACAGAAATCTCCCTGTACTTTTAGCCTTGTCATGTGCGACTTACCTGCAAGAATTTTGCAATATCAGTGACAACATTTCTGAAGACAAATTCTTCCTTGTCACTGTCAAACCACCCAAGTTTGCTGATCCGAGCAAAAAGAGTCACCAAGGCTTGAATAACAAAATTTGGAAGTTTGGGCCGAGTTGCCAGGTAATTCAAAACATAATTACCTGAAAAATAAAAGTATCAATTACAACACAATCATTTCAAAATCAAACTCTTGCAATCCACTTTGTTACATTTTATAATGCAACAAATGTGTAATGAATACAACCAAAACACAACATATTATTGCTCTGTGGTTACCATTACCATGCTGCGAGATTATCAGCACTGATATCTGAAGCAGTATGGAATAGATATGCTACTTGGATGAGAGCTACTGGAATTGGCGCAAGTACTGTTAGCATTTGATAGGTACCTAATATCCAATAAAGCAATGATTTCAACTGAGGAAGTCAAATCTAATGATTCTGTTAAATGGGTACAGATAAATTTAGAAACAAAACTATGAAAATTTAGCATTATATCTAACAAACACGAGCATTTTGCATGTCTGACACTTCAGTCCATAAAATCATTAAACAGGGTTACGAATCATATGTGACTGCAGGATGGGAACAACTACTCTGCAAAATAGATAACTTCCATACAGATATCTCAAACTGACACATCAATTACCATGCATCTATATATGTTATTCTACCTCAAAGACCAACACAATACACAAAATATTATGGAGAACAAACACAACTTTAATATTCCTCCTACACTGTTTGGTCAGTCTCAGCCATCATCATAGAGAACATGTAAAATACAAAGCAGAAGATATTTAAGGTCTACAAGAAGAACTGAAGCTTTAAATCAGCTGATTTATTGAAAGCAAAACTAACATATTGCCAAAATTTATATAAAATGTTCCAATATTTCCAAGTCTATAAACTGTTATTCTGTGCCAAAAACACAATGTGTTTAATCCTTCTTACTTATAAATTAAGATATCTTAAAATAACAATATATTAAATGTTCAAATAGTGAAATATATGTTGTCTGCCCCCTTGCAAAGTGTGTGCCATAGGTCATATCCTGAAACTGTTCCTGGAAAACATCCTGGTTTTATGCTCAACCATCCAGTGTGTAGTTGGCTGTTAATACTACACAAGTCTTTGCTCACAGACTACTGTTGAAGGATATGAAATTTTCAGTCAAATGTAATATGCAATTTTTTGTGCATATTCTGTAATCTTACAATAATATGTGTGCCATGGTCACAAGAAACTTATGGATGCAGGACAGATGCAGCTTACTTCAGTGTTTACTACATAAGAAAATCGTACTCCGTAATGGGCCAGCTGCCTTAAGGAAATAGTTCTGAATGTCAAACTTATGTAAACTCTACCCTTTATTTGACACATTCTCCCTGATTATGGCCCAGACTGGCCTAACACGTGGGAAGAAGGTTAATGTTATATTTGTTCTCCATAACAAATTGTGTGAAGTGTGTTTTCACTGCAGAATTACATAAAAATAATTTATGACACGAAGTAAATGCACTTCATAATCAGTGTAACACAACATGGTTTCTAAAAACAATATACAAGAAATTCAAAATGCGAACTTACGTATATCAACTCTCTGTTGTAAACTAAGACCTTGGGCACTTCGAGACACAAGTTTGGTCAATGTTGTTGCAGCTAGTAGCTGGGCATAACAGGAATCTTCTCGATCTAGAAGCAACTGGCATTTCGAGAGAGTATCCGGAGCATTTTGGAAACCAACAAGGGCTTTCTCCGCTTCCGCTCTCTGACTGGCATCTTGAGACTCATAGAGTTGTTTACAAAGTAACTCCAACTGCCGCACCTCCTAGAAAAAAGGCGTGTTAAGTTCCTACACAGTATTGTCAACTACCTTGCACGGTACAAAACATTTCTGCAGAACGTAATTTGCGGAGTAGTTCTCCAGTCTTTTACGAATAAACACGGAACATGTGATTCAACAATTACCATTGCAATGTCCATTTTTAAAGCAAAATACTAGGTTATATGACCATACTTGCAGTATCCGTTACTTCATAGTGTGTCATCATTTACGAGATCTCACAAAAAATAATGTCAAAATATTCGGTCACGCCATTAAGCTGCCTGGCTTTGGATACCATCATTTTCTCGTGTAACGACACTTTCGCGTCAATTAATTTCAATTAAACACTACACAAAAACTTTCAAAATCTGCAAACTAAAACCGCAATACGCGCACAAGATATGTCATCAAGAAAAAACCGCAATCACAATGTTTTGATGCATTCTACCACGGCAGAATTTGTTCCGGTGTAGACCGTGCGTATCGTGCCTTGGCGTCGCACTTGCATGTTTTGGTATAAACGATTCGAGTAAAGATGCAGACATCATTTTATACTATTCTTATCAGTGACACACGCATACTTCATCGATCTCAATTACCAATTACTACGAATGACACTAATTACAGCACTTCATAACTCTTTGTTTCATGCCTTACCTGCTCATCCGCCATTTTCACTGGCCAAACATTTCAAGCGACCGTGGTGCCATCTAAAAACATCGCGGCGTATGCCAACACCACCACGACAACTACACTTATCGTGCCAATCTATCTATGCTCTCTGCATTAGGCCAACTGGGACTCCACAAATACGAGCCTACTTTAGTAGAGTTTTTCCGTACTCCTCTTCAGTAGACTGGCCTACCATATTCTTTTTTAAAATCAGTGGGTTTCATACTTAGTTATAACGTTCTCCGTTAACTCCACCTCCATTCTTAAGAGCCAGCTGTGTTGCGATCCTTCCAAAACACATTTAGACCCCTAAATCTTGCCTCCTTTCTCAGAGTCCATGAACATGCATCATTTGACTGATTTATGATAATGTTGCCGCATTTACTATTATATAATAAACATCGAAACTAGGAAAGCCCTACACTGCACTGTATATTTTCAGTAGATCCATCTACAGCAGAGTCGCAATTGGTAGTGAAATGCATTCAATAACCTCCCCTTCCCAAACTCCATCCTCATCTCCCCTAACAAACAAGGCTCTGGATACCAAGTCAAAGTGGTATAACTGTTCCATCTTCCACACGGCAAATGCTGCAGAACACCCCCGTCCAGGGACTAAAAGTTGGCAAACCCACCACTGAACTACCTACCATTAGGCTACTAACATGCCCTAGGGAATTAAGTATTACTTCCAAACTTCAATGGAAAGACAACAGGATGGCAAATTTGACGAACTATTGCAAGAAAAACGGTTAAGCGAAAATGGAAAAAGCAAAATACAATCAAATATGCAACCTGGAATGTAAGTGGCACAGCCCACAAATGAGAGGCACTGGGCAGTGTATCAAATGAGAAGCAAATTACAATAGCAGCAATTACAGAATCACAAAAGAAACCTTAGGGTACAATGGAAACAAATAATTACATGGTAATATATAGTGGTGTAAACAGAAGTATACGAGCACAAGCAGGTGTAATGATTTGGATTCATATACCAATCAAAAACACGATTAAACATACTGGAGCAAAAAAATCAATCGAGGTAAAGCTAAATATTGGAAAAAGGAAATAATCATTTTTTGGAGTTTATGGCCCAGATGAAGGAGTTAAAGAAAACGAAAACTTGTTATAACCAATTACAGGAAATAGTACACAAAACTAACAAAAACAATTGCATCTTACTCTCAGGAGACCTGAATGCTAGAATAGTAATGCTGAAATCTGTAATATTGTAGGAAGTTTTAGAAAACAAGTTACAAATGCCAATGGACTGAAAGTAATGCCACATACATCATCATCAAAATAATGAACTCATTCTTTAAACACAAAAATATACATCAAACACATGGTCAGCTTGCAATGACAGAACATTTATAGACTTATTACATTGCAAACAGGAAGCTATCAGAATTATTCCTAGGTGTGAGGGTTCACAGAGAAAGTGATATTGGTTCAGGGTGCTTTTTTGACTTTGGCTAAATTAAGATTTCCACCAAAAAAGGGTTACATTTACCCAAGAACACTGCACACAAAGTAATATATTTCATTATTAAATTAGATTACCCAATGACGAAAGTATGACAGCCATACAAAGAATTCAACAGAAACTACAAGAAATTCCAGAAAGCAGCAATATTGTTTTGGAATGGAGGAACATCAAAACCACAATCTCACAGGCAGAAGGTGAAAGTCTGGGGAAAAACAAAGCATTAAAAAAAGTAAAGAGTAGAATAGAAAAATTTAGCCTATAAGAAGGATCTTCAAAGACCAGTGGCAATGAGATTCAGTACAAGTGTAGATCAGCCACTGCCAAAAAGAAATCAGAAAGAGACATTGCAAACCCTAAGAACAATTACCATCATTCTCAGAATATGACATATAGAAAATAAAACCACACATTTAAGCTATTAAAACACATGAACGAAGATATTAAAGAACCAGCATATATAAACCCTGGTCCAAGAAACATTTTTACATTATAGGTAATTATGGACTGATAAGTAACTCTCTTCAAAAAAATTATTGGAATACAGAAGATGTTGATGACAAAATTATAACAATGGAAGAACTGAAAGAAGCACTAAAAAAAAAAATGGAAAATCACCAGGCAAAGATACTTTGAATTTAAAACTTTATAAATATGCAAGAGACTCATTTCATGAGAGACTACTATTTTTTAATAACACTTCTATGATGGGAGAAATGCAGGAAGAATGGAAAAACAGTATTGTGATACCTATATACAAGAAAGGTTATAAACAAAGTGTGGAAAACTATGGTGGAATTAACCTACTTAATACCTGTTATAAACTACACAGTAAAATTCTGAATGACAAATTGAAAGCACAAAGAGATAAGTTCCTTTTGGAATGCCACAATGGATTTTGAAAGGCACATCTTGCATCGATCCATTCTTTAGCATAAAATTACTTACAGAAAAAAGATAAAGCCTAATTAGCAAACCCGCTTAGAATTTCTTGGCTATGTGAAAGCCTTAAAGGAGGCAAATCATTTGAAATATTACATAGCAAAAATATTCCCAATTTATTATTAAAAAGTACAACAGAAATTTACTCTGGAAACAAAATAAAAGATAGAAAATCAATTACCAGAAGAACATACAATTAATCTTGGAGTCAGACAAGGCTACCCTTTATCACCCACACTATTCAAAATTTACATGAATGAAATAACAGTAAAATTGAACCATATTTACAAAAATGGCACTACTTCATGGACCAGTACAAAAATAAACAATCTACTTTTTGCAGATGATCAAGTCATAATAGCTGATTCAAAGGATAATTTACAGAGGGGAGAATTCACATTACAAAACAAAGTAAAAAAAAAATTTGGAATGGAAATATCACCAGAAAAATCTCAGACGATGTCATTTTTAGGACAAGAACCTGTAAGTGAAACCATTGTGTGTAACAAATGTTTAAAAGTAAAGAATTTTAAATACCTTGGTTGTGAAATTTCCTATGAACATGGAAAAGATATTCAACAAAAAATAGCAAAATTTACTCAAATACTGAGAATTCTAAACAACACTTTTAAATCAACTTTGGTTCAGATATTTTCAAGAATAAAAGTATATAATGCACTGGCTCTTCCAAATCTTTTATATGGAAGAGAAATTTGAACCCTTAGAAAAAATAAAAAACGATTCACACTGAGATGGAATTTTTCAGAAGAACAGCCACAAAAGGAACGAAAAAATTTTGGAAGAGGTGAAAGTAGAACCAGCTGACAAGAAACTAAAAAGATACAAATCAAATTGGCTATGACACGTAACAAGAATGAACAACAAAAGGATGCCAAAAATAATGCAGACTTATAGACCAAATGGATGAAGACGACTTGGAAGACCTTTGAAGAGACTACTGGAGGCCGAAACAGGTCTATCAAAACCTGACTTGTGATGGATGATGATGATGACGATACTGATCATCTACAGCAATTACAGTGGAAAGCATGTAACAATCTTGCCTTCATATAAAATGAACCATCGAAAAAGGCATTCTTTTGAAATATGTTAAATTGTTAATCGTTCCTGTATCATGATTGATCTCAAAGTTAACCCAGAATGTTTGATCTCATGTTATGTACTTGTGGAACAATAATTAATAAATCATTCTTTAATGAAATCACTGCTTTCCCTCATAACATTTATTGTCACCTATGTTTATCATACACGTGGGTAAAAATTAAAATATGTAAGTTTCAAGTTTTATCAGATCAACAGAAAGTACTTCACATGTTTACACAGCTTGAGGATTTTAAAATTTTGAAGTTTGAGAAGTTTCAGATGAGGAAACAAGACTAATATTACTAACATCATTCACATTTGTAGTCATATACACTTCAAGATAAAAGATAAATGGCTTTAATACTAGTAAATTTTATTCAAGTTCTTATGAACCAAGTTCAAAGAATTGCTCATAAAAATGTACAAATCATTTAAAAAAGTAAACTGAATTTCGGCATGTTTTACAGTGAAAATACCAATGGAAAGACTGTGGCCAACAAAACTGTCAAACCAAAGGGTACAAATCTGCAACAAAAAATGCGACATTTTCATTCACTTCATAATCCCTGCCATGAAGGAAAGATTAATCAGTAAAATATTTGAGATCAAGTTGTGATGGAAAACTTGTAAGCAAGACAGAGGAAATGCTCACACGCCTCATGTTAAAAAAAAAAAAAAAAA
>JGI20166J26741_11539696_pt1 | contig 12266 bp, 9 predicted proteins | sample TergutCu122P5_FD_26741 | JGI IMG/M metagenome (IMG submission 26741) | reverse complement strand
TAAAGTAATATAGAAGAACCAACTAGATGCAACAATAATTTATTGATCTACAAGATCAGCTCAACATGTTTCGGGCAATATTTTGCCCATCTTCAGGAGCATAAGACTGAGATTTTTACAGCATATGGTATCCTGTTGTTGTGGTAGGCAGGGGTTCGGAGAGCGGCAATGTGGCACTGTGTACTGTATGAAGGAAGTGCACATAGTGCCATGTTGCCGCTCTCCGAACCCCTGCCTGCCACAACAACAGGACACTATACCATATGCTGTAAAAATCTCGGTCTAATGCTCCTGAAGATGGGCAAAAGATTGTCCGAAACATGTTGAGCTGATCTTGGAGATCAGTAAATTATTGTTGCATCTAGTTGGTTCTTCTATATTACTTTACCTACATTGATGATGCACGGTCAAACACAAATCAAATTCTTGAGTGCTTTTGGAACTGAAGGAAAATATTACTCTCTTAGTCATAACATGCCATAGTAATACAAGTATCTTTTTTTAAATATTGCTTTCATTGTTACTTATATTTAGGTTAGGTAAGTTAAAATGACAAGTCTTTAGAGACAAGAAACTTATTTTTATATTGTATTCATAATTTTCTAATAAAGGGGTGATAACACCCATCTATGGCATATTATGCCCTGAAATGTAATTTCACTGTGAGTTCTGTGTAAGAAGAAACCTTGGTATGGAATGCTACATTGTTGATGGTGTTGTAATATTTCCCTCTAATAAACATTTACATGCTTGTAGAGAGATCCTTGTGTTTGACTTTCTTTGAAATAGCAGTTAAGAGTACATGGTTTTGAGTTTCAGTAAATATATAACCCTGTTTTGCAATACAGACAAGAAGGCAATTCAGCTAGGCAGCAGGGAAAATTGGAAAAAAGACAGTGAATAACAAAATTATATTTGATCAGAAAAATACTTCACAAAGTCTGATAACTTCAATTCACTGATGTTTCAATATTATCTAGTTTGTACCAGATATTCTTTCTGGCAGTTTTATGAAAATAGTCATCATTAAAGTACATGTTCTAAAGTTTTCATGTTACGGCACATGAAGTCCCGAACTGTGTTATTGCAGTAAGAATTGTAATATATTGTGTACATCATCGCAGACCTGTGATATACACAATCAAGAACAATGTGTGTGTTAGACTGTGACTAAAGACAGGGCTGATGCTAGCTAATATGGCACCCTGTGCAAAATATCGGCTGGGCAATCCGTGGTTCAGACTCGCAGGCACTCTTGGCCTCAGCCAGCAGACAAGCATAAGCAAAACATGATTTTATGACTGTGCATTCAACAACAATTAGTTTTAGTGCTGAAAATGTGAGGAATCAGTATTTTACATTCTTATAACTACTTAAAGGTGGTTAAGTTTGGTCTGAGTTGACAGATTGATCAAGGAACATATAATATTCATTGGATGTGAACTTTTTCATTTGTTAATACAACTATAATTACTGCCAACCACAGCTGATGGTGCCTGTAGCCTTGGCATCACAAGCAGAGACAGCTTGCATGCCCTTGAGTCCAGTTCTGGCTGCACATTTAAAAAGGGACATGACGGACTTCAAACTTATATAATTACTGATAACCATTTTGTCATAATATTTTGACACCTGTCTCTCAGGTACCTCTTCTTTCTTAAGCCTACCATCTCCCTTTTAAAATACATCCAGAAAGACAGAATTATTATACACCCCAATAATTTAAATTAGCAGATAAGTTTCAACATAATGAAGGGAAAAATATTAATTCTTCTTCACAACTGGGGCTAAATCATTGTAGCTTTTCTGTATGAATAGTTGTTTCTTACATGGCACAAGAATCTCACTATATCGAGTTTATTAACTTTCGCCCAAATGCCAGAGCAACTGCAAGTTTATTGTGGGATTTGTGTGTTTGTTGAACCAAAATATTGGTACAGGTAGTTTTGAAAGGGTAATGCGACACCCAAGCAAAGCGAATGAAATTGTGCGTGCCATGGGAGATCTCACAGGCACATATAGAGGGCAGAGCGTTAAGTATGAAGATTTATTACATTTAAGCAATGTTTTAAAATAATGCTTTTTACTATTCCCCAAATCAGTGCACTTTGTGATGGTGTGGTGTGCTAATGCATTGCAGGATGAAAATTCATAGGTTCATAATCAGCCTGTAAACTTTTAAAGGTATGCGATGATTTGAAGATTTAAAGTTTCATAAGATATTTGTGATCAAGGAAAACCAAACATGGATATAAATTTTAAGAGAAATGTGAAATGTTGAAAATTCTAGACAGACAATGCTTATAATATATATTAAACCAACAAGATACAACTCTGGGCAGTATTTGTTGACCATCCGACCTTGGACGTCCATACAGGATTTACACCATCCCAACTCATGACAAGCACCAGTGGCTATGTCTACAGTTTATAGTTTTCCTGATGATGGGCGCAAGAAGTGCTCGAAACACGTAGAGTATATCTGCAGTTGTTAATAAAAACAAATACTGCCCAGAGTTGCATCTTGTTGGTTTAATATATATTATAGACTTATGATGCACGGAAACTCAAATATAAAGTACAGACAATGCTTCTTTATGTTTCCTCACAGCGTCAAATTCTTGACAGTAACATTCAGGAATGAGTAACATTCTCATTTTCTGCATACCATGTTTTACCTTCATTCTGTATTATTTGCCCAGGGTGATTTTATTTGTGTTTTGTGGGATAGGAAGAGAACTGTTGAAATGAGATACTACTTCACTATACAAGATGATAAAAACAAAGAGCAGAAAGTGGGAAAGAATGAGAAGTCAAGGATCAAGTCTGTTTTGAGGAGGGAAGGTTATCTAACGATGAATGTTTACTACTAATTCTGTGTGATTCATTACTACAGGTGCTCAATACATAGTAAATGGACATGGAAGTGAGAAGGAAACTATTGTCAACGGTTGAATCTGTGGGAGTAATTTACTGCATCGTCCATAACTCCTTTCCCCGTCTTTGTGTTTGTTTTTCTCCAAAGGATTGTTTTTGAGAAAATTACCGACATTGCTTACAACAAGAACACTACAGCACCTGCTTATGTACAGTAGGCTGTCATAACAACATGAATTATTGGACAATATTGAGCAACCATAAAGAAACTAACATTATGTTCTGGGAATTTAAAATATCATCAACAAATTGATAGAATTACGAAAGAGTACTATAATCCTATTATAAGTGAAGATTGAGTTGATTCATAGTAATGGACAAAGGATAAAACACTAACAATGGCAATACATAATTGAAAGAAGTGTTGTGTACAGATATAATACTTTAAATAATTCTGTACTTTGGAATGTCATCTGTACTGAGTATCACAACATTAAGTGTAATGTGACCACTATCTAAATGTTGTGTGTATTGCTCAAGATAACCTAATCGTGGAACTGGGACCATAATTTAATTTATACAGAGGGAATTCAAGGAAACAGTTGTTATGGTCTCAGGAAAAAATGCAAGTAGCTCAAGTTAGCAATGCAACTAGTTTAGAGCATTGATTTTCTTATATTTGACTATGCATTTTTGAAACGTGCCTGTGTATTATAGTGCGGGTAGTTTTATGGGGAGGTGAAAACCACCGATTCTAGGAACATCGGTGTTCCTAACCTCATAAGGTGAAACAGCAACAGCATATTTGACTAACAAAACAACTTTCAGTCTTTGTAAGAGGCAAATGAATATATATTTTTATAAAGATGACAAACCTAGCCACAGTTCTGTTTTATCTAAATTATGGCTCTGGCTCTCAGCTGTAACTTTTTTTATTAGGTTGGAATGCTGGAAAATGTATTTTTCTTGAACTAGCCAGTCCTATTTTATGGAGTATCATTCTGACGTTAGTAATCGTGTAACAATAACTGATTACTTATTTATCTTCAACTATACAGCCAATCACAGGCACATAAACTCATACCACACATACATAGCTTACGAAATGGGATGCTTGCTGTAGTTTACAAACACCCAGACAAAATAATCTGGTCTAATTCATCAAAGGTATTTCAAGATCTCATGACACTCAAAACATTCTTTCTTCTGTGTTTGTGTTACTCAATTACAAGACAACGAGGCAAATGTTCTCTGAGATATTCAAACAACTCCCGCGAAACTCCCGGGCAATTAGTAAGTTCCAATTCTTGAAGATGGCGGAGCTGGATCAGACTTGACAGACCGCTAGATGTCAGAAGAGGGCAACCTGCAATGAGTACCAACGTGTCAGAATTAATTATTACACACGAAGTGCTTTGCGGTAACTTAAACTGTGCAGTTCTAATTGTTGAAGCATAAAAGTCGATTCGGTTTGATTTCGTAGGCGAGTGAATATAGAACAATAGCTTGTAAGATGGTTCAATAAATAAGGACAATGCAGTATGCCAAATTGATATGAAGTGGTCGTGCCACACCAGATAAGTAAATAGTACCATGAAAATATTAATTATAAAAGGCTGATGTCATTCACACCACTTAATAAAATATCGGAAAAAGCAATGGTGACACTGAAAATATTGTGGGGAATACCACCATGACAACTCGGCAACGCGCGCGCGCACACAAACACGCGCGCGCGCGCACACACACACACACACACCCACACACACACACACGCGCGCGCATACAAAACAGGTTAAGTTGGAAGTTCTGTACTGAAGTATTACTTGACTTCACGATTAGGTGAAATGATAGGCACGTGTTGAGTAATATACAGTAAAACTTCCAATGTCACCAACCAGAGATACAACAAAACATCAGACCTAGGTGTGTCATTCCTGGGCTGCTCTTGTAACTATAATGCTAAAACATTCCCAGAAATTATTGTGCTTTACACCATGCAAAACTATGAGGGCCATTAAAATAAAATAATGCCTGCAACCAATCCAAAAACTATAGTTTTTAATAGAGCTAAATATTATAATGACACTACACAAATAATGATCCAGTGGGTACAAATGTCTTCCAGAAATTTGTAGGACCTACCAGCATCTCTAAGATAAATTTCGACTGCAAATTTCCTTTCCAACCAGGTATCTAAAGAATAATCATTTTGCTGTGAATTCCAAACCTCTGATACAGCAACTTCATTACCTGTCCTAATAACTTCATGTAGGTCACACTGTTCGTGATGTGTATTGAATGTCTCCGTCGTAACGGGCTCCATAAGTGTAATGAAAAACGAGTGACGATATCCATTACGGCAGGTTGAAACAGTGGTTTAGTATCGTCGTTGATGTATTTTCTGTCAGTTCCATGTACTGCTCAGAGACAAGTAATGCACGACATTCCAGAAGCTATCTGGCTCTGTCTTGAGGCAAAGGGAAAAAGTGTCTAGTATGTTGGACCCATAAGATAAAGCTAGTGACTTTCTTCAGGTCTGGTGATAGGGATCCTCATCCTGTCTCGTCTATGGATGAAGTAAATGATTTTGACAAAGGAAGTTTGTTTTACAGATGGTACATTTCGAGACACCGGAAAATGGATTTCAAGGGACAAAGACTTAGTTCAATTACAGTAACATCGTACATTTTCGATATGGGTACAAATTCGAACATTCTAAGTTTTAACATTTTTTTTACTTCGTGATGTTGGTAGTATTCATGTGATTGTAACATCATGTCGTTGGCTGCTGGAATTACAGGTGTTCTTTTTAACTACATAGCAGTTCGTGTTTCAGAAATGCAATTCTTTGTTTGTGGGCAGGTGAGTATTTCTGTTTAGCTATTTATCCTCTTATAAACCTGTCTAACGTCTATTTGATTAATGAGGTTTTAGTGTCAGGTTAGAGTCAAACTTGTGTGCTCGCGGTTTCCGACATCTCTCTGTGATTAGACTGTGTGACATATAGCCATCTCTCGACAGAGTTTGGAATTAACTGGCTATTTCTTCCATTTTACTTCAAGTACAATCTCGCTTTTTTACAATACGTACAGATGATCCTCAGTAATGTTGTCGGAATAGCAAAGAAGTTATGGGCTGAATGGTCTGGGGATCGAACGCTGGTAGGGGCTAGAGATTTTCCCTTCTCCAAAACGTCCAGACCGGCTCTGGGACACAACACCCAGCATGCTAACTATTTCTCTCCATCTAGTTCCGAGGTTAAGAATGAGTGGAGCTATACCTCTACTCCACCTAAATGCCTTCATTACCTTTAGGGTACAATTTCGATCGTAAGAAAACTATTTTTAAAAATTCATCTGGACATTAATAGCTGACATTAAGTTATAGAACAGTCTAATAAAGACTAGCCATTGCACATGGAGGAAAAGCTAATTCGACGGATTTCGTCGGGGCTAAATCCACCATTGTAAGTAGAGTTTCTAGTATTTTGGTGTAAGGTAAAGACTATGGTATCTATTCACAATATTAAACCAATTAACAATTTACAGCCCATCGTTTGATGCAGAATGTTCACAGTTTTTAGATCAAAGGAAGCAGTGGTTGGGAACCAACACAAAGTAATGTAGATATTTTTTTATCAATTTAAATGCAATCAAAGTGTAACATATTTTATCCATAGATACACGTTTTAACAGTGGTTATATTACATACATCACAATTGTACACACTGTGGGATCACATATTGTACGCACATTGAAGGCACTTGATCCATGTGAGTTGGCCGGAAAATGGCTGCAATGCGGTCGAAACATGTAGCCACGAACTTTTAATGTATTAGCACTTACAATTGTGTATTTTATTATTGTTGTGTCTGACGTGAAATATATACACTTGTAATGTAGATAATCTGAACAATGTATGATGTGAGCTAGTAGACTTTTTAGGGACAAAAGAGAAGGTGTATCTGAAAGCTAAAATGAATGAAACTACAATGAACAGTAAGAAAAAGAATGTCGGAGACTTGTATAGGGGCATCATTGAAGATGAGTTACCAGCCTAGAAATAATACAGTAAAGGATGAGAAGGTTGATCTGTTTGCAGACTCCCACGTTATTTTGTCTAGGTGGAGGTATCATTTCTCTTAGCTATTGAAAGTACATGGGGTTAATGATGTAAGGCAGACTGAAAAACAAACTGCAGAGTCACTAGTGCCTGAGCCAAGTGCCTTTGTAGTTGAGATGGCTATTGAAAAGCTAAAAAGACACAAATCACCCAGTACTGATCAAATTCTAGCAGCACTGGTTAAAGCATTAGGCAGGTCAATGCGTTCTGGGATCCATAAACTTATTAACTCTACTTGGAATAAGGAGAAATTGCCTGAGGAGTGGAAGAAGTCGATTGTTGCACCTATACATAAGAAGGGTGATAAACAGATTGTAGTACTTATAGGGGCATATCACTTTGTCACCTATGCTCAAAATTTTATCCAACATCCTTCTGTCAAGGTTAACTCAATATTCAGAGTAAATTATTAGGTATCATCAGTGTGGATTTCGACGTAACAGGTCAACTACTGGTCATATATTCTGCATTCATCAACTACTTGAGAAAAAAAGGGAGTAAAATGAAGCAGTGCATCAGCTGTTTATAGACTTCAAGAAAGCCTGTGATTCAGTTAGGAGGGAGGTCTCATATAATATTCTCGTTGAGTTTGGTATCCCTGTGAAACTAGTAAGGCTAATAAAAATGTGTCTGAATGAAACCTATTGCAGAGTACGGGTAGGTAAATACTTGTCTGACACGTTTGCTGCTAAGAATAGTGTGAAACAAGGAACTGCTTTATTGCCATTGCTTTTCAGCTTTGCTTTAGAATATGCCATTAGGAGGGTTCAGGCAAACCAGGAGGCTTGAAACAAAATGGTACACCTCAGCTTTTGGTGTGTGCTGATGATGTTAATATATTGGGTGGAAGCTTACATACTCTAAAGAAAAACACAGACGCTTTAGTAGTCGCTAGTAAGGAGATTGGTCTAGAAGTACATGCTGAGAAAACTAAGTGTATGGTCATGTCTTGAAATTGTAATGCAGGATGAATTCACAGTATAGACTGATAATAGTTCCTTTGAAATGGTAGAACAGTTCAAATATTTTGGAAAAGCCCTAACAAATCAGAATTCCATTCAAGAAGAAATTAAGAGCAGATTTAAGTCGGGGAATGTTTGCGATCATCATGCAGGATCTTTCATTTACTAGTTTGCTATCCAAAACTTTAAAGATTAAGATATACAGAAATATAATTTTGCCTGTTTTATGTGGGTATGAAACTTGGTCGCTCACACTTAGGAAATCGTCGGCTGAAAGTGATTGAGAATAGGGTGCTGAGGAGAATATTTGGGTCTAAGAGGGGCAAGGTAACTGGGGAGTGGAGAAGATTACACAATGAGGAGCCTAATGATCTGAACGCGTCACTAAATAGTTGGAATGTCCAATCAAGAAGAATGAGATGGGCAGGACATGTGGCACGTATGGGAGACAGGAGAGATACATTAACAGAGTTTTTGTGAGAAATCTGAGAGAAGGAGACCACTTGGAAGACCTAGACGTGGATGGGAGGATAATATTAAAAAGGATCTTCAAGAAGTGGGATGGGGCATGGACTGGGATTCATCTGGCTCGAAATAGGGGCAGGTGGCATGTTCTTGTGAATGTGGTAATGAACTTTCAAGTTTTATGCTTTCTTTTGGGTGATTCCCCGGCGTCTGAATTCAGACGTCGGGGAATCACCCAAAAGGAAGCATACAACATTCAGTACACGGCGAAAGTTTGAAATCAAGAACCTTTAAGTTCCTTAAAATGCGGGGAATTTTTTGACTAGCTGAGGACTCGTTAAATTCTCAGGAAGGACGCTGCTCCATGGAGTTAGTTAGTTAGTTAGTTAGTTAGTTAGTTAGTTAGTTAGTTAGTTAACATTATACAGTATTTTATCAGTAGGGTTTGACAATCAGAGTAGACCAAAGAAGTGAACAAATTGTAAGAAATAAAACATTTCACAGCTGAATACTGGCGGAGCGCAGTCCTTCACCTGTCTCTTAACCATCATGGCTAGTCTACAGTGAAGAGTGTGTCGCTTTGTCTCCTGAAGTACACTACTGTCAAGGTTAGCTATTCTTCTGGTACAGTGGTTAAGAGACGTCGGATAGTTAGGCACTATAACAAGTTTTAAACGCCTATAAGAGTCCCTTAACCCAAATAGATAGGCAGGAATGTATTGTTATAAAATAAGCACTAATACGAGTATTTATTGAAAGAACCATATATATATATTTATATTTATTTATTTTTATTTATTTATTTATTTATTTTGCTGTGAAAGTCACAACATACTTTCATATCTGAGGTGCTTTCTTCGTTCTCGATGACTTGGTGATGATTTTGACAACCGCAGACGCCAAAGTTGTGATGGTTGCTTTATCATCTAAGTGAAATATGGTCTCGCCACTGAGAGGCTTATGCGGCCACACAGCCGTTTACGGTTTCGCTTGAAACCCACAGGAGAACTGTTCCCACCTGATATGGTCCTTCATTCCTAAAGTTTCTATTAACTGCAAGCTTTAAAGGGTGAAGGCTTCCGCAGGACGCTCAAGAGTATCTCTGACGCAAACTAAAATTGCGGATATCTCTGTCAGTTGACTTTTGTGACCTGCATTGCAAGACTTCCCGCGCCCCCAACACTCACTCCAAGGCGCTACAACCCATGCAGGGTCTTGGCCGACTCAAGAAGCCTCCTCCAGTCATCTCTATCTCTGGCCCTGGCCCTCCAGTTCCTGACTCCCAAATTCTCTGCATCCTTCGTCACTCCATCAATCCATCTCAGGTTTGGCCTTCCTGTTCGTCTTCTGCCCTCCGGCTTATCCAAGGTAATTTTCTTGCATGGAAGATTATCTTGCATTCACATTACATGTCCTGCCCATCTTAGCCTGCTTATCTTAATCGTTGTAACCAGATCACCTCATCATACAAACGATATAGTTCTTCGTTGTATCTTGATCTCCATACTGCCTCTTCACATATGGGCCCATAGATTCTCCTTAATATTTTCCTCTAAAAAAATCCAAGACGTAACTCATCCACCTTGCTCAGGACCCAGGTTTCCGCCCTATACTTCAGAACTAAGAATTTAAATCCGTTCTTCTACATGTGCAAGAGATTAAAATCTTGTTTAGTAACTTTGATACAACACCAGTTGATATACTCCCTGATGAGGTACAAATAAGGTTCGAAACAAGCAGAAGTCTATCTTTTTAAAAAATTATTATTTTCAATCTAATGATAATGGTGAGAATTTGTTGGTTAGAATTACAGAAATTCCCACCACATGTTGCGCAATTCCATTAGTGACGCGTGGGCGACCAGGGATCTTCCCATTGTAGATAAAACCTTTGTTTTCAGACTGCTCACACCAAATGTAAATTGGCGTATGTTACGTTGAGTCCTTTCCGCAGCGTCTAAAAACCTCACGTAGCTCTCTGTTCACTGAATTTACTTGCACAAACTGGATAAAACAAAACGCCAATTTTTCTGTGAACAGAACACTGTAACAGCATGGGAGAGGAACTAATTGCTGGCGACGATTTGCAAACGTCTAGTGTTTATCTGTCGTCTCATCCACTGTACACCTTTACTGTTTCATGAATATCTGAAAGTGTTTACTGCTTTTTGAATTGTCCATTTCGTATATATGATTTTGCTGAGATACTGGTACGTGATGTTTTTCTGACCGTGCATCATGAATTGACTATATATTAATTACAGACTTGATGCACTGATTATTATTTATTCATAAAATATTATTTTCCCCTACATGTTTCGAGCCTTAAGTGCTCATCTTCAGGAGGATGCAGTTGTATACATGCAGCACATGGTATTGTCACTCTCTACGAGAATTCATGGTGCCCTGCCTGTACACAGCTTGAGTGAGAACTGACTGTAGGGGGAAGGTTGTTGTTCTCACTCAAGCTGTGTACCGGCAGGCCACCACGAACTCTCGTAGAGAGTGACAATACCATGTGCTGCATGTATACAACTGCATCCTCCTGAAGATGAGCACTTAAGTCTCGAAACATGTAGAGGAAAATAATATTTTATGAATAAATAATAATCAGTGCATCAAGTTGGTAATTAATATATAGTTACTGATACGTATTTATTTGTTGCTTGGTTTATTTAAAGACGCTCTGTCGTCCGGCTAAATTATGTAGCGCCGAAATCTGGGCAGTTCCTTGAGAAGTACGTAGGGTAGTAGGCAGCGTTCGCGGCCGATTAGAAGAATGTCTCAGAATACGTGTTTGTGAACTGTGGAAAAATACAGCAAATTTCAGACAAGATATACGGTTTCCGGACCGAGGTTCGAAACTGAGACCCCTCGAATAGATTCAGAGATATTACGTAGTTCCTAGACAACCGTGGTAGACGCCACGGTAGGCGCCACGGCCGCAGATGGTAACATAATCGGGAGATATCTTTCAAATTACAACATATAATGATCATCACTGAATTTTCTGTACTTGAAACAGACGACGAACCAAGAAACGAGCGAGAAGGTCAACTGTTTAATTCGTTTGAGTAAACATTTCATTAAGCATGCTGTCACACTTCTGTTTCTTGGTTCTAAGAGGAGGGAAAGAGGTTGGGGGGGTGGTGGTCGGAATTCATAATTTAAATGTTCGCCTGGCGTAATAATATTATTTTCGCTTCCACCATTGCTTTTATTATGTCTCACGTGCCGAATATACTGTGAATCACCCAGTTCATCTGTGGGTAGTTTCGTTGGTGCTCATGAAGATAAACTGCTTACCAGTTTGGTCACTTACCTGCAAGAGATAAAACCTGGAGGTTCCTCATACCACATAGATGCTGCAGTCCGAAATCTCGAACCTGGGAGCACCAACGGAGGAACAGGGCAGACAACGATAACATGGTCGATATATAGCCCACGCCGATGTCGGTAATGTGAACACACCTGGGAAAAAGACAAACACATCACACAGCGGTTGCTGGGTACAGATCGACCAGCTACTGTGTACCTGCTTGCGGTGCATCAGCAAATACTGTTTTTATTGAAGAAATAATGGGGGTGCGTGTTAAATTAAGCTCATCTTACACCCATATCCGGTTGAATATTTGTTACTATCTTACTTAGTAAAGGTAAAGTAAAGATGTCCCGCGACAGGCCGAGGTGGCCGAAGGGGTTCCGGGTAGGTTAAGACCCCGGATTTTCTTGACGTTTCGGCACTACAAGGGTGGTAGGTCGTCAGCTGTACGCACCGGCCGCCTTTACCCCAGGAGAAATCCCTGGTATTCACTTTCAGAGGCTGAGTCGACCTCAG
>JGI20166J26741_11539585_pt1 | contig 12267 bp, 11 predicted proteins | sample TergutCu122P5_FD_26741 | JGI IMG/M metagenome (IMG submission 26741) | reverse complement strand
AAACAGGCGATCATCTTTACGGATCAGCGGCATGAAATCAAGCCGGGCGCGATCTGCATCGCGATGGGGTCCGATTCCACGGTCAAAATCGAAAGCGCCAAAGATATTTTCCAAAAAAGATTCAATAAAAAAGTCCATGTCCAGCCGTTCGATGTCGAACCGGAGCTGACCAACCTGGCCCCCAAAACCGAAGAAGAAATTTACAACATGGCGATGTTGCGATCCATCCGGGCGGAACAAAAGGCCGCGGCCGCCGGGGCCAAATGCGATTATGCCGTCGGGTTACAGGGCGGAATCAACCTGGTCGAAGGCGTCCCGATGATTCTGGACGTCGCGATCGTCCGTCGCAGTGCGGACGGCAAAATCGGCCAAGCGGTCGGCGGGGGATATACCCTGCCCATGGATTTTTACGAGCTTGTGCAACAAAACAACGGCGATATCGGCCGCGCGTCGAATATCTACTTTGCGGATCGGTATCCGACCGGCGTGGATGTGAAAACCATTATCGGCATCGATGGGGAATTGTCGCGCGGGCACATCTCGCGCAAGGACAAATGCGTCAACCTGATCTGCGTCGCGTTGAACCAAATCGTTCACGACGAGTTTTATTGAAAGGTAAGAGGTAAGAGGTTTTGTGTCGCGCAAAGCGCGACAATCAATAATTACAAAAATCGCTTTGCGATTTTTGACAATACCTTTTACTTCTTACCTTTTACCTTTTACCTCTTCCCTGCCCGCGGCCGCCGGTGGACTGATGCGAATGCGTATGATCCCGGCCGGGATAAACCCCATAACTGTACCCATAATTATAATACGGATACGAATAGCCGCCGATCGACCAAAAGGCCGGGGCGTGCCAGTACGCGTTTTTGGCGTCCTGATCGGCGTCGTACGCGGCCCAGTATTCTTTCATCCGGCTGTGCGAATCGGGGGTGTAGTTGTTCGAACTTTTCAGGGTTTTATCGCTATTCGCGGTATAATTGTGCGTATCGATCATTTCGGCAGAACCCACATCGGCGGCGGCCGGCGCAACGTCGGGGCCCGGCGTAACGCCAAAGGCCATCACGGGCACATTGTCACCACCTTTCGCCAAGGCTACGGATGGCAAGTCAACGGCGGTCGTTGCGGGCGCGTCACCCTCTGCCAATGACCCTTCGCCATCCCCCTTCGCCAAGGCTACGGGGGACAAAAGGCTACGGGTCACAGGGGCTACGGGTGACAGGCCAAAGGCCGGCATTACCGCGAAAAAAAGGATGAAAATTGAAACAAATATTTTTTTCATATGGTCATTATAATCAATATTTTTTAAATTGCAATAAAATTTGACAAATTATTTTATTTAATTATAATACTAAAAAACAAAGGCGGCGGAAATGGCAAAGAAAACACCCGAACTGTCCGGTTCCGAAAAAAACATCATCGAAATGCTCAGTTATAAAGCGACCGAACCCTATTTCGGTTGGATCAGTGCGAAACTGCTGCATGCCGCGCACAAACGGGCGAAAGACCTTCAAAAGGCCGCCGAAAAAGGGCAAGATATCAGCACCGATCCGCCGGCCACGATTGACATCGAACGATTCACAACCAACGATATTGTGGAATCTTTAAAGGCGCAGATGTATTACAATCCTCACCGGTGGGCGCAGGCGTTGGAATTGTTGGATATGGGGTTACAATGTTTTCTGTATTATGAAAACAGAAACCATTCCCCCACAAAGAGAACCATCACCATCAAAGCCAGAAAAAAGGGCAAACCCGATAAAACCAAAGAAGTGCTGACGCTTTACGGCGCGCTATACTATGCCAATGAAAAAATCAAAAACCGAAAAATTGTATATGAAAATGACAGAAATGTCGTGTTCCCGACCGGAAAATTGGAAATCGCATTTAAAACAAACGGTCGCACCGATGAGCGTTATCAAACCTTTGCGGATACAAATTATCAGATGTTGGCGCAGTTATTTCACGCTTTTCGGGAAGTGTGCGAACAAAATGTGGCGGATTTCAAGGATAAAGACTATCCTTATCGGGATGAAATGATTCAGATCATGCATAAAACAGATCCCGCCAAAGTCCGGTTGCAAGATTTCGGATATCAATTGGCGGATCCGGAACATCCGGAAAAACCGCTGGCCAAAGGTGATGCTTTGGAATTGTTTGATCAGAATTTGAATTATAAAAGATATATTTGGACAAGATTCAATTCGGGTTTAAATTTATAAAACACCGCCGCTTTGACTACCCCGGAATTTCTAAACTCGCTTTGCTCGTTAAGAAATTCCGACCCTTCTGATAAGGGTATTGACTCCCCCTATTCTCGAACTTCTTCCTGATGTTCGATTCCGCAGATGCCCTTCTTAGAAGGGCCGGAAACCTGGGAGCATAGCGACCCAAGGTTTCCGGGGTAGTCATTAAAAAGTATATTGGTATGAGAGAGAATAAAAATACTTTATTTCAACTTCTTTGTCCATTCGTTATCCGGATAATTCAGGCGCAGCATGTCGGCATAGCCCGCCGCCTGGACCGGAACGCCGATCGCCGTGTATGCCTCGGTCAGTCGGAACAGCGCCTCGGGCGCCATGGCCGTTCCCTGGGACGTCGCGACGATCTGTTGCAATTGATTGATCGCGGACGGCCAGTTCTGTTTGGTCATGTCGCGCCGCGCGGAATACATGATTTTTCCCGCGATATAGTTTTTCAATATCAATATTTTGTTTTTCGCATTGTCCGCGTATTTCGAATCCGGGAAACGATCCACCAATTGTTGGAAGGCATTCATCGCCATCATGGACATGCCCTGTTCCCGACGGACGTCCGATACCTGACGGTAATAGCTCATCCCGCGCAGATATAAAATATACGGCACGTCTTCGTGGCCAGGATGAAACCGCATGAATCGGTCGGTGATGGTCAGGGCGCCTGCAAAATCGCCGTTCATATACGCGGCATAGGCCGCCATGGCCAACGCATCCGCCGCCCAATCGGACGCCGGAAAGTTGCGTTCCGCGTTTTGGAATTCGTCGGACGCCGTCTTGAAATCTTTCCGATCCAATTTCTGATACGCCGCGGCATAGATTTCCGGCAACGTGCGGTTATCGACCTTTGTCTTGTCCGCGGTGCCGGAACAGGCGGACAAAAAGAGCACAGATAACAGAGCACAGAGCACAGATAGTTTTTTCGTCATTTTCATGGTTGTTTTCCTTTCACGGTCAGAGTATAATAGCCGAAACTTAAAAATAAAAGAAGAAAATTAACTCGGGGATTTTTCCTGCCCCCAACTTGTTGGGGGCGGGTGTCGGCGACCCGGGTCCCAACGACAAGCGTAGCGCGTCGTTGGGTGATACAAACCCGAATAAAGGTTGGACACCCCCACCCAAGAACTTCTAACTCGCATTCGCTCGTAAGAAGTTCTATCCCGCCCCCGTCCCGGGGGCAGGAAAATAGATTGATTATGAAATACGTTCAGTAAAAGAAAAAGTAAGGAAAGAATTTTGTCCCTTAACAAACACATTTTCAAGGTCGGGGCGTGGACGGGCGTATCGCGCGTTTTGGGATTCATCCGCGACATGATGGTCGCGAACGTCCTGGGCGCCGGACGGTTGTCCGACATCTTTCTGGCCGCGTTCAAACTGCCCAACCTGTTCCGCGATTTATTGGGCGAAGGCGCGTTGTCCATGGTTTTCATCCCCATGTTCGCCAAACATAAAAACCGGAAAAAAATCGGCGAATTTTTCGCCAGCAATGTTTTTTCATGGCTGATGATGGTGTTGCTGGCCATCACCATCGCGGCCGAAATATTCATGCCGTTGATCGTGTGGGCGTTGGCGCCCGGGTTCGCCAGCGATCCGGGAAAGCTGCAACTGACCGTCATCATTTCGCGCATTCTGTTCTTTTACGTCATTTTTGTCTGCGGATTGGCGTTTTTGTCGGGAATCTTGAACGCTTTTTCCGAATTCGCGACGGCCGCCGCCATGCCGGCCATGCTGAACGTGTTTATGATCGCCGGCGTCTTTTTGGCGAAATATCACGGGGCGGGCGACGCGGCGGTCTATATTTTGGCATTCGCGGTCGTGATCGCGGGAATCTTTCAGATGGGGATTTTATGGCTGCGCCTGCGGCGGCGGCAATTCGGGCTGCGCCTGATTATGCCGCGGCGAACAACGCATATCAAAACCATGTTTCGCCGCATCGGCACGGGATTCGTCGGCACCGCGTTCTATCATGTGAATATTTTCGTCGGCATGCTGATCGCGTCGTATCAGACCGGCGCGGTGTCGTGGCTGTACTATTCCGACCGGATGGTGCAGCTGCCGTTCGCCATCATCGGGCTGGCCGCCGGGACCGTTTTGCTGACCGCCGTGTCCGACGCGTTGGCGGAAAAGAATTACGAAAAAATTTACGCGCAACAAAATTCATCCATGCGGAACATCATGCTGTTCACCCTGCCCTGTGTCGCGGGGCTGTTCGTGCTGGCCGTGCCGATTATGCAATATCTGTTCGAACACGGCGCATGGACGCACGAATCGACGATCGCGGTCGCGCGCGCGATGATGATCATGGCGCTGGCCCTGCCCGCCATGACGACCAGCCAGATTTTCAGCCGCACGTTGTATGCGTCCCAGGATGTCCGCACGCCGGTCAAAATCAACATCGTCACGTTCGCGTCGTTCGTCGTGGTCGCGTTGGGATTGGTTCATTGGTTCGGATATCTGTCCGTGCCGATCGCGACGGTGGCATCCGGATATTTCCGCAACATCTGGTTGCGCCGCGTGTGCGAAAAACGCGGATTATTCAAAACGTTTCCGGGAACGCGGCACGCCATGTTCGCGTTCGGGGCGCTGTCCGTCATCATCGGGCTGGGCCTGTGGTGGACGATGCATGTCGGCCTGATTTACAATCTGATGACCATGGTCGCGGCCATCGCGCTGGCCGGGGCCGTTTATCTACCCGCCGCATGGACGGTGAATAAAAAGTTTAAAAGTAACAAGTGATATGCGATATGTGATACGAAGTTTGTTTCTAATCCGATTTTCATATCACTTATCACATATCACTTATGACCTTTAATATATTTTCCTTGCAATTATCAAATATTTACGCAACAATTCGCCCAGGTGCGACCGATCGGTCGCGCCAACAACAAGCTCATATAAGGATAAAATTATGCGCGAAGGTAAAGTAAAATGGTATAACGGCAAGAAATGTTTCGGTTTCGTTGCTCCGACCACACCCGACGAAAACGGAAACACGGACGATGTGTTCGTCCATTCCAGCTCTTTAAAGGACGCGGGGATCCGTTTCTTGAACGAAGGCGATGTCATTAAATTCGACCAAGAAGTTCGCAACGGAAAACTGTCCGCGACCAAAATCGAATTGGTGTCCCGCGACGAGGCATCGGCCAAAGCGTTCCAGGAACGCCGGTCCAGCTATGGCGACCGCGGAGATCGCGGCGACCGTGGCGGGGATCGCGGCGGATACAACCGCGGACCAAGAAGTGGCGGCGATCGCGGCGGCGACCGGCGCGGACCGCGTCGCGACAACCGCGACGAAAGCGACCAAAAGTCCGGCTGGGCATTTTGGAAAAAGTAAAAAATGCGGCGAAAGCCGCATTTTTTGTTTTATCACATATCCGCGGAGGCGCGGACGGACGCGTTTTGCATCGCCGCGCGATATATGGTATAATCCCCGGATATGAAAAAATTCTTGGCAATACTGAATCTGAAAAACACCCGCCTGCGCGGTTTGATTTTCAATGTGTACGGATTTTCCTTTTTCAACGCGCTGATGCTCATGGCGCCGGTGTACACGATTTTTATCCAAGAGCACGACGTTTCCGACATTCGGTTGTCCGTGTTGTTCATCATTTATTCCGTCGGCGTTATGCTGTTCCAGTTTCCGGTCGCGTGGCTTGACCGGCGGATCGGGCGCAGAAACGCGATACTGGTTGGCCAGGCATTCAAAGCGGCCGGAATATTCCTGCTGTTTTCCGCGCCCGGATATTTCAGTTTTGCGATCACCATGCTGCTTTGGAGCGTCCAGGGCGCGGCGTACAATGTTTCGTACGAGGCGCTGCTATATGACGAATTGAAAGCGCGGCGCCATGCCGACGTATACGCCAAAGTACTTGGCCGACGGCGGGCGCTGACCACCGTCGGTACGATGCTCTCGGCCGGCGGTTCGCTTTTGCTGCCGCTGGGGTACGGATTCATAATGGCCGCGTCGATGGCGACGGCGATGATCGGGACATGGTTTATCATGCGCATCAACATGCGGGCGGGGCGGCCGGTTCCGCGCGAACGCGCGGCGCGCGCGATCGACTTTGCACGAATGATGCGGACGGGTTTCGCCGTCGTTGCCCGGACGCCGCGCATTTTATATCTTTTACTGCTGTGCGTGATGCTGGTCAATATTTCGTTTTTGGACGATTATCTTAGCGTCATCGGGCTTGAGATCGGGTTAAGCAAAAATTTTGTCGGAGCGGTTGCGTTCACGGCGATGCTTTTCCAAACGTTGGGGGCGGCCGTCGCGTATCGGTTCCGGGCGATCGGGAACGGGGCGCTGTACGCGCTAATATCAGCCGCCGGGCTGATATTCGTCGCGTTCGCGTGGTTTTATTCCGTTTCGGGATTGGCGTTGCTGGGCATCGGATACGGACTGTTTGCGGTCCTGAACGTTCTGGTTTTTGCCCGGTTTCAGGATTCCGTCCCAACCCACCACCGCGCGATCGCGCTGTCCCTTTACGGGGCGGCGGTCAATGTGTTTTATATTGGAATTCTGGTGGTCTTCGGACTGGGCAGCATGATCGGCGGATGGCGATACAGCATACTGTTATTGGGGATGATGGGCGTATTGCTGGGCATCTGGGCCGCGCTGTTCGTCGGTGACAAATGCGCGAACGCTAATCGCTTTTGCAATACCGCGCGGTTTCGGACATTACAAAATTGAACAGCTTGGTCGGGGTGCCGGCGCCAGTGTCCTTCCAATCGCTGCATGGCATCGCGGCGGCCAGAATAAAGCGCGTCATATATTCGAAAATGTGCATTTCTTCGGCCTTTGACAATTCGCGCGGGCTGTTTTCGATCTTGAACACTTCGTTCTGAACGTTCGACCGCAATTTTCCAATAATATTTTCGACGATTTCCGGCGGATAGTGTTTCAACGAAAACCGCGGGAATCCGTCGAACAATCCCTCGCCCACGCTACGGTCATGCGTGTACAGAATGTTCCACCCGACGCGGTACAGCAATTCGCCGACGCAGGTGCATACGATCTGGTCATACTGTTTGATGCCTTCTTCGTGCAGTTTCGTAATCTTGACCTGGGCATTGGATTTTTTCGTACGCAGGTCTTCATAGATATTGTGGCTTTGCTTTTCAAAGTCGAAAAACGTCCGCACCTGGCAAATAATTTCCATCGGGATGACCGAATCGCCCGTGCCGATGTTCAAAACAAGCTTTGCGTCGCGGTAATTCCGCGAATTCTTGGTATCAAAGAAATTGTCCCGCATGCCGATCACTTTTTCCGGCACCGTGGCGGTGATGCCGTCCATGAACGCGCGCGCCTGGGGCACCATGTCGAACAACAGCTTGATGCGGTAAACGTCCTTTAACCGATCCACCGGCCGTTCGATCTTGTCCAGTTCGCGAATCAGTTCCACCGCGATTTTTTCGTGTCCGCGGCCGATGATGGCCAAGACCTCTTCGGCGGCATTGGTGATGAATTTTTCCGAAAACCGTTTTTTGATTTTATCCGCGACGGCATTCGCGGCGGCGGCGTTCGCCCGCGCGGTTAACACGCGGCGGGTTGCGTCGACGACCCGGTCCGTAAAATCGGCGTATTTTTCATCGGTGATTTTTTCGATCGAACGCTCTATCCTTTTTTGGGCGCCGATAATGACGGTCACGATCGACGACACGGACAGCCACACGTTATGCGTCGAATCGAAATTAAAGAACTGGTTTCGCATCGGATCCGCGTCAAAACGGTGATGCACCAGATACGCGTGCGCCGGCGTGATATCGGAAATCTTTACCGGACTGTCGACGATGTGGCCCGCCGCGCGGTCGTATTGGAATATCGGGGTTTTCGGCGCGCCCAAAAATTTGCCCAAGACATAGAACAATTCGCGGAACCTCCCCATGCCGTCGGCATACAGCACCCGCAGGCGATCGGCCGTATCGTCGTCGATTTTCCCGGATGCCAGCGCGCGATTGATGTACGCCAGATTTTTCGCATCGCGCCCGTCCCAGTCCGTTGACGCGGCCGGCGGGGAAGAACTGTTAAAAATTTCTTTGCGGAGTAGCATGGTTTATAAATAATATGAAAGATTAGCCCGCCTTCGTTCGCTTTGCTCACTACGGCGCGGCATCACGCTTCTCTAACTCTCCGCCGCGACTGCGCCGACGGCTTGTCGCGCCGTAGCGTAAGCGAAGGCGGATGGTGCCGGATGTCGGATTTGAACCAACGACCCTCTGATTACAAATCAGATGCTCTACCAACTGAGCTAATCCGGCGCGGAAATCATTATGCACAAATCTTTCCGGTTTTCAAGGATTTTAATTCCCGCCGGTCATTCCATATCCGGATGTTTTCAAGGGCCAGCAATTTCCGCTTCATCGGCAGCCCCAGCGAAAATCCGCCCAGTCCCCCATCGGATGCGATCACGCGGTGGCACGGAATAATGATCGGAATCGGATTTTTTCCGACGGCGTTACCGACCGCGCGGACCGCTTTTTTCCGACCGATGGCGACCGCGACGTCGTGATAGCTTTTTGATTCGCCGAACGGGATTTTCAATAATGCATCCCACACGGCCGTCTGAAATTCCGTACCCGTCGGCGCCAGCGGAATGTCGAATTTGCGGCGTTTGCCCGCCATGTATTCGTCCAATTGCTTTGCCGCGGTTTTAATCAGCGGCGTTTCTTTGTCCGCGGCGAATTTATAGATGGGATCATGCGGCTTCGATTGAAAATCGATGGCGACGATTTTGCCATCGATTTCAAATATCGCGCATCGGCCGACCGCGGTCAAATAGGAATGATAAACCATCACATATTTTCCAATCGTTTGATTCGTTCCGCAACCGGCGGATGGGTCGCATACAGACCGCCCACGAATTCACCCAGCGCGGCTTTGGCCCGCGGGTCGGCGATACAGACGGCGGCCATCGTTTTGCGATTATCCAAAACCTCGACCCGGGGGTCGACGCTGATTTTGCGCAACGCGTCGGCCAGCGCGCGCGGGTTCCGCGTGATGAATGCGCCGGTGGCGTCGGCCGCGAATTCCCGCTTGCGCGAGATTGCCATGCGCAAAATCGGCACAAAGATCCAATTGAATATCATGAACGCGATCCAGACGGCCAACAAGATGGCCGCCGCCTGTTTCCCGTCGCGGTCATTGTCGCGCCCGCCGCCGAAAAACAGCATCCGGGCGACGATATCCGCCGTAAAGACCGTGACGCCGACCCCGGTGATCAACAGCATGTCCAGCCGGATGTCCCGATTGCCGATGTGCGCCATTTCGTGCGCGATCACGCCCTCTAATTCCAGACGATTCAACTTTGCGATAATTCCCCGCGTCAACGCGATAGAGGCATCGTTCGGCGTGCGCCCGGTTGCGAACGCGTTCAACGAATCGTCGTCGATAATATAAACCCGCGGCATGGGCAGGCCGGCCGCGATCGCGACGTTTTCCACGCTGCGGAATACCTGTTTATATTCGGGCTGATCGTTATGGATTTCATTCGCGCCCGCGGCGGACAACATCATCGAATCGCCGAACGCCCATGAAATCAGCAGCCATACCAAACACGCGATCGCGGTCGGAATCGCGACCATCGCCGTGGTACTTAAAACCGTCGGCATGATGTTTCCGGCATCCGGTGCGGATGTCGCCGAAATCGCGATCCAAATGGCGAAAAAGACCAGCACGACAAAGATCATCGGAAACGCGACGACCAGCATCGCCGTCTTGCGGTTGTTGGATTTGATGTTATCGTAAGCGGTGTTAATTTTAGTCATTAGTCGTCAGTCTATAGTCGTTAGAATTTTTTTCGGCGTTATCTGATAGTTTGGTCATCATTTTTTCCAATTGATTTATTTCATCTATTAAACGGTCGGCTGTATCCGGCGCAATATATTGCAAGTCTTTTGCCATAATAATCTGATATTTTAATTCTGATGCGGATCCACGCGCTATGCCTATAAAGTGCTTATATTCCCCGATTGAATTTCTGTGTCCACCCTCCATCAAGTTAGAATTAACAGAAACTGCTGATCGTTTCATTTGGGATATTAGTCCATAAAGTTCATCTTTTGGAAATGACTCTGTTAACTTATATATCTCAATGGCAATTTTATGCATTCTTTTATAGATATCGAGATTTTCAATATTATTCGCCCGCATACGTTTCTCTCCAATTCTAACGACTATAGACTATCGACTAACGACTATTAAAACTCAACTTTCGGGGCTTTTTTAACGGCTTCTTTCTCACTTTCGTCCAGCTGGAACAGATTCTCTTTTTCGACGTGAAACGTCTTTGCGATAAAGTTGCCGGGGAATTGGTCGATCATGGTATTCAGTCCCATCACGACAGTATTATAGAATTGCCGCGATGCCTGGATCTTGGTTTCCGTGTCCGACAATTCTTGTTGCAATTCCAGAAAGTTTTCGTTCGCGCGGATCGTCGGATAATTTTCCGCCAATGCGAAAACAGTTTTCAGCGCGCCGCTTAACTTGTTTTCCGCCGCCGCCCGATCCGCCGGGTCGGTCGCGCCCATCGCCGCCGTCCGCGCGCGCGTCAATTCGATCAGCGTGCCGGATTCGTGTTTTATCGCGCCCTTGACCGCGTTGACCAGATTCGGGATTAAATCGTATCGCCGTTTTAATTGCGTGTCGATGGTGGACCATGCCTCTTTCGCCTGATTCCGGCGGGACACCAGCCCGTTATACATGGCGATGACATAGATTAAAAGAACGACAATGACGCCGAGTGCTATCCACATTTTGAACTCCTTTGTTCCTGTTTTGTTGACGTCATTAACATAGTGCAACAAAATCCGGTTTTCAAGGGCAAATTTTAATTGCAATCCCGCGGGCATGTGCTAATCTTTGCGCATGAAAAAGACTCATTCCGTTCCACGCCCCGGGGTCCCCACGAAAACGAAGTTTTCGCGGAGTGGACCAAGCGGGAATGACAAATTAAACGATTCGCCGCAAACCCATTCTGGGTTTGTGGCTATCATCGGCCCGACAAACGCGGGCAAATCCACCCTGATCAATCAAATCATGGGGCGCAAGGTTTCGATCGTATCCCACAAAGTCCAAACCACGCGGACGCGCATTCGCGCCGTTAAGATGATAGACCACCCCGCCGCGCAAACACGCGGCACCCCTCCACAGGAGGGGAACTTACCAACGCAACTGATTTTCGTCGATACGCCCGGCGTGTTCAAGCCCGCGCGTCGTCTGGATCGCGCGATGGTTGGCGCCGCGATGGATTCGATCGGCGACGCGGATGCCCTCCTTTTGATCGTTGACGCGACGCATGGCGTCACGCCGACGGTAAGGGAGATCATCAAGAAATTATCGATTACTGAAAATCTAACTGCTCCCCCCTTGGGGGGAGCCGACGGCAAAGCCGTCGGTGGGGGGACACAACAATCTGAATCGTCCCCCCACCGGCCCGCAAAAAAGCGAGCCGACTCCCCCCAAGGGGGGAGTAGTAAGCCGCTTTTTGCCGTCATCAATAAAACCGATGCGGTGAAAAAGCCCAACCTGTTGCCCATTGCCGCCGAACTGACCACGCTGGCCCCGTTCCGGGAAATATTCATGGCGTCCGCGCTGCGCGGCGACGGGCTGGATAAAATGATGCAAACGCTGGCCGATGTCATGCCGGAATCGCCCTATTTGTTTGATCCCGCGGATGCATCCGATGTACCGGACGAATTATATCTGGCCGAATTGACCCGCGAAAAAGTCTATCAGTTCGTACACCAAGAATTGCCGTACCATATCCATGTCGTAACGGAAAAGGTCGACACGGCCGACGACGGCGTGTTGGAAATTTACCAAAAAATCGTCGTGAATTCCGACAACCATAAAAAGATCGTGATCGGCCGCGGCGGCACCCAGTTGCAGCAAATTGGCACGGCCGCCCGGCATGATATCCAAAACCAGTGGGGCGTGAACGCGCGCCTGCACCTGTTCGTCCGGGTCGAACCGGATTGGGAAGACAAACGCGAGAATTATGAAGAACAGGGGTTG
>JGI20166J26741_11539474_pt1 | contig 12267 bp, 9 predicted proteins | sample TergutCu122P5_FD_26741 | JGI IMG/M metagenome (IMG submission 26741) | reverse complement strand
ATATATATTATATTAAATGAAACTTTGAAGAGCACTGCTTGGACTGACAGTGCTAGACAAAGAAACACAGAAATTACAGCAAGCCTAATAAAAAATATAGTTTAAGAAATTGAAGAATACCAAAGTGACTGGGTAAAACATATAGAAGGAATGAGAAACACTAGACTACCACAGTAAGCTCTAAAATACAAACCAATGTGCAGGAAAGATAAGGGGAGACTGAGAATAAGATTGGTGGGGGGGGGGCACCAAATTCATCTACCAAGACTGGAACAGTCTCAGTAGCCTAAGCCTGGGGATATTCAGAAGAAGAAGAAAGATGCCATAGATGCAGTTAAAATGTGGACTTGATGGTGCAAGAATTGCTGTTTTACACTTAGGCAGTTCAGAATGACTACTTTGCAGAGTTAACAAGTTGTTCTGTAAGCCAGACATTTAAAATGTTTAATTTTCTTTTCATCTGACACTGTAACTGGTATAGAACAGCTTCTTTATGGAATAACCAGTTATTCTACAGTCACTAACTAGTTAGAAGTGTAGTAACATATGAAATAATGAAATGAAATACCTTAATAGTACACTTTAACAGTAATGTATGTGGTATGTATTCTGTATAGTATAATTTAAGAAATATTATGGTTCACATTGTAAATACATTCTTTTCATAATCTGTAATGACATCCGTGCTATAATCACATTACTGCTTATAACAATAATCAAATGAAATTTCTTTTATCCCACAGTGGTGCACTTTGCAGGAAGTGAGCTCAGAAACCAAAGCAGCTGGTTTGTGTCCTGACTGGCAGGAACATGTATCCCAACCCACTGATATCAAATGTTTGTTGATTTTGTGAAGAATTCTGCTTCAAACATCTGGCCCTTGAAGATAAGGTCACCACAGGGTCTTGAAACATTGGGCAACAGGTGTCCAGTGACAAAGCACAATATTCCAGAAGAATGAAGATAGCAATAAATTGCGTATTTATCCATTGGTTCAATATGCATTGGTGTGAGGAGGGAATGTGAAGATGGAATATTGCTTGACACTTACCGACTGACTGCCTGACGAAGTATATTAGTACCCCCGGGCATAGTGGGCGCCACAGTATGCATTGCATCTGCCAACAGAACAGATGTGCTCTTCATTCTTCTGGGATGTTACGACGCGTTGAATGGTAGTTAACAACATTTCGGGTTAGCCTATCGGTCCCATCTTACAGGGTCTCTTCCAAATCTAGCTACCAATCAACGCTACGTCACATCCCGAGAGAGCGAAGGCCTCATTTATACACCGCGCGAAAGCCTGAATTCACACACAGAATAGAGATAGTCGCTGTATAATGACGTCACGACAGGTCTCCATTGTCCAGCCAATACCGTTGAGCCGAGTTTCCAATGTTCGCTTACATAATAGACGATCCGTGTTAGAGGACATTGGCTGGAGCACAGAGTGGGCTGGAGTCTTGTTTCGCAGACGACAGAAGCTTATGATTCCGTGAGAAAGCCATGCACAAGAAAGGGCGCAATGTGATTGCATGTGCGTGTTGTCCCAGAGTGGAAAGCAGGCCCGCGTGAAATACCGATGAAAGAAGAATTGCGCAGAAGGAAATGTTGAAACAGAAATTAATACTTTACCGTATTCGACGTTCAGTTGAAATTTGATAACTATTATATGTAGTGAATACTACTGAAATGGATTTTAACGTGAATAATATGTGCCGACTGTGTACTAGAGCACAGAACTCTCTGCTTCCACTGTTTGGTGGAAGCGAGGACTTGCCTGCTAAAATCAAGATTCTGTCACCTTGCACGCAGGTTAGTTTGGAATAACGTACGTATTAGTTATTTTAACTGTGAATTGCTGGAACTACCCCAAAACAGCGGAGCCAGTTTTTACATTTGCAAATTTGTACTCGCACGAACTCCTAGAAACACTCTGTCGTTAATGTACGCTCTGTGTTTTATGGCGAGGAAGTTAAACTCCAAGCAGGATCTGCCCGGGTTGAGAAGGTGCGTGAGGTTCTGCGTAAGCTTAGGCTATTGAATTAGAATGTTAGTTCCTGTACGTTTGCAATGTCATACGCCGGAAGTCATTAGATATGGGCGCACTCGTCTGCACATCTTAACCTCCCCCGAGTGATGTGAAGGGATACAGCAAATCCAAACCCCAGTGCCATAAATATGTTTTGTTATAGTCTGCGGAAGTGAGTTATTGGGATTGTGTCAGTTAAAAGGATACTTGAAACTCTAACCTTGTTGGTATAATCATAAGTTTAAAACAACCAGCAAGGTTGATCTTGCATATTGCCAACAAGGTTAGGCTTTCAGGTTTTATTTTAGTGACAAGTACCCAAGATACAAAAAGAAATCTGCTCAGTTTAGGTTTGGGAGCTTCATTTCAGTGGCAGGCTCATTTTACGACTGCCAACACACAGAGGATGGACAAAATAATGGAAACAGTTGTAAAAGATGTAATTTTTCTTTATGAATATGCAGTTGGTCCACCATTTGCCTGTAATACAGCTTGTTTGCTTCTTGGAGTAGACTCATAAAATTCTGAATAGTCTCTGGTGCAATATTGTACTACTGTTCATGAAGAACATCTAGCTGCTTGAGAAATGATGGAGGAGGGAATCTGCTTCTCACCCTACTCTCTAAAACTGACCACACTGGTTCGATGATATTTAAGCCTAGCAATTGTGCTGGCCAGGGAAGATGTTGAAGTGCATCTTCATGCTCCTCAAACCAAGACAACACTTCTGCCTGTGTGTATTGGTGAATTATTTTGAAAAATTGTATTATTTTTAGGAAACATTATCGGGACCACAGGATGCACCTGGTTGCCTAAAATGTCCATGTAGTTACTAGCAGTAATTAGCCATTCAGAGTAATTATAGGACCAGCAGAATACCAAGATATTGCTGCCCAAATCATCACAGATCCACTACCATGTTCAACAGTTGGAACCAGGCATTCAAGATTGTAGGCTTCCTTTGGGCATTTTCCAAACATAAACACAGCCTGATGTTGGGAACAATGTGAAAGACAACTCATCTGACCATATTACACATGTCTAATCATTAGACGTACATGTTTTATGATCATCGTACCATCTATGCCTTTTAGCAGTGAAAGCAGTCAGAGGTTTAGCAATTGCACCTGTACAATGGATGTTGGGGTTATGAAAATCTTGTCAGACTGTGTTTGTGGAAACGTTCCTTTCACCTTTGCTGCAGTAGTTCAATGATTTTTAGACAATCCTCTTCAATGAACGGCATTCCCTTTCACTTAGTTTTGGTTTTTGGCCACTATTCCTTTTAGCTGATGATGTCTTCCCATGATTTGTGTATGCCATCATAACCTTGGAAACAGCTGCTCTGGATACACCTACTAAAGTGGCCGTTTTTATTACAAATGCTCTAACTAAATGTACACAAAAATCTGGCTTCTTTGAAAATCTGACAAGTCTTCCATTTTGCAGCACTTTCATATGAACTGTTACTAAACATAATCTGTAATGCATTGACACTGGCACTACACAGCATAAACAAACAAAAGAATAATGAAAGACACAACTAATGTTCTTCCAATGCAGCCAATGCAAACAGTTTTATTCCTATATTGTCTAATGTTTCTGTTATTTTGTTCATCCCCTGTACATTTCATACACATACTATATTACAGCATGGTTGGCCTTACATATTCAAGCCAGGTTTAGGCTTTTAGCTTTCACTTTATTGACAGAGACGTAAATCACGTCTCTGCAGTCTCTACCATGTTTCATCACATTACGTAGGTGGATGCGGCAATCAGCAAATAATCAAGGTAAGCATTGCAAGTTTGCAGAGGGGTGCATTTAGCCCTTTGTGACATTTTTTATGTTGAATAAGCAGTTGTGGACAGCCAAAAAGGGGTAGTCCACCAGCTTGGGGGTTGGGCGAGGTGCTAACAGTTCCTCACCATAAAAACATATCATGTTACAAATCATTCACAAAGAAAGCCTCGGACCTGGACTGACACTATGGTACGACTTAAACAATGGAAAAGGACATAAGATTCTGTACTTGGAATTTTAGGAGCCTGTATAGGTCAGATTCACTTACAGCAGCAACCAGGGTATTAGCAAGATATAAATTAGATTTAGTGGGTGTACAGGAGGTTAGGTGGGACAAGGGGACCACAGTAAGAGCAGGGGATTATAATTCTTTTCAATGGAAAAAGAAGTGAAAATCATCAATTGGGAACATGATTTTTTGTACACCACAGAATAGTATCAGCATTTAAGAGGGGAGAGTTTGTTAGTGATAGGATGTCATATGTAGTTCTGAGAGGTTGCTGGTGTAATATTATTATTCTGAATGTGCATACACCAAGTGACGAGAAAAGTGACAGTTCAAAAGACAGTTCTTATGAGGAATTGGAGCAGGTTTTTGACCATTTTCTAAGTACCATAAGAAAATTCTATTAGGAGATTTTAATGCTAAAGTGGGGAGAGAGAATATTTTCAAACCGGCAATTAGGAATGAGAGTCTACATCAGGATGGTAATGATAATGGTGTTAGAATAGTAAATGTTGCCACATAAAAAAGTCTAGTTAAGAGCACAATATTCCCACACTGAAACTTTCAAAAGTACACCTGGACCTGTCCTGATGGGAAGACTCACAACCAGATTGTTCACATATTGATAGATAGGAGATGGCATTTGAGTATGCTTGATGTACGATCTTTCAAGGGAGCTGACTTTGATACTGTCTAGTGTTTGCAAAAGTTAGGGAAAGATTGAGTGTAAGTAAACAAGCAACACAGAAGTTTGATTTGGGTGGATTTAATCTCAGGAAGCTAAATGAGCTGGAGGTTAGGATACAGTATCAGATTGAGCTATCAAACAGGTTTGCAGCTTTGGAGAACTAGTGATAGCGAGGACATAAATAGGGCTTGGGAGAACATTAAAGAGAATATCAAAACCTCAGCTAAAGAGAGTCTAGGTCTGTATGAATTGAAGCAGCATAAACCATGGTTTGATGATGAATGTTTAGGTTTTTTAGATCAAAGGAAGCAGGCTAACATGCAGGCATTACAGGATTCAAACCAAAGCAATGTAGATAATTTAAACAATGTAAGACATGAAGCTAGCAGACATTTCAGGAACAAAAAGCAGGAAAATCTGAAAGCTAAATTTGATGAACTTGAAATTTACAGTAAGATTAAAAATATCGGAGACTTGTACAGGGGCATCATTGATTTTATGAAAGGTTACCAGCCTAGAACTAATAGAGTGAAGGATGAGAAGGGTGATTTGATTACATACTCCCACAGTATTTTGGCTAGGTGAAGGAACCACATCTCTTAGCTGTTCAATGTACATATGGTTAGTAATGGTAGGCAGACAGAAATACATACAGAAAAAGCACTAGTGCCTGAGCTGAGTTCCTTTGAGGTTGAGATGGCTATTTAAAAGCTAAAAGGACACAAATTACCAGGTATTGATCAAATTCCAGCAGAATTGATTAAGGCAGGGGGTATAAAAATTTACTCTGAAATCCATAAACTTTTTACTTCTATTTGGAGTAAGGAGGAATTGCCTGAGGAGTACAAAATTTTAGCCACCATCCTGCTGTCCAGGTTAACTCCATATGCAGAGGAAATTATCGGGGATCATCAATGTGGATTTCCACACAACATATCAATGACTGATCATATATTCTGCATTCATCCAGTACTTGAGAAGAAGTTGGAATACAGAAGGAAAGAGGCCACTTGGAAGGCCCAGGCATAGATGGGAGAATAATATTAAGATTGATCTTCAGGAAATGGGATGTGGGGGCAGGGACTGGATGAAGCTGGCTCAGGATAGGGAGATGTGGCAGGCACTTATGAATGCAGTAATGAACCTTCAGGTTCCATAAAATGCGGGGAATTTCTTGACTAGCTGAGAACTGGTTAGCTTCTCAAGCAGGACTTTGCTCCATGGAGTAGCTAAATAAGTAAGTATGTCTTCCTAAAATTCATAAATCAGAAGTTCCACTAAGAAATAAAATATTGGAATTGCTTTTATCTCCCCACATTGATGTCACATATTGATATGTAATTCAGCTTGTTACCAGATGAAACTTCTTGTGTTGTATCATCATGAGCAACCCCTTTACACATGATGGAAGAAACCACTGTTGCATGGTCCCTGACGAATATTTTAAGTGATGAACTTGTATTATCAGGACAGCTATGGCAGTCAAAGGGTGAGGATTAGATAGTAGTAGTTCTAAATTGTGACGTCATTGTTATTGAAAATTGGTTGCAGGCACAACAGTTTCTTTAAATTTTGACTCTGTGCTTCTTAACTAAATTAATAGCTGCTTAACCTTTAGAGTATGAGGGATTTAAATCCGAAAGTAGCTGTTGGCAGCTGGGATACTTTTCTCCTTAAATGCCCGTTTTTGCACCTACTGATGTTATCTGCTGTATTTCGTACGTTGTTATAGATAAAAACTTGAAATAAAAAGTACATGTTTAAGAACGAATCCATCTACCAGTTCCACAGGTTTCAAGAAAATCCACAAATTTTTATGAAGATTAGTTGAAGGTCATATTTTATGTTGTTCATTTTTCACTCTAAGTTTCATTTTTTAGATTTATTCTTTTCAAGTAGCTCCTGTTGTGAGTGAAGACCCTGTGCTATAAAATTTGGAGCTGACTGTATATGTCATCATATTTCTTCTGAAGTTGTTTAGGTTTCAGTCTCATAATGATGTTTGGGTTTCGTGGTAATGCTGGCTTATCTGGGTGCTGTGGTGAATGAGTTCACATGCAATTGGTGGGAGAGAAAAGAAATGCACACAGATGTTTTTTCTATGTTTAATGCAATATGGGACCAGAGGCAAATGTCCTTTATTCTCCTGTAAGGATTTCTTCCTGACTCTTTTGAAATGTAGGTTCGTGCTTACTTGTATGTCTGTCTTCAACAAAATAGACAAATAATGTGAAAAGAAGACATGTAATTATAAATGCAGGAAATTTTAAAAAGACCTGGCATTGCAGACCAGTGTTTTCCCATTTGGCTCTTAAGGGTGTTTAAATAAAGGGACACTGTTTTCCCGTTCCGACATAAAGGGTTAACAAGCAAGGATAATCAACAACTATAAGTTTTTTTTAGTTTAGTTTACCAATTTTACTTTTAATTTTGAGCCTCGAAGTGTTTTGTCATAATTGTCATACATAACAGTATACCATCTTCGGTTATTTTCGTGAATTCTCTTGAACTTTTGTACTCAATTCAGCCACTCATGTTCCATTTGAAAGATTACATTCAGAGTATGAGTTGTTAGTGTCAAAATCATCATGCTTTATAAACAGGTTTCTCCTATAAAATTATACATATTTCAGGGTTATAGAACATATGTACAAATTTTAAGGATTCAAACACCATTTGGTATACTTCTCAAGCAAGTTTTATTCAATGGAAAATAAGTATTGTGATTAGATCAAACTTATATAAAAATTAATATTAAAATGGTTTACATTGGTGAAATAATATAAGTCTTGAGGCAGGAAGTGACAGTATATAAAGGATTGTGCCCTCAGATTCTGCAACTGAGTTATACCAGACTGGTCAGTTGGGCTACATTACAATATCTGTAGCGAGATATCGTAATTTTGACATCTATGATGAGGCCTTCTGTAGTTTAGGGCAGCAGTTGATTACAAAATGCTTTTTTTTTTGTATTCACAGATGTATGCAGGGGATGGGTTGCCCACTCATATATGCGAGGTTTGTGTCAGTAAAGTGCATTCATTTTATAAATTCAAATTGATGGTTGAAGTTGCTGACTGCAGCTTTCGAGATTTAATTAGGAGGCAGCAAGAGAAACAACATGACCAGGTATGAACATGAGTTTTTTACAGTTGGTGACATTGATAAGTATTCTCGTATGTGGTTACCACATGGGAACTTAGAGTGTCTGCATAGAAGCAAATATTGTTTGCATTTGACAGTAAAGTATAGGTCTTACTAAATAAATAAATAATATTGAATACAAAGCAGGAGCACTGACCACTTGAGTGTGATGTCATGTTTCATTAATGACAGTTTTTATTAGTACTCTTCTCTGGATTAATGGATTTGGCTTCAAGCTTCATGGATACTGACCAGGATTCTGGAAGTATGTTCACACACTCACCATGAGGAAGCTAACAGAAATCAGTAGTAGGTAACTTTTCAGGTTGAGTTTGTGTTTATGAGCAGATAGAATCTGTTAAGTGGCTCGTGTATTTGTGTTGTTATATGTGGGTTGTTGGGCTAACATTTGTGTGATTTATGACGTGTTTTAGTATTGTGTTAGTATTAGTATCAATATTTATTTGCTTTCATAGAGTCACATTATAACACAGGACAAGTCTCAACACTGTACCTACCATGCCAGCAAACAAATAAAATGCACAGATCTAACATGAACATTTCACGGTCAAAGGCCACCACATGACTAAAACAATATATAAAATTATGAACGTATGGGTAATTATAGTTATTTACCCCAGTTCCCAATACACACAGCTACTACAATGTTACCTGTAAATATTCTTCTATGGTATAAGAAGCATTTTGCAAAATATTGATTTCATCTCTTTTTTAAAGTTATTAAGTGTGTGTAACCTTTTTATATTTTCTGGCAACTTATTATATAATTTTATGCCCACATTTAAAACATTGTTTTGATATAAAGATGTGGTACAACCTGAGACATTGAGGTCATGGCTGCTTCTGGTATCATATTTATGTACATGATAATTATGTTCAATATTCATATACTTTTTTATAAAATATAATACTTCTAAAATATAAATTGAAGCCATTGTTAAAATTTTATGTGCCTTAGAACTCTTCTTGCAGGATGCACCTCCTTAATCCTGATAATCAAACGTAGAACCTTTGTTCAAAGACAAAGAACTTTTTACACACCAGTCTGTTAACCACAGTATAATACCATATTTCATGCAAGACTGAAAATATGCATGATATAGAATTCTAACTGAGTGGTGACTTCTTGGCTCATTTAAAGATTTTATCATAAAATATGCCTTATTCAAGTTCTTACATGATATATCAGTATGAGCATGCCATTTTCGGTTTTCAGTGAGAGTAATACCCAAGAATTTATATTTGGGCTATATGGTATAACTGTATTGTTGTACATAATATTTGGTTTATTAACACATTTCTGGAATGAAATAACATAGCACATGTTTTAGTAGTATTTAAGACAAGTTCATTGTCAAAAAGCCATGCTTCTAGCTCTTTCATTACTCATGCAGTTTTAAGTTCAAGTACTTTTTGTCTTTATCAACCACAAGTATATTGGTGACATCTGCTATAGAACCAGCTTGGCATTTTGCATATCCTGGTAATTCATTTATGTACAACAGAAATAGTATTGGTCCTAATATTGAACCCTGGAGAACTCTGTAAGTTGATTATCTATATTAGGAGGAGTACCTATGAAGGGTATTATTGTTACCAATTTTTGTGATTTCAACAAATTGAATAAGATTTGATAAGTAGGATTTAAACCTAGATTTCAGCACTCTTCTTACTCCATAAATTTCCAATTTATCTAACAAAATTTGATGGTTTAGGACATCATAAGCCTTTGAACGGTCCAGAAATATTCCTACAGCATTCAAGTGATTATCCAATGCCTCTAATATACTTTCTGTAAAAGACTGGCAAGCTGTTTCCGTTGATCTACCTCCTCTGAATCCATGTTGTGCATCAGTAAGAATACTGTACTTTTCTACGAAGGATTTAAGCTTGTTAAACGTAAGTTTCTCCAATACTTCAGAAAAAACTGATAATATTGATATGGGTCTATGGTTTTTCATATCTTGTTCATTACCCTTTTTAAAAATAGGTTGTATTTTAGCTATTTTAGGTATATCAGGAAAATATCCAGTTAGAAAAGATAAATTGAATGTATGAACCAGGGGAGTAGTAATAAGCTGAACACAACACTTTACTGTAACTTCTGGGAACATTATCAAACCCAGCTGATAGAGAACCCTGGAGTCCATTTAACCTTGTTTTCTGTGACTGGAGATACAAACACTGATTTTGATTATAGGTCATGTGATCATGTAGACAGTCCTTTGTTTTATAGGATTTTTTTCCGCTTAAGGGCTCTAATTGTATCAGTAAAGAATGCATTTAACTTATATGCAGTTTATTGAGGATCAGTAGTCATTTTTGAACCAATTTTAATTTTTGATATTATTATTTTTATTCCAAGAAGTACCGTATTTCCTGGCCCATAAGACGCGCTTTTTTTCCCAAAAAATGTGACCTAAATTTGACCTGCGTCTTATGAGCTGAGGGTAAGTATTATTTCCAAACTTATAAATACCCGTACATCTTTTATATGAAGAAAGTGACATATTGAGTGAAAACAACCATGAAGATGATTTTAGTGGCAGTGACAACGATTTTCTGGGTTTCTATGATGAACAAATTATATTATGGTTGCTAATTTTGGTATTTAACAATCCTGTTTTCTTCCAATAAATTACTAAAATTAAAATACATTCATCATTATTTTTTTCTAAAATTTCTAACAAAAAAATCACAATGCGTCTTATGGGCCAGGAAATACGGTACACGTTCCTTTATTTGTCAGCTGCCATAACTTATATTCTTATTATCAGCAGGCATAATAAACCTATCATTGTCCCACTTTATTGCTTCTTTAATAACTTTCTGAAAGCTCATTTGACATTTCTTAATATAATTCAAAGATCCTTTGAACAGTGGAATAACATGATTTATCCTATTCAAAAACCGCATTTTATTTCTGGAGACAGTTAAACCTTTTGCAATCCATTTTCTTTGTTTCTTGTTCCTTATACATAATGTTTTGTAAGAGAATACTATGTTAAAATAGTAGCAGAATGTTTCAAAAACACATTAAAAGAAGTATTAACATCCTCTAATACAACGACTTCTTCCCAGGACTCATCTTGTAATAGATAAATGAATTCCTGAATGTTATTTTCTGTACAAGATCATTTCCTTAGAAATGTAGAGTTAGTTATAGCCTTAGGAAGTTTTAAACATAAAAACTGAGTGAATTGGTCAGGATATCCCAGATCCACATATATTATTAAATACCTTTTATAGAATTTGTCTATTACTATTACATCAGTAAGCAAAGTAGAAGTATTGAAACATCTAGTAGGAGCCTCCATGATATTGACTGCATTACATCTCCAAAGTGAGTCTTGCAAATGTAATAATTTTTTACTATGTGGAAGAAAATTTACGTTCCAGTCACCGCAAAGTATTAATCATTTGTTCTTAACTTGCACTCTGTTAGTAACCACTTGTAATTTAGATAAGAAATAATAAAATTCTCCACAGGGAGACCTGTATATACACACAATATTATGCTATGATCCAATATCTCAACAGCAGATAACTCAAAGGCTTTATCACAACCCAAATTAAAAAGATAATTTACCTCTTTAGCTTGTACATGATTCTTTACAAATGTGTGTGTGCCACCACCCTTGCATGCTATTCTACTAAAATTGCTAATTAACTTAAAATTATCAAAATCTAATATATACATGTCTTCTGATAACAACTTGTGTTCTTTAAGACATACAACATCTATATTACATTTGTAATGACTTAACATCAAGGTTAATTCAGGTAACTTAATATTGAGACTTTGTGCATTATGATATACAGCTTTTAGGCATTTTGAACCAAAATCATTTACCATAAAATACCTTCACTCTTAGATGGGGGTTTTCATAACCTCTTAGATGATGTCACTGCATCATTTGAATCATGATTAACACTACATTCTTTAGAGTTGCTTTCATTATTAGACTTCTGCTTCCTTTGTACTGCTACCCAATCCATAGGTATGGAGGTAGGTGGAGTCACTTTAAAGATTTGGTTGACAGCAGCCTCGAGTTGCCTAGCCCAGTTCTTTTCCTCTGCTTAAATGAAACTCATGTCTAGTATAATGGTTTTTACTGTAATTCACTTACACTGTCAGTGCGTACTCAAAAGCCTTCATATATTTGCTCATTTTACCGTTAAAGACCTTTCCTTCCCTATTCACACAAGAGTTTTAGTGTTTAGATCATATCTGTCATGTAGTTCCAATACTAGTATATTATGTGGAAATAAAATGCCAACTAGATGCAACAGAGGTTTTTATTGCAGATCTTATTGCTTGCTCAACATGTTTCGGGCATCACTATGCCCATC
>JGI20166J26741_11539363_pt1 | contig 12270 bp, 3 predicted proteins | sample TergutCu122P5_FD_26741 | JGI IMG/M metagenome (IMG submission 26741) | reverse complement strand
TGGTGACTACAGTGAAGGACAGTAAAACTTCGAACCATGTATCTATTTTGTATCAGTTGTAAATAAATAGTTGCCACTATTAAAGTTCCAACCCTCGTATCTAAACATGAATATGATGTAAAGTATACAGCAATAAATAATGAAAGACTAACAACACGTCATCATTTTCGTTGCACGACGCTCTCTAACCTTCTACAACAATCTTGTAAATTGGTCCAGCTGTGCTTTCGAGGTGCAGCACGCCTTTCAGTACCTACCACTGCAATCTCCCCTCACCCTTCATAGCTACGCAACTTCATAAATTAACACGTATGCCGCGTGCTGAGAAAGTCCAGCACAGCTAACCTCTCGATTGCAGGTGCACCGAAGGTGAGCGAAAGCATTACAGAAAGACATGGAGATAAATAACTCGTCAGCGCAATTAAATCATGCGATTATAAACACATGTTTGGGATGAATTTATAGAGGGTGTACGCCGCACACCTAGCACACCCTTGTCGGGACTTACACGTATAACATGAAATAATGCTTCTGCTACGTAGTAAAGTAGCACTTGCTAGACAGCACAACCTTCGTAAATTCGTAAGTATCGTAAGAATTTCTTATGCTCTTGATTAACCACACACGGTTGTATAACAAGAGGTTATTTATTTCTAATTCCTTTTAACATGTCACAGAGAATTCTCTTCTAATTACAAATTTTGCAACAGTCTCTATACGAAGAATGTTCATATACGCCGAGGAATACTATGACGAAACTTCATAAGAAATGGCATCTTGGAACAAACCAAATACAACATATTTGCTACCTAGAATGTCGCTGAATATTAAGAGACTACTGGATACTCTGGGGCACGCGGTGGCGCAGTTGGTTAAGGCACTGCGCTAAAAGCCGGAAGAGCGTGTGTTCGATTCCCGATGATGTCACTGGAATTTTTCAATGACACAATCCTTCCGGCCGCACTGTGTCCCTGTGGTCGACTCAGCTTCCAACAGAAATGAATACCAGGAATATTTCCTGGGGGTAAAGGTTGACAACCTTACCACCTTCATGTGCCGATCGTCTTGAAATCTGGGTGTCTCATCCCCCTGTAACCCTCAGGGTCTTTCCAGACCTGTACAGAAATTGTTTTACCCTTACTGGATACTCAAATTCATTAATTATGAATATTTCGTAATCTTATTTTAACATATGAACATTTAATATTTATTAACAATACAACTATTGGAGTTGTTGTTGTAATACATCACTTCTATTAGAAGAAAATTCTACTTCTGTATGTAAGTAAGAGAACTCCTTACTTTGAATATTAACTCCCTTTACATAATTTTATTTGTCCCGCCTGAAGATGGACCAAATACAGACTGAACACGTAGCGACTTGCTGTAAGTAATACAGTTTTACTTGCAATAAACTCTCGTGTTTGACTATTCCTTCCCATATTAAATAACTGATTATTCTATGGAATAACTAGTTAAACGGTGGAATGGTTCCTCAATGCATGCTGTAATTTATGTCGGGTTATTTTATACTTTAACTGAGGTTGGAACGTGATTGTAAGAAATAACTGGTTAAGGTGTTGAATGGTTCTTTTTGATACGCTTTAACTAGTGTAAGTTTGTTCTTCTATGAAACAACTTGTTAAATTGTTGACAGGTCCCTAAATCCGTGTTTTAACTACGGTCAGGGTGTTATTGCATGAGATAACTACTTAAAACTTTGTATGGACCCTCAATCAATACCTTAATGGGATCCGGGTCGTTATTCTGTGAAATAACTACTTAAAGTATTGAATGATCCCTCATTCAACGCTCTAACAGGGGTTGGTAACTTTTTCTCTTATTCAATGAAATATATACGAGTAGTTGTTTAATGGAATACCTTCTGCAAGTGTTCATTTTTCTCTTCATTATACACTGTAACTAAAATGTCTCGTTTATGTATGAAATAACCCGGTATTTTATAAATAAACATCGTTATACACTTTAACATAGACATATAGGCTCCACAGATACATGTGTGTGTGTATATATATATATATATATAATTTTAAAACAAACAGCACACTACACACAAATACCACTGCATTTAGAAGCAACAGTAAATTCGTTTGAGATCAGAATTTGTGTGTACTGTTTTGTTTTGTTTTTAGTCTGTCATTACGTAACGAATACGTCAGTTCTACAAAATACGGACAATTTTTTGACTAGCTTAACAGCTGTTAGCTTCTTAAGAAAGGCTCCAGCGTCAGTGAGACTGCTGTTCGCAGTAACCCGTGACCTTACAGTTGCTGCACTAGAGACTACCGACTATGTAATGGAACGGTTCGCCTTTGTAGTCGTGAGATATAAGATTCTTGCGGTGGTAACCATGATGATTCTAGCCATGTGTGAGACTAACTGCAGGTAATGACGGAGGGAAGGAAGTGTTCTGTTTACACCGACTGCAGTAATTCTGCCATAAGGTGGCTAAAAACAGGAGTCACAACTTGCTTCATACGTGGCGAACCAAGAAGAAAGTTCTACCTTTGCATAGAACTCAAACATATTACTCAAAAGACCTGAAGTCCTGGTAGCGTGTTTCACACAGGAAACTATAAGCCCAAAAAACTGTTAAATAATAAGGCTATATTTTTTATAGGAGTCATCCCGTTGTGTTTACAATGATAAAGTAATTTATTCATTCAATAACACAAAATATATTATATTATCAATATTATAAAGTTGGCGACATGTTTCGGATCACTGAAACTTCCTCAGGCCAATTCTTAAAACAAAGTAAAGGTATATTTAAATAATCATTTTAACAAAGATATACTGACAGGAGTTTTTATATGTATTTCAAATAATACGTCGGTCAACAGAATTTAACATGATCTTTAATGTCAGTACGATCTGTAAACAGTATGGATCCCATAATGCGCGCACTCGCTGAATGTACCTTTACTTTGTTGTACGATTTGGCCTGAGGATGGTTCAGTGAATCGAAACATGTCGCCAAGTTTATAATATTGATAATATAATATATGTTGTGTTATTGACTGGATAAATTACTTTATCAATAAGGCTATAATTTTGCAGGTTTCTATCTCTAGTATCCCGCTTTGTTATCTCCGAGCATCACCCTTATCCCCTCCTGTTTTAGACACCCCCAATTTATTTTTCCCATAAATTTCACTAGTAGTCTGGATAGTTCAGTCCGTATAGTGACCAGGCGACGAAAGGGAGACGGACTTTTTTACTGTCCATAAAATCCGCACCGGTTCAGTCGCTGATACTCGATTACAAACAGAGGGAAGAAATGACGTGGTCTCCACATAAGGCGTTCTTTGTACTTCGCAAAGGACGCCTAATTAAGCGTCTAAACCACGAAAACCTATAAGTGAATGGGGAAACAGAAAAACGTTTTCTTATCCGCCGCACTATGTGGAGGTAAAATGTCAGTTTCAGATCTTGGCTGCTTTGTCTCCAGGCAAAGACATCAGCAGCCACTGTACAGGAGGCTGACGGAACCCTAGAGGCGGTTTGGACGCAGTGGGGAAGAGAAATCGAACCTCAGTTCCTCAGTTGCTTAACCCGTAGCGTAGTCATTAGGCCGACTGAGCTGCCACGGCACATCCTCAGGTACATAGCGCAACCTAACATCGTAGAGCCTGCACACTGCAGCTGTAAGAGTGCACAGGGCAACGTGGCTTCGATGGATGCCAAGCGGTCTGCAGCTTCCGGAACCACTAGCACACCTGAGCAACAACAGTGGTATTCAGAGGACACCCCGTGCATCACTCTCATTCATCTCGTTCATATTCTGTAAAGCCACCTTAAACAGCTACTGTTCAGTGAGATCATTACAATACACGGCACTGGATTTTTAAGCGCTCTCTAATACTTTCGAAAGGACACATAAAATATCAGGAGTTCTTCCGTCAACTAAACCCATTAAACGTCAGCGGTTAGTACTACTCGTATTATATACAATGTGCTAGTACGAATAACTTAACACAATGATAAAAAGCGCTGATATATCAATGAAAAAAGTACATATAGTGCTTAGTCATATGTCATGCTGTTTTACATTATTGATAGTACACTGACAAAATATTTTAATCCATTGATCCTGTACAAAGGAATAATCTTAAGTTGTGTCATCCCCGTTGTGTTAGATACAATAAGATGGTACAGGATAGACATTCGAAACACAGTTGTGTTTCGACTGTCTACCCTATACCCTCTTATACAAAGGAATAGTTGAGCAGGCCAAAATTCTTAAAGCGTTGTAGCGCCAAGAGGAGAAGAAGAAGATCCTGTGCGAAAGTGTAACAAGCTCCTTCGAAATGTCGGTAAATGTCTACAGAGCGACAAGGCGCCGTATGCCAAAATACCATAGTGAGAACCTCAAACCGAAGCAATGGGGTCTGTTGCCAGAAACAGCAAGAACCGTTCTTTGTATTGAAGTATGAATGTATTTCTGGTGAGGTAGGTGCTTAGCTTTAGGCACACAAGGGTAAGAATTCGGATCCTACGCAAATATGACTGATATAATTAGGCGCCTGTGCAAAGTCGCGAAAGCCGCCTATTAGCGTCGTCATGTCCGTCCGTCAGTCTCTGTCTGTCTGTCTGCATGTATCAGTGCGGCTCCCCCTGGATGGATTTCTGTGAAATTTGATGTTGGGAACTTTTATTACAATCAGTTGAGAAATTAAAAAAAAATAGTTACAATCGGACAAAAATATCGGACACTTCACATGAAGACCTAAATATATTTCATCGTTGCCGGCGACATAGATTCGCCATAAATATTTTTAAATTGTTGACAACGACATGCGTCCCAACAATACACATAGCAGACATTTTTTTCTTTCCACTGCAACAATGGTTAAGCGAACGCGCCACAATGTTAACATCATAGGTACACTGCCTATCTTGTTTAGTTCAAGTAGGCCCGCCATTGCCGGGTTATTTAATAATCATAACATTTCAAAACTACGCACGCACGCACGCACGCACACACTTCGGGATTTCTTTACAATGCAGTAAGGAGCTCCCATCCGTCCGAGTGTCTGTGACCTAGTACCAACGCCATAGTCTTTTATCCGGTTTTCATGAAATTCATTACGGGAGTACAACAACTAGTTGTCGAGCAAGTGTAGCGTAAAAATCGGTTCTGTGACTCACCATTTGCTTACGAACATAAAAAACTTTTCTACCCGTAAGTTCCAGATTTCTTTGCCAAATTTGGTGAAATTCAGTATAGAAGGTCTCTACATTATGCCAGTGATCATTTGCGTGTTTCATGAAAATCGACACGTTGAAAGCCATACTTTAGTTATAAGCATAAAAGAATGACAATCAGTGTGAAAAATATCATGACAATAAGTGTGAAAAATATCACACTGATTGTCGGAATAGGGTGAAATTCAGTGCAAGAGATCTGCACGAAATTCTGTGGATCAAGTGTTATTTTCATAAAACTAAAGCAGGAAAGGCCGTACTTTCCTTATTGGTGAAAATAAAATTACAACTACGCATGTACGGTAAAAGTGTATGACATTATGAAAGTACAGAACGCTTGTGTGACATTCGTATATTAGGCCACGGAATAAATAATTTGCAATTTGCAATTTGCAATTTGCAACCGCCTTCACCGATGGGTACTGCAGCTGGCCTCTAGAGGCACACAGCACATAAAACATGTAAATCTCCACTCTCATGTTCTAAATATGTGTTATATCTGAACTTATCACAGGAATTTCTACTCACTATCATGCTCAAAATTGAGGTCTACATTATAACAGCTCATGAAATATTTTCTAATTTAGCTTGTCAAATGGACCTATGCGACGGTTTGCCGACACAGTGCAGTCATAGTGACCATATTACCGGATACTTTTCCCTTCTTCCAAACGTCTAAATTGTAAGAATGTCGAGACCTGAAACTGATAACTTACCTCCATATAACACCAAAGATTAAAACGCGTGGATCTAAACCTCCTCTCGCCCATACGCCTTCATGGTGTGATGCTTAACTGACCACACAGGGACAACTCTACATTAACCAGTACATTGGGTAGTATTCAATTAAAGCTTATAAAATTTGGTACGAGTGTGCCCCAAAAGAAGGAATATTTTTACAAATACAGCTTTAACTCAGAATCCATGCAACAAAAGACACATGCTTAATTAATTGAACAATCAATAAGAGGCATCGTGATGGTACTAGACAGAGATGAACGGGAATTTACATTCACAGTAATGCCACACTAGACAAACAACAGTTTCAGTAGGCTACAGTTTATTTCAAACAAATTTTATACAGTGAATTGTTAAATAAATAAAGACGTAATTTTGTCAGTTTCCTGTGTCACATGGAAGCAGTAATACAGAACACACACATTTATTATGGGATATACTGCACATTATTTTCAATACGTACGGTAGCCATGAACGTCAAAGCGGCATAATAATGTAAAAATACAACGCTACGTCTCTTGGATGCGACTCAAAACCTATTTTCCAACAATGTTTTGATTATAAGTGTAAAGTTTAATGTATTATGGGCCGGGATAGCGTAGACGGTACAGTGACTCGCTACGGACTGGACGGCCCGAGGATTGAATCCCGGGGGGGGGGGGGGGGCGAAATTTTTCACACCTGTCCAGCCACCTATACAATGAATGCCGGGTCTCTTTCCCGGGAGTAAATCGGCCGGGGCGTGGCGTTGACCTCCCACCCTATCTAGCAACGAGGTTAAAGAAAGTGTAGGCCTATACCTCTGCTTCCATTCTGGGCCTTCATGGTCTGTTATAAGGTGAACGTTTTACCTATAATATAATATTGTACGTCTATTCCATAAAATTTATATCTACACAGGCACAACTGACACTGCCAGAAGGAAACCGACAGTACAACGGGTCTTCTCTTTTTTAAGTCTATATATAATTTCATAAATAACGACGATATACATAATAATGGTACATACTGTATAATATACGCTGTATAGCAAGAAATGTTCGAGATTTAAATGTCTGTGAAGAGACCTTCAAATTTTCCAACAGATTGATGTCAAAACCATTCTAACAACGAGATCTGTTATCCTTTTTTGCAAGTTTGAGAGAGGAGAGCTGATCTCGATAAGATTGAAAGCTCTTGAAACGCCCTTTTACATGACGTCAGAAGCAACTTGAGTTAATAAAACGTGACTCAAGTGCTTTGATGATTTATGAGCTTTCCCGCTTGTCTCTGTGATCCGAGGCACGGAAAATATAGCTCGGATTAATTACAACCTTGTAAGTTGTCATCTGGTCCGACAGTTAGCTAAAATACGTTTAAAAATAATTTCTTTACTGTTACCATTAATTGAGACATGACATCGCGTGGTCTCGGATAAATTAAGGAATATCTAAGAGCAAAATACTGCTTCAATCTTCAGTCTTATACCCGTGTATGGAGTTTTACGTTCCTCCGAAACGTCTGTGAACTTCTAACGGACCTCATAGCTTTACGTTCCGTCAAGTCGGTAACTTTTTAAACGTCCTAAAAACCGTTAAAAACATCGTGGTAACTGCGTCTATCATCTGACGTAACAATACGAAAATCTGCATTTTTACACACGCTGTAGTTAGTATGTGTTTCGTGTGACACAATGAAAAGCAATTATTTCCCGAAACGATATTAAACGGTTGGACTTCATAATGGATATGGATTGTGTTTTTTTAATGTTCATGGTTTTTTTATGTTCATGGTACCGTGCATCTTAGTAATACTAGTCATATAAATACCACCGAGATGCAACTTTTTTTATTCTCTTTTATTTGGTGTTGTGTTCTGTCTGGTCTACGAACTGACTTCCCATGTATAATTTAGATAAAAGTTAGTCTTCAAAGGATTAAAGAATGCAATGAGTAATTTTTCTCTAAGGTTCAAAATGCAAACCTCATAATTAACCAAAATAATAAAATCGTGCATTTAAATCTTTCGTTCCACATTATATTCCGTAAGTTCGTTGCTCATTGCACCCGAACATAGATATGAGGTGAGTTCACCGGAATTCGTGTTGTGCCTGATTCTAAACTCGGCCATGACACAGGATTTCATATCTAAGGGTTTTCCTGATTATTCCGCCTGTCCAGACAAATTCCGTGATAGTACGGCTACGACTGCCTCTTTCCAATTCATTATTCACTGCTAATCCTACCACTGTACGCTACATAATCCGAGCTACAGACAGCGTTATTAAATAAACAGAGTATCCTAAAGTAGCGGCTTACTGCAGCCATCCTCCTTCACCAGGATACTGTGAGGATCAGGGAGGCAGTAACATTGCTCGTATGTGTACGTGGGCACAAGAGAAACTGCTGAGGATTTGAGAATTTTAAAGGATCATTTCTGTGTCTGCTTGTTTTGGTTTATTCTACTTTCCGTTTCCAGCGAAGAAACCTGATTTTAAACTTTTACATTTGTTTTCTTTTCCGCGTGGGTAGCCAACCTTGGCTGTCTTATGAGGTACCTAATACCTCAACCGCACAGTGCTGAGAGCTGCTTGGGGTACAAACGGTCGCTAAGCTAATCAATAAATTTCTCATTTTCCTTATGGAACCTTCAATTTCATTACCGTATGCACCACGGACTTCCTACAGCGAAATAAATGAAAAACATTATTCTTTAAGATCTGTATAAACTTTATTTTTCCAACTTTCTGTTATTTCAGTTTATATAAGAATTCTTTCAGTTGGTGGGATTTTAAAGAGTTGAAAGTTATGATTATTAGTGACTAATGGGCAGGAAAGATGGGAAAAAAGGCCATTGTGGGACAGTTTAAAACATTATACAGGCAACTGCCTGAGAAAATCCACGGAAATTATCAGCCAAGATTTAATTAAACCAATTTTTTTATATTCAAACTAATGGTATAATGCAGGACGTTTTCCTGGAACGGTATAAAAACTGGCCTTTGTGGAATAAGCCGTGTATATACAACTGGAGGTTTTCTTCGGCTGTCGTTGACATCAGCTGTACGACACTTTGGATTTGCCGTCTTATTATTGAGGCCAACAGAATTTGAACTCACATTTTAGTTCCTCCGGGTGAACTTGTATAATTCTTTTCTCGAATCAAACCTCTGCAGGGTTAAGTCGGTCAATTTCGAGCCACTTAATTTCAACATCTAGAGATCGACATCAGAGCACTATAAGGTTACAAGAACTTTGAGGAAGGAACAACAATGTAACAAACATTAAGCCCTCGTTGGAAAAATTTTCCACGTACTCGTAACTTAACGTATTACAAAAAAAAACTGAAGAAATGTTGAAATCCGTGTATTTCGGAGCGCGGCCGCGTAATTTGGTCCAACATGTCGTGTAAATTTCACTTCTTACAAAAACTCATTATTGCTTTGTAATATGCAATATTTGGGTCTTCAATGAATTGTGTAGCAAGAGCCGAGTATTAAAAAATGCATCGTAATAATCTATAAATTAGACTTGCACACATGTCACTATAATAATAATAATAATAATAATAATAATAATAATACAAATACACCAATCTTCAAACAAGTACAGTTTTCATGACTACATTTCTTGCTTTCCGCTTTTTAAATCCACTTCTTGACATAATCTTCCCCGCGCCTACATTCGAATTTTTTTTTATTTCGTCGTAAGATTTTCTTTTTTCGGGGAAGCTTTTGTTGAGAAACTTCGTCGTTTCTTCTTGGGTTGAGGTCCAGAATTGGTGGTCAACGTCCCTGTCTTGTTTTATCGTGTTCCACCTAGAACCATTCCAGCTGCAGAGAACAGCTTTACAATGTAGTCCGAGTGCGTCTTTTTTGGAATTTCAAGGTTGTGGAGTGCTTAGTTCCGTGGTAAGATAAGCACTCTCTGCCAATTTGGGGCGCAGATTTGAGCTTTTATGCTTGTTTTGGGTCCACTCTGGATAAGCTGAATATTACATTGTGATAACTTGTTGTCGAAGGCTTGTAACTGATGTTTTTAGTTAATAGTTTAGTGTACCCAGCAGCGGACACACACACTCACTGATTCGAAAGATTTTACTTTGGAGGTTGTTTCATAAAAATCGGTGACCACCGACGAGGCACAGTATCCGAAAAAGCGTTGCGATCAGCAGGACGCAGTCTAGTACTGAAACCCCCGTTCATCGTAGTTTGCACTCGTACTTTTGCGGTCCTTTTTAACACCATCCTCACCAACAATGCGATGTGCTGTCTCGTGAATCGTTATCCAACCATTACTCTCAAACCTTTTTTCGATAGCAGAATCCTTGTACGTCGTATGTTCAGGGGTTAAAAGAATGCCACACTTGGGCCGCATTCGATGAGTGCAAGGAGAAGACAAGAGCTGTAACAGACTTTCGCGTCTGCTTGCGATTTAATTTCCGGCAATTTTCTATACGTGACCGCCGTGGCCACCTACAACTGATATCACTCCCCATCATAGCGTAGGATTTACCAGTTCAATAAAGTAATGCATACCTTGGTATCCAAAGAACATTTCTCGTGACACCAGGAAAACAGTATCGGGTAATGCTCCTAATTAAATTATTTCCCTCGGTTCTTTTTGAGGATAAATGAGCACTGGTGATGTAAAATCCATTATCACTCATTGCAGAGACACCAGTCATATTCTGCCTTCGTTCACAAGCTGTAATTCCTACGATTTGGTGCTTGCATTCCTGCGCTGTTATTTTTTAAAAATTTGCACCGCCGCAGGTGGCGTTTCTTCCAGTGTTTAATATTTTTGTAGCAGTACGTTTCTTTTCAGTAAGAGGCGCTGACAGAATATCAAAAATACGATAAAAACTACATAATTACCTCAGGAGCTCCAAGTAACGACGGGAATTCTAGCTGTCGCAGACTGAATTTGGTATTACGTTCTACAAAGCCTGCAGATCACTCCTTATCAGCTGTCTTCACGGTGTGATTAAACTGCATTTTCAAATTGTTCTTTTTACTTGTCACAAGGGAAAATTTTTATCAAGACAGTTAAGACTTCATTCACATAAGAACATACGTTTCGTCATACTCGCAAAAGATTTTTTCGAGATGTAACAAATGCTGGGCAAGATCTTCTTCTACTTCCTCAGGTAAGCGCTTTTGACGTGTTCGATAATGAGAGATTTTCAGAAACTCTTCTTCTATAAGTCGTTGTTCGAATCTTATATCTGCGCACCACTGCACTCGCTGCATCTTTCGCTGCTTCCAACCTTTGTCATGTCTACTTCTCTATACATGCCAATCATTCTTGCTTCTCTCGTTGTCAGCCGTGAAATACCACAACTTATAAAGTTTCGTGTAATTCGGAGCACGTAACCAAATTACAAGTCCATATTACTAGTACACAACAGGGTACAAAGGTCGCCATGCCGGGTTTCACAGGAAACACGTACATGTAAGATGTTCGCAGTACTTACCTTGACATCTGTTATATAGCATGCTAAAATCTGCACTCTGAATTAGATGAAATACTTTCATGAACACAATATTTCAGCTCAGCGGGTAATTACATCAGAAGTGGGCAACAGGTAACTTAAGAACTTTTCTCACTCTGCAGTCAAACGAAGGAGAAAGATGAAACTAGCAGGCAGAAGAGCTCTTGTCTAGTTCCTGTCACTACAGTTTTTGGTATCCTGCCATCTGTGACGATATGCACGATGTAAGAAAAGTCTGAATTAAACGCTGATCGGAAATACTCGTACAATGACTTCCCCTACCTCTCTCATCTCACAAAGACTTCCTCCGACTCCCTAACAGCGGACGACCGCTAATGCAGTTATTATCGGTCACTGCTTTCTGTCGCGGAATGACACTAGGCCTATTCTGAATTTCACACATATTCGTGTAAAGAAATTCACGTAGTTTAAGTCGGGAGATGATGCTCGTGGAAAAAGCTGACCATTCATCACTGAAGGAAGGGATTACCTTTAATGGAAGCTTTCATGTCAAGACGAAGTGGTGCGGGATACAAGCCTGTTAAAAACTGCATTTCGGTTACTCCTTCTGGCTGTGGCATCAACCAAAACTATTTCATTTGAACTGAAGCGGTATCACTCATTGTGGCTTCATGGGAAGAGATATCAAAGTGATTTGGAAAGTTTATGTCAGGGGTAACCTGACGGCTTTCTCTCAGCACTGTGCAGTATGCACTGCGGTACCTGTGCTGTTACAGCACTGTGAAGTATGCACTGCGGTACCTGTGCTGTTACAGCACTTTGCAGTATGCACTGCGGTACCTGTGCTGTTACAGCACTGTGCAGTATGTA
>JGI20166J26741_11539141_pt1 | contig 12271 bp, 10 predicted proteins | sample TergutCu122P5_FD_26741 | JGI IMG/M metagenome (IMG submission 26741) | reverse complement strand
CGCCGAGGGTAAGTATTATTTCCAAACTTATAAATACCCGTACATCTATTATACAACATCTTTATCGTGAGATAGTGAAAACAATCATGAAGATGATTTTCTGGGTTTCAGTGATGAATAAATTATATTATGGTTGCTAATTTTGGTACATAACAATCTTGTTTTCTTCCAATAAATTACTAAAATTAAAATACATTCATTTTTTTTCTAAACTTTCTAATGAAAAAATCATGGTGCATCTTATGGGCTGATGCATTTTATGGGCCGGGAAATACGGTAACTACCAATTTTTCTTTGCACTTCTAGCAGCAACCTTATTGCATTGTCTACTTTGATGGTATCTGGGGAATTTGTTATCATAAAGAAAATGGATAATCACAAAGGCCAGTTCTGTGTGTCACCTCGTTTACAGTTACCGTTGATGGAATGGGTAACAATGGTTCATCTGTCTCATCATCACTACATGTTGGCAGTATTGCCATCTTCAGTAGTTGTCATAACATATGTACTATTGACTGCTGTATCCATATCATCCTAAATAGACACATTGTGTGTGACTGCACTTAACTTGGTCATTGTGCAGTTTGTATCCTTTCTTTGGTACCTTAACCCTTAAATGACCTACATTTGCATATGTGAATGCACATTTACTGCATTTTAAGATGTGCTGCATGATCTGTGTTATATTTTTCACAAAATTCTGTTTATATCATAGTTTTATCTTTACCTGTTCAAATACATTTTTCTTAGATAATGCACTAAAATTTATATACCAACCTCCTTGTTTAAAGGTTAACCTTTAGGAATTGGATTTAAATGCTGAAAGTATCAGTTGATAGCTGTCAAGTAGCTGTGATGTGTGTGTAGGTATACAGATCTAGTAGTGACTATACATTAATTACCAACTTGGTGCACTGATTATTATTTATTCATAAAATACTATCCTCCTCTACATGTTTCGAGCATCAAGTGCTCATCTTCAGGAGGACTTGATGCACTTGATGCTCGAAACATGTAGAGGAGGATAGTATTTTATGAATAAATAATAATCAGTGCATCAAGTTGGTAATTAATGTATAGTCAATTCATGATGCGCGGTCAGAAAAACATTAAGATCTAGTAGTGTAACGGTGAAACAAAAATATACAGGTAGCACCATGCTGTTTCATGTTCCACGTACTTGTGATGTCACCTATTGCTATACCTAGGTTAACACTGTAATATTACCACAGCTTTTACTCTCCATTGAGGTGTGTGTGTGTGTGTGTATGTGTTATACAGGAACAAATGACCTTAGGCACACCTTTAGATCCAGTTGCCCCCAGTGTATTTATTTTTGTATTATATGGGATGTTAATTTTATATCATCAGGATGATCTTTTCATTTTTGAATCCATTCAATTTTAATTTATATCATGTAAAAGAGGGCTAGCACACGACAGTCAGAAGGAGCATTGCTTGTTGTGTGATGCCACTTACATAGTCATGTTCAGAATAATGACCATCATGTTGTATACAGTAGTGGGCATGATGAAGCATGTTCAGACACTGCAGTATGATAGGTTTGATGTGGGCGATTGTTCTCGGTTTATGTGTTCTGATTACTCCAGAGGGTGTGGATTGTTGTGGGCCATGTCTTTGAGGCAGGTTTACGGATGGGAGCCTAGTAGTGACAAATATGGTCAAGATGGGGATCATACTTCTTTCAGAATTATGTGGCCTTCAAATAAGAGAGAGACTGATTCATAGGCAGTGTGATTTGTTGCGCCATCTTGCTGCAGTTATGCTTGAACAATCTTGTGTTAGTGAGCTTTCCTAGGAAGTGTAATTTATCAGTGTATGGCACAGAATTGAAGGGACTATTTCATATTATGAAGCTATTCAAATTTTGATAGCAGCCATCCTGTTGTGTTTTGCAATAATACAGTAATTTATTCAGTCAATAACACAACATATATGGTAATCAGTATTAAAAATTTGGTGACATGTTTTGGTTCACTGAACCATCATCAGGCCAAATAACAGAACACAGTACTGGTACATTTATAGTGTGCACACTCACTGAATGTACCAGTACTGTGTGTTGATATTTGGCCTGATGATGGGTCAGTGAACCAAAACATGTCGCCGAATTTTTAATATTGATTGCCAATATATGTTGCATTATTGACTGAATAAATTACTGTGTTATTCAAATTTTGCAAGCATTTATGAATAAAATAATAATTTTTAGATTGTGTGTGAATGAGAGGGAGAGAGAGATGTGTAATGTGCAAGAAATTGTAATGTTTGTTTTGTGACAACAGCAGTTCATTGGAATGCATTCATGTATGCATGTTTATATTTTTTGTCATTGCAGGCATTTTGAACACTGTAGAAGTAAAGTAGAGCCCTTGCAGATCACGTGGTTACAATGAAGATTGACCGCAGCCGTTTAAAGAAGAGCACTTCTGAAGTGGTAAGTACCCATACCACATGATTGAGGTAGATACCATAAATCATTCCATTTATTGGGACTGTTTGTATGATGTTGCATTAATGTTTATCAAATGTCAGTTCTTTTGTACTCTCCACTGTGTGATATTGTTAAGACAAGGTCATTAAACACTTGTGTGTAGCGTTCGGTTCATAGTTGTGAGATTCAGTGTGAATTTCTCGTTGGAGATGTCTGTGTTGGTTGAGGTTGTGTAGATGGTATCAGTTCCTTGAAACTGGCATTATAATAGTTGTCATTCATTCATTCATTCCTTTATTTTCCATTTATCCATTAACAGGTACAACCTAAGGATGTGGAAATAGTCATAATGTGTTGTACAATGTATCTGTTTAATTACAGATGTCAAATGACAATACAGTTATACTACAATGATTACACAATAAAATATCAATTACATAATGAAATAATTACAATCATTACAACCTTTAAAAAAGGCTACAAGTACCTGCATGTATATCCCACTTTTATCATTTGTTGTCATGTTCTTAATCTGACACTCTCCAACCAGTACACTTGATTAAGTGTTTAAACAATCAGGAGTAAACAATGAGATTAGAGTAGGTGTATGTTTATTTATGTCCTGACCTAATTATATTTAGTGATTGTGGTGTTGTGTTGATAGCAACAGCAGTTCATTCATGCTGCTGATAAAGTTACTGTACTGATGCTGCTCTTCCTATTATCCTGTTTATCAGTGTGGCATTGTTGTGTATTATAGAATAAACACTCTTGCAACAGAGATCTGCACTATGCTGGTATTTTACGTAGTGCAGAATGGTAGTTTGATCTGGGCTGCATAAAATCCCAGAACAGTGCAGATCTCATTTACACCATATTGTAAGCCTGAAATCACACAGTTTTGCAAGTGTTTATAGTGACTTTGCACTCACCTTTATCAGATAGGGCAAGGAGGTTTAAGTGCCAGTAGGATTTTTCAAGAAGTTTGGTAGTCATGGCATTAGTATTGGCAAAGTGCATTTGTGTTCAGAAGTGCATGTGCTAAAATACTGGGGTAAACGTGCTGAAATATTCTGGTAATATATGTGAAATAAAATACATTGACAAACCATGTAATGCCGCTTTATGACTCAACAAAAGTCTCTATCAGTATAATGTGTAGATTTCTCAGTACAAACATTATGTATGTAAATGCTAGATGAAATCAGATAACATTCAAAATATATTTTTTCTGAATGTATTGTGCAGTAATTTCAATGTAAGTTTATTCAGTTCCATTTAACCCATTTAACTCATAACCTGCATCTGCTGTAAGAATACATGGAGCCTTACCACCACCCTCCTTATGCCTTCATGGCATGATGTATAATTAAGCGTGAGGACAACTTGACCCTTACTATGTACGGTGGCATATAGAATAGTCCCATGTAAAGCTTGGACAGACTGAGGGCTCATCTACAGTTAAACCCAGCTCAACAGCTAAACAAGACAGGCATTGTGTGTATAATGTAATGTTGGGCACATTCACATAACCATTGTTGCAGTGGGAACACATTCTTGGTATCATTGAGCTACATGTCATTGCCAATGATATAAACGTACTGATTGTGGCACTACAGAGCTGTATGGTGAATTTATGTCACCGGCAGCAACAAAACATACACACATCATCTTATTTTTATTCCTATTCTTATAATATTACCAACGACTTGCACTAATATATCAAATTTATTTTTGGAATAGAACTCTACGTGTTTCGGACAGGTTTTCTGTCCATCATCAGGAGTCTAGTACTGTATACACAGCAATAAGTATATGTCATACAGGTTTCGCTGACTGCTTGCTAGCGGGATCCTGCTAGCAAGCAGTAAGCAAAACTTATATGACATACACCTATTGCTGTGTATACAGATACAGTACTAGACTCCTGATGATGGACAGAAAACCTGTTGAAAACATGTAGGGTTTTATTCCAAAAATAAATTTGAGAAATTAGTGTATCTCATTGGTTTTATTATAAGAATATATCACGATGCACAGTTCTCTGAATGTTGAATGTCAAACACATCTTCTTGTAAAGTGCCAGACATTTTTGTCTGATTGTATCCAAATTTGGATTTTCGTAACAGTCCTCAGTATCTCGTTTTATGGAAATCCATCCATTTGGAACTTCGCTGATACATGCAGACAGCTGGACAGTCAGATGGGTGTGACTAAGCTGAATAAATGCTTTTCGCAACCATTCATTCATATATGCCTGAAAGGCATTATGTCAAAAATAAACCAAGCTGTAATGTAATATTTTTTTGTGCCTGAAAACCTTAACCCCAGTGGGTTAAAATGAGTCCAGTTGATCTTCATACCTTGGTTAGAGACTTAATTATTGTAGAAGATTTGTGTGATGTGATGCTGTATCATTGGGTGTGTAGTTCAGTGTTTTGAAGAAACGTAGTACCTTCATTTTCTGTGATCCTGCAATACCTCATGAACTGTTCACCTTTTGACACAGTATTGCATTCTATAATACTGCAGTCTTCTGCAGCATTGCTGTGAGACCCTTGTATCTCACAGTTATAGTAATTTGCACACAAGTCTCACTGTGAAATGACCCTTATTGTTTTTACGCATATTTGTGTATGAATAAGTGAAAAATGTCACGTTTGAAAATTGGCATGGTAACTCGTGTCTTTGAATTGTTGCACTAAACCAGATATAATTTTTAGCTTATATAGCCTGTGATGATTTGATTAATTCCATGAAGAAGATGATGTATTTATGCTCTGCTCTGTCTAAGGGGAAAGGCTTTTGGGCCTTGATGCAGCAGACATGTAAACTTGTCCATGACATGTTGGAATTTCTATAATTTGTCTTCAAAAGGAACTGATTGGTCAAATTGTACCCTTCATTAAATTTGTTCTTTTATTAGACCTTTATACATCAGCCATGTATTGTGTGCATTGTATTTGCTTTTCATTCTTGCCAAGTTAGTCATATGTTTTTATTGATTTAGAGGAAGAACAGTCTTTTCTTTCCCAACATTTAATTAGCAAATTTTGAAAAGTTGTATTTTTTTATGTTTGTTTTGGAGAAAGTTCAAATACAACAGCTGCTTATTTTCAGCCTGTCGAGTGCCAAGTTCTTATAGATAAACTGCGATCCTGTTCTCGCAAAGAGCTTCTAGAAGCGTTAAAGGTAATAGACACATGGACATATGGCAAGTGTGAACTGTACCACTGGATTGACATTCTTGATATGGGTGATGCCATTCTCGAGGAGGCTGCCACGCGGGTTGAGCCCACAAGTTGGACCCTGGCATGTGATCTACCTCAGAATGCTGAGGTGAGTGCAGATCTACAAAGAATTCAAGTTTTGATTCCCCCCCCAATTTTGTACTGCATTTGACCCTAAAATTCCTGGTTTACAAAATGTGCAGATTTAGACTTACATATTCTGTTAGCCCCTGAAGTGCAGGGAGCTATTTCTCCACTGCAACTTTCTTTTTAATGTTGTCTGTGATTTGGTAAGAAGGGCTTGTGTCACATTTTTTCTGCCTTCTTACATGAAAGCATAGTATTTAAAAAAAAAGTTATACGGCATACATTGGGCCCTCAGTTCAGTGTTCCTTACTTAAGGGGATTTCTTCATTTAACATTCAGTTTCAATGAACCTATGCTGATAACCTTAGTGTCAAATTTTTTCAATTTAGTGTACACATCCACTTACCCCAGTTGAATGTTTTGGTCAGACATTTCTGTCAATTTCAACCAAGTCTTCAAAATGAAAAGAGTTTGTAGGTGTTAAGTTCTGAATCTTACAGGTTACAAAATTGGTACCATTAGTGTGTTTGTTTGTGTGTGTGTGTGTGTGTCTTTTGTTGGTGAATAAATAATATAGCTGCTTGTATGAACTTTCAGTGTGTATGTATCATTGTACTTTGCTTGTGCCATCTCTTGAAGAGGGGCCTGGGGTAGCGTAGTGGTTAAGGCACTGCACTACAAGTCCGAAGGTCCCGGGATTGATTCCCGGTGTCGCTAGGGATTTTTCCATGGCATCCGACAGTACCATGTGCCCTGGGGCCGACTCAGCCTCTAAAAATGAGTACCAGGATAATTCTGGGGGTAAAGGCGGCCGGTGCGTAAGGCTGACACCCTACCACCTTCATGTGCCGACTGTCAAGAAATCTGGGGGCCTTAACCTCCTGGAACCCTGTGGGCCTGTTCAGGCCTGTAATGGGACAGCTTTACCTTTGCCTTTACCATCTCTTAAAGTATCTCAGAATTACATAGCAGTTATGATTGGTGTACCAGCTCTGTAGGTCTGTTCAGTATGTGTATTTTCTTCCTGTTTTCTTCCATTGAGAATGATAGTGGAAGCTATAATGTACTTCAGGGTTGAACGTGTGTATGGATCTGGTACAGAGGGGCAGCCAGGCAGTTTTCCACATCAGTCATGAAACTGTTGCATTGTTCTATGTTATGTGGAGTTTGGTGTATTTTGCACAATTGTGTGATTGTTTTGCTACTTGTGATTTCAGGCTAAAGAATTGTTGTTGTGGGTCCTACACTTCACAACGCTCCTGATAGAGCACTCATTCTCAAGACATCTGTACAACTCGATGGAGCACCTGATCACATTGCTGTCATCATGTGACATGAATGTTGTGCTTGGTGTACTGAACCTGCTGTATATGTTTAGTAAGCGGAGCAATTTCATAACACGGCTCAACAATGAGAAGAGACAAGCCCTGTTGAGTAGACTGACACACCTGGCTGAGGCAAGCTACATAAATTGCATGGCAGCATATGTCATTTATCATAATTGTGCACATAATCATCATCTGTAGTGGCTACACTTGAGTTTTATGATAATGAATTAGTACCATGTAATTCTGGTTGTGATTTTGAATGGGATCACATTTATCGCTAGTGATGAAAATTGTTGGCTTTGATTCTTGCGCGGGCTAATGCAGAAATATGTGGAGTTTGTTGAATATTAAATATTATGCAGCATGAATTTGCAGTTGATGAATGATTGATGCACGGTGGATGAATGTAAAGGGCGTCCAAAGACTGCAGTCATGTGAAGGTCATTTTGTGGTAGAAAAGTGAGAAGTGTATAATCAGATAAAATTTGCCAAAATTTCTTTGGTTTAATGAATTTTTGTAATTCTGAGCTTCCTGTTGTTGCCCACAAACACTGAATGTGTACTGCTTATGTGAGAACAGAAGGGAGTAATACTCATAGTGTTCATTTTAAGTGAAACTGATAAAATGTTATTGGTTGACAAGCCTTTGACTCCAGGCTGGGGGTCACCTGATAAGATTCTATAGACACAGAAAACTAGCATATCAGCAACCTCTTAATATTGTATGATGTCCTATAACAACAGGGAGCCTGGGGTAGCATAGTGGTTAAGGCGCTGTGCTACTAGTCGGATGGTCCCGGGATTGATTCCCGGTGGTGTCACTGGGTATTTTTTCCGTGGCTCCCCCCAACGGAACCATGTGCCCTGAGGTTGAGTTAGCCTCTGAAAATGAGTACCAGGGATTTCTCCTGGGGTAAAGGTGGCTGGTGCGTATGGCTGACAACCTACCACCCTTGTAGTGCCAAACGTCAAGAAAATCCGGGGCCTTAACCTACCTGGAACCACTTGGGCCACCTTGGCCTGTTGTGGGATGACCTGTACCTTACCTACACCAACAGACTATCCCTCTCATGCACAGAACATATCCCCAGATGATGATTTGCACAGAAAAATTTATAATATCTTCTTTTGTGTCATGTTTCTTATCTGACTTCTATTTTTACTGAATGTAACTTAAAATTTGGTATTCGGTGCATCTCATTTTACATTTTGATAGGTACTTGTGTTAGGATGTCTAAAATAAGGTTTTGCTCATAATTTGGCTAATGGTAGTAATTTGTATTTTGTGTGTTTTTTCTTTTTCTAGAGTTGGGGTGGCAAGGAAAATGGTTTTGGTTTAGCAGACTGTTGCAAGGATGTTCCTGCAGCGGTGAGTGTAAAGAAATACTTGCAAGAAGTGGGATGTAATAGAGTGTCATGAAATTAAGAAATGTACTTGCATACATTCATATTAATGGAAATGACCATGTGTTGACTAATTAGAGGAAGGCACATTTAGTGTGCAATATTCTTGAATAGCGTTTCCTGTATTTACAGCCACAGCAGGTAAAGCTTAGGCTGGTTCTGTGTAGCCAGATATGTGCTGCCAAAATGTACTCTGCAGACTAAAAGCAGCATGAAACAGTAATAAACAGAATATAAGAATCTGGAAAGAACAGATTGACAACATATATCTGTAGTTGTGAGCTTACACTTCTACCGGCTGGTTCTTAATTTCTTGTGCAGCTTAATATTACTGAGGATGTGGCTGTTCTGAATCTCTGTGTCTCTTCTGTGGAAGTACAGTTCCTTCCTCTTCATTTGAACTGATGCTGTGACTGTCTAAGAACTCGTTATGCCAAGTACCATCTTCATAAATGTTCTCAGAGTTATCATCAGTATTTTCTGAATCATGTCCTAAAGTTCCTGACAGTATCATGATATTTACGTGAGAAGGCTGGGTGTGGCAGTATTGGATGTTACAAACCAGGGATGAACAATGTTTGGTGACAGAATACCAGGACTGATGGATGGTTTGCATACACAAATGTGAAATTTATTCTGCCCACATTTATTCATATGTGTATTAAGATTCTGTTACTGATTAAATTCCTGTCTGTGTGTGTGTACATGTGTCAAAATGATTATTTGCTTTCACAGTTATAAGCAGATAAGCTGTGTATTCTACAGGGTAAAAGATTTCCAGCAGGTGAAAAATTCATGGACTCCTTCTTAAGACCAGAACTGCCCTGTTCTGTGACCAGCCTCTGCGTTGTGTCAGTAGGTTGAAAGACAGCTGGAAAAAACTGGTTTTACGCTGCACTTTACTAAAGTTCTGTGTTCGTAAAGCACAACTTACTGTTCTGTACGTTTGAACTGTTCTGTCCACAACAGTGAAGGGATTAAAAGCGTGAGAGATTTTCATGAAATTTATTTTGGGCTTTTGCTGAAATTTTTCAGCACATTTCTCTGTTGGTTAATATCAGATGAAAGTAACAGAATTTATATTAAGATGTATGTTTATGATATCTGAGCTTTATTCTTTGTAATCAAGGCAGGCTTTTGTCTTTGTAGATACAGGCTGAGGCTGCAGAAACAGTTACGAATCTAATAATTACGGTTAGGCATAAATTACTGTAAATGTATTGCTAAGATATTTGGAAAACTTAACATTAACATTAAGAGACTTTGACATAAATGTTACATGCTGTGGGAATGTTTCCTGAATTGTAGACTGTGTATACTACTGAAATATATCATAGATTACCATTAGAAATAATATATCTGCATTTCATGTGCTTGAATTTGAAGGCCAAAGAGGTGTTCGGTATCACAGAGTCTGCTGACATGTTGTTTCACACCAAATTATTTCTTTTGTTATTGGATATTGTTGTTTATCTTTCCATTTCAAGTTATATTTGTCATTTTATTCTTTAGCATTTCCCACCATGTTCGACTACTTTGCATTTTGAGTATTACTCGGAAGTGGCAGAAAGTACATCAGTTTCTGGGAAAGGAAAGTACTCTAATATGGTCACAAGCATCCACATAGAGAATGTGGACAAGATGAACAAAACGCCAGCCGCTATCATGAATGAGCTATTGGAGCAATACAATGTTCCTGCTGAGAAACAGGTGAGGATTGCTTGCATAGTGCATCTTCATATAATTCTTATTGCTTGTAACACATCAAATGATGTTAACATTTTTGTTCCAGATGCAACTCTTCACCCACATACGATTGGCTCACTGTTTCTCAAATCGTCGACTTCGCCTTCTGTGTGTTCAGGCCAGACTTCAAGCCCTGTCTGTACTTGTGTATTCAAATGCTCTGGCAGAGAATGCCCATGCACTTCTCTACTCAGGCATTCTGGAAGAATTGGTGGAGCTGTTAGAAATGCCTAGTTCTAACCTAGTGGAAATTCGAGCAGCTGCCCTGCGTACACTGACATCTATAATTCATCTAGACCGGAATCCACATTTTCCTAAGTGAGTCATATGTTTGTTTTGTGTGGTGGTTGCAAATGTTTCTGCTGTGATGCAGAGATGATAACAAACAGGACATCCTGGGATGTGGTCGTAACCGTCTCCTGTTGTCTGCAGAAGGCTTGTGTTGTTGTAATTTTCTGTAATTTTAATGTTGGAAGCCATCTACCAATAGCTTAACCAGTTTACCAGCACGTGGGCCTGTTGATTGTGGGCTGTGTTTTATCTCTACTTTTTTACATTGTTTGACTTCGCTTGCACTATTTTATATATAGGAACACCATATAGTATCTGTATTTATTTCCCACATGTCCTATTCATTGTTGTTGCTTCCACACAAATTAATTTGTGACTGGGTCAGAGTGAAGTTGGAACTGGATGGAGAAGGGTTAAACTTTGGCAACTTTTCATTAAAAGTAGTATAAATTTTCCAACATTTTATGGTGACTTTGCTGATGGTCCTGACTACACAGATTGAGGCTGTGAGTCACAGTTTCCATGCATAAAAACAATAGAATGGCCAAATCATTAGAGAAACAGGGGTGTAGTTGCTGTAGTGACAGAAACTTGTGTGATAAGGGCTGTGTGTCAGTACACTGCTGCACTGCATGTATTTTGGTAACATCGTTCGTTTTTTATGGTTTTGAAACAGAAAACCGGGTTCCAGACTGAACATGATAATTGATGTGACGGGTGCCGGGTCGTATCATGGTTTCCTTCCTGTGTTGGTCCGTACTTGCATCATGACGCTGACATCTACACATACTGATACAGCAGCCAGTCAGTTTCCCTTGCCTCTTGCCACTGCTCTGTTCAGTTTCCTGTACCACCTGGCGAGTTACGAAGCTGGTGGAGAAGCGCTTGTGAGCTGTGGCATGATGGAAGGCCTGCTGCGAGTGATAAACTGGCCTGGGACGGAGTTGGAACATGTCACAGTGAGTACTAAATTTTGTTGTCCCTAGATTTGTATTTACCAGCAGTTTTACACTGTGTCATAGCTCAGACACTTGCCCATGATTGCCTGGGTTCATTCCCTATTAAGTCTATGTGGAATTTGTGGTGGATGCAATGGAAGTAGGGCAGATTTTTCTTGAAGCACTTGTTTTCTCATACCAGGTATCATTCCTTCCGTTGCTCCATATTCATAACTGTTACTGTAGTTCTTATGCAGAGGAAGATGGTAGTGCCTTGCAGTGTTTAGAACTGTTTATCAAGAGACGCACCATAACAACCGAAAAGACATGAATCTCCTTTCAGAGAGTTTCACTAGTTTCTGTCTCTGATGGTTGATGTCATGCCTGTGAAGAGGTAATTGCATTCCGCTGCCCATAAAGCTTTGTATCCTATATTAATTTTAGCATTTCACTAACAAGATTGGGGTTAAAAGTGTAGAGATTACACATTCCAACTTAGAATAATATGGGGTACTTAGGTGCGTAAATATTATACTTTGAATTTTCCGAACATAACGTGCAGGTAGAGTGACAGTGTTTGATGTTCAGATCCAACAACAAATGCCCTCCCATTTTTTTTAAGCACTAATGATTGTTAAGGTGATGTTAGACCATTATGGTGTATACCTCTAGCATTCCATCTGATTGGTCCACATACTTGACTTGCTCTTGATAGAACCTTGAGCATTTATTATATATATATATATATATACACATACATACATACATACATACATACATACATACACACAT
>JGI20166J26741_11539030_pt1 | contig 12271 bp, 5 predicted proteins | sample TergutCu122P5_FD_26741 | JGI IMG/M metagenome (IMG submission 26741) | reverse complement strand
TGGGAAAATATTTTCGGTTTACGAACGACTTTCAGGAATGAATTAAGTTCGTGAAACGAAGTTTGACTGTACAATGAAGAGACCAAGAAAAGGATAATCTTGAGCAAAGCAGCAATGGCAAAACTGACAAAAGTCATAATAACTTGGACATTTCAACCAACACAAAAGTTAAGATACTGTAGACAAATCTCTCCAGCTGTGCTGTATAAGTGCAAAGGAAAGCAGAAGAAAGTCTGATGATACCATGGGCAGTAAAAGTATGAATACATCAGTGACTAAACAAATGATGTCCAAACACTCTCTGGAAACTTTGGTCACAATCAGCAAATTGAAATATTTTGGACATATAATGCACAGCTCAGATTCTATGAAAAAATTGGTATTAGGACCGAAAATTGACAGTGAAAAATTCTGGAAGACAGTGGAAAAGATGATCAGCGGAAATATCAGGAACCGTGATGATAAACTAGTACAATATTTAACTAACGCGCAAAACAGAATGCAATGGAGGGACCTGATTTATGAGGCCATGAAAAACAGGAAATGCAGAACAAATAAGGGGCAGAAAAACCAGTACTACTGGCTAACAAAATTCAATAGGATTACCAGTGGTCACATGTGACCTACAACTATTACTACTACTTCTAATACTATTACTACTACGACTAAACCAACTAACAGGTTTTCTAAACACTAGCATCTACATGTATCGCATCGTACAGAAAAAAATTTAACACAGATATATTTAAGTTCTTCATTTTAACATAAACATTAATGTCATGTTATATTAATCATTGCTAACGTACAGTAAGTTCATGCTTCAGATGAGAATACAGTAGTGTTGGGGGTCAGTGGTATACACTTCAAACCTACAAAGTCATTATTTTATCCATACAACAGCAAAAAATCAAAATACCCATTACAGAGATAAATTAATGTTAAAATCTCTGCCCACAGAAGGAACAGAACCTACAGTCAAGGTTGTAACACTGCATGAAGACAGAAATTACCATTAACAACCACTTGGCGTTACACAATAGAAGCCTCTAGAAACTTGTCTTACCTCACTCATGATGAAACAGGAGTTCCAATTTCTGAAATGCTTCTTAAGATTCTATGAATGTAAAATACTCATTTGGCAAAATTCATAAGCTAATTAGTCTTCACCCCAGAATTGTAGTACATCTTACCTCGGTAATACGGCTGATACTAGACGAAAGATCACAGTGGTAAGGAAGTGTATTCCACAGTGTTATATCTTTAACCAAAACATTCCATCTTTCACACACTTTGGCTAATACGAGGCATAAGTCCTCTGGTCCAAAATGTGACAAGATTTTCAGGAGAATTTCCTCCGGTAAATCATTTAGTGCCGTCGGTTCACTGGCCATTAGAGATGGTTCGGAACACACGTCCTTTCTCATCAGATATGGGAGCAATGCTGATGCTGTCTGCACCTGATCATACACACGTTCAAAAATATTGAAGCACTTGTAGATGTATCATGCATTAAGTCTAATTTAAAACTCGAAATCCTCGGAAACTGTGAACTCACAGTAAAATGCACCAATATGTTCAAAATAATCCTGCCTATGCCTGGGTCTACCAAGTATTCTCCATTTTTTCTTTCGAAACCCAAATTTTATACCTATTCTACCGCACTTTTCAGTGCTGCAATGTCATCATTTGATCAAAGGACACCATCTGATTAAGACTTGCTAAATGAGTTACACCATTTTACGAAACTTTCCATTACTTCATATATAGGGACCAACTACTTCACTACACTGTTTTTAAAAACCCTCAATCTCTGTCCTTCCCTTAATATCAGGGACCATGATTGCAACATAAAAAACGCAGGTAAACTACATATTACATTCCATCATCACTATGTTTCAGTACATGAGACAGAAAACAAAATGTGCGCGTCACATTAACTAAACTATACATACACATAAAAATCATATAGATACAACACAATGGAACGGGATGCAAAAACTTTGAAACAGGAAAACTATACAATGGATCCACACTAATGCAGGACTGTGACAAACATGTTCTAATACTTAACTCTTCAAAATAACCACTGACAATTCTCTTGCTCCTTCAACACAAGCAATTTTTTCACTTTGTTTACCTACAGCATAGAGTACAACGTACTAACCGTATGACTAAGGAGATAAAGTCGCTGGTATCCAGATGTATCACACAAAATGTAGTACTCTGACTTGGTTAGTCGCCAACATCAGTTGGTTACCCTGTCATCTACCAGCTCAACGACAACGGTATCTTTAAGGAAATCACACAATATTCCAGATGGTGCCAGATACAGGAAGGACTGCAGGCTCGAATGTTCAATTAAAACACGTAACTTGAATAAGCACAATTCAAAATATTTGACTGGAATTTTTAAAAATCAAAACGAAAATTTACAAAATGGTAAAAACGAACACTGCGGTCTCACGTTAGCTGAAATGTTTCTTTATCTTTATTATTAAACACCAAATACGCGGAATTAGAAATGCAATTCCTCATTAAATATGCAGAATATTGCTTAATTTCTACGCAACATATAATTCATTCTCCATCAAGTTGCCCATAACAGTTTCCACACTTAAAATAAAACTTATCTGGCTGTAACTAAACCGAAATTCCGCCCCATTCCACGAACAAAAATGTTGCACATATCAGGGTGACCAATCAACAATCATACCAAATACCACGGGCGTAATCTTGCGCAAATCAAAGTCCCTCGGACGGTTTAGCCGGTCCAACATTTACACATCTATGGGCTGCGTAACACATTAAACTACATCTGACATTGCGCTTATGCTGACGAGTTTCCCGGCGCGGATTAAGACGTAAACGGGGTGTCATGCACCAGAATCTTTATACAAGTAGAAAAAGGCACGGATAACATAACTGGCCAGGACTGCCAACATAACTGTGCCATGTTTGAAAAACAGCATCTGTACCAAATAAGGGATATACCGCATGTTCTAATGAAAAATGAAATAAAGTATGGTCGTTCCCTGTCACTGAGTAATAACATTATATTTTAAGATGTAAATGCAACCATAATAGGGGATGTCAAATTACGACGCTTGCTTGCAAATGCGACCAAATCTGGAATAAATAAAATAATTCTGTATGGGGTCCTTGAGGGTTCCAAAGGAGAACCGTTATTGTCTCAATACTTCTTAATGATTTAGACAGTAATATACACAATGCTATAGCCAACAAAGCTACACACTTCGTTTAAGAAACTACAATTTTAATCAATGATACAGACTTAAAGAATTTAATTTTCAGTATAGACGGAATCATGAAAATACCTTGCACTGGGTCATGAAAACAGATTGATTATAAATAAAGGTAAACCACTGGCATAACACTAAAAGAAAGCAAATAGTTTATGGTTTCAGTCAATACAAAATTTTGTGTCTATATTTTTTGCTGTTGACATGTTTTGGCCAAATGACCAACATCAGGTCATCTTTACAAAACGCACAATAAGCTGTGTGTAGTGCAAGCGGCATTCATCTAATGTGGGGTGACGTAAGGCTTACAAACCTATTAAAGTATTAAAACAGTAAAAATTACTGTTTCACCTGTGATTTATCAAAATTTTTTGTAATACTATGCAATACTAAGAAGCTGGAGTAAAACTAAATTTAAGTAGAAACACCCACAAGGACAGTGGCAGCCTTGCCTCACAGCAACTCCTTCCACGTTCAACTCCAGAAACTGCCCTTCTCATGCAAAGTCAGACAAGCCAAGCCAAAGTGCTAACCGAAGGCGGAGAATTACAAAAACGCAAGTCGACGTCCCCCTTTCTGTCAGCCATTCCCGCGTTTGATCGCATTGCTGGGCTCTATAACAGACACCTTAACTCCAACAGGGGAATATACTTACGCTAACGATTTTGAAGTCAGGCTGAGGGCCTTGATTGACATTGCCAAACACTAGGGCCTAGGTGGCCCTAGACTAATTATGCGAGGGATAAACTATGCTTGGTTGGCAGTTTGTTTCCTGAGCCAAGAATGGCTCAATCGCAAACTGGACGTATGCGAAATTTCTGGCACTTATTTGAAGCCGCTACGCCTAAGGGAGGGGAGTGCGTGCCGTATCGTAAACCCTGGCATTTGCCTTAAAACTGAGGAAAATCACGGAAAATCCTGAGTCACGTTAACCGAAAGTCTCTCGGCTGATAAGCGCCGAACCCGATTTGTTTAGTCGACTAGGCCATTGCTGGCGATTGTCTTGACTGGTCTGCTGGCACCTGCCGCCCTTGCCTTCACGTCAGGCGACGGTGTCAAACGTCGGTCAGCGTAAGTATCTGCTTAGTTGCCGTAAGGCGGGGTTCTCCAATTCAGCTAACTTTGAGTCAAACCTCACAGTCAGTTCTCTGATGTGTTGGGCAAGCAGCGGAACACCCAGAACCTTTTGTGTCTGCTTATTACGTACGTACTAGGGACACCAGCAGCAAGGCGAAGGCTCTTTGGTAGTAACAACTGCAGCCTCTGTACATGGGAGCGGGCAGCGGACCACCACGCGGGGCACCCATAGCCCATCATGAGGGGATGAGCTGCTTAAATGACGGGAATCCATTCCTGAAGGAGAGATCACTCTTCCTATTCAGGAGAACACAGCAGACACAAATTTTGAACAGTGTTCTATCTGACCCGATCGATGTGAGGCTACCAGTTGAGTCGTGTATTAGGATCACTCCCAGATAACAAGTTGTGTAGCACATTTCATTGGTTCCCCGAAGAGTGTTAATCGTCGGGGCTGGATGAAGTGCCGTCCGGCACGCGCGAAAATTATCCCGGTACTCTTAGAGAGATTAATAGCGATTCTCCATTCACTCAACCACCGCTAAATTTCGTTGAGTTTTGACGTCATGTAGCTGACGAACAACGTCGGCTTGCGGGACGTGGATATGATGGCCGTGTCGTCCGAGTAGAGGGTTAATTGGAATTGGTGCGAGGGTGTTGATATGTCTTTGACACACAGAGTAAAGAGGACAGGGGACATCAATCCACCTTCAGTCGCCCTAGTCCGCATGCCTCGAAGATACGACGTTGCTGTCTGGAATGACGCTTCGAACGTTCGACCTCAGAGGTATGATGAAATTGTATGGACTATGTGGGACGGGAATTTTAGGAGCTTTACCTTGTAGAGGAGGCCATGGAACCGGACGGTATCGAAGGCTTTGCTCACAGGAAGACTTCGCCTCTTAGCCCTTTTTCGCCAAAGTTCCTGGTTATTCTTTCAACGAGGCAGACTAACATCAAGTATATACTATGTCTGGGTCTAAACCCATACAGATCGTCTCGCATCATTCTGCGCTCGCTTAAGTCTTGTATGATCCTAGATATTAAGATCGTTTCAAATAGTTTCCGAATCGTGTCCAAGAAACCTATGGGTTGATACGTTGAGTGCAGTGCCGAATCCTTCCCCGGTTTAAGGATAGATGTCAAACGACCGTGATTCCACATTGAAGGGAAGTGATGGGTGAAGAGAACCGCATTGAAAATCTGGTGAAGGAAGGATACCACTCACCGGAAAAGATGCAAGTCCCTGTTCGGGGTACTGTTTGGACCCGGGCCCTTCCCACATATAAGACTCCTGACGGCTTTCTGAACCTCGTCTGGGTTGGTTAACTTGGCTTCGCTGGCAGGAGACAGGAAGTAAGACCTGAAACCCACGTCAAACATCCCACTATTTGCCAGGACCGAGGGATCGGTCACATCCTCAAACTGATTCTCCAGATTGTCGGTAAGGGCTTTGGTTTTCTCAGATTATGAGAGAGCGTTTCCCGCGGGGTGTCCGGGAGTAGGTGGAATAGGAATTCGCATCACCCGTTTGGTCATCCTCTACAGCGATTGGTCTTGGGGATCGAGGGATTCGATTGTCGCATTCCACTGGTCGAACCTACACTCGTTGGGGTCACCGAACTTTTCCTGGCGGTTGACCTCGGCTCTCAGAGCGGGGTCCCCGGTGACCTTCCACCCACATTCGCGGCCGTTTTTTCGTTCCGCCCCCTCCCCATTGCGTAGACACTGGCATTTATGAAAATAAGATATTTTATTTACAAATTGCTGATATGTGTATTCGAATGTATTTGCTTTACTTTTATTTACATTATTTATTTTTTAAATATTTCTTTAATTATGCCACATTTTTACTGACACAATCAGTATCATTCCGCCAAATGTTGTCGTTAGATTCAGCGTGTTTCTTATGCCTGATAAACAGTTGCACAATTCGTACGCCCAGTTGCAATGTGGACAGTGATAAGCTAAAGTCATATGGTCACTATTGCAAGGCACTTACATACGTTTGACAGCAAATAAGTCACACAACTGAAACCACATTCAGCCAGATAATATGTGGGTAAAGCAATAAAATACTTCACCTTCTATGCTGGGCGAGATGCACAAAAGAAAGCAGTGTTTGATTCGGTTTCAAATTTCAAATATTTTATTCAAGCAGTGAAGTTGCGGTTACCCACTCATAATGTACTGTAATGTAACGTAATATGTAACATGATATTCCGTTCGTCTGCTGCCGCCCGTTGTAAAGGCGGTGTGGCCCCCTAAGGGACTTTGTTGCCCACGCCGTAAGAGATATTCAAGCAAAGAAGTTTTCAAATTCGATGTAATTTAGTGTATTCTAAGCATTACTTAGAATTAGAATGTGGGAATATAAACTTTAAATTTCAGAGGGCCACATTTGTTATTGTGGGCCGGTTGGCTAGCCACCCGCTGAAAAATAACACAGTGGTACAGCTAACGGCATAAATCATTGTACAATTTTATAGTGTATAGGCAATTGACCATTATGGCGGCGGGCAGCTTAATATAGTCTGGAGGAGGGCAGGTTGGAAATGTTTGATTTAGAGCCATTACAGAATTGTATTGCGGGCAGGGTTACCTTAGTCACTAGTCACCAATCACTAGAATAGGTGATGGATTATAAGGGATTTGAATCCTTCAAAGGATAAGAATTACATTGCTTCTCCAAAATTTCTTACCGATGGTTCTGGACAAATTACCCCTTAAAGATGGGACCGATTCTATTGTCTAGAAATCTCGGTAAGAAATTACCACAACTCGCAGCGAAACAACCCAGAAGAGCGCAGTTCTCATTTACTTCGCGGCGGAAGCCTTATATCATGCACAATAATATTTCTCTCCCCAATGCTTTAGCCAATATAAGCACTTCTTACACCTGTCTTTTTGTGTGTATATTGTTTATAAAGTGTTTTGCGTAGAGGTTTCATGTTTGTTCTTCACAATTGATATTATCAGTATTTGTGAGAATATTCAGATATCAAGCTCCAGTCACTCTATTAACCTTATATCCTTCTTTCTGCGTTCTTACACTCAGCCTGATTTTGGCTGATTTACAGTAGAAAGGTGTGCAGGTAGTTGAGGATTATACAGCTACAGTGTGATTTGTGTTCTACTGATAAACTGTACGGATTTTTGCTTTGGTTAGAAATTGTTTTCTTCAAAAGACAAAAAGACAAGTGGCTTTGTGAACTATTTCGGACAGTGTATAATTTTTTCTACACAGATCTTATCGTAATATTTGAAAATCAAAATGTAACTAGCGCTCAGCACTGTGCTTCATCGTCGTTAGTGTTAACAGAAACAGGAGAACAAACAACTGGTAAACAAAATGAATTAGGCCCTGTATAAAGAAATCTTAATATCAAATGGTAGGAAAATTTTTCCAAACAGTCCCCCTGCAATATATGATGAAGCTGGTAAATGCCTGCAGCGGTCAATTTGACAATTTATGAAGGCCGCAAACAGCATTTGTACTGCGACCGTCAGTGCGACTGATATAAAGGAAGAGCTGACTGAGAGGAGAGTTGAAAGCTAAATAAATTTGTAAAGCAGAGACGTTTCTGAGAAAGAAAAAGGTCATCATTAGGCAAGAAATTTACCGCATCCTGTGGAAACCTGGGGTTCATTACCACTTTCAAATGAACCCACACCTGTCCCAATCCTGAGCCAGATCAATCAAATTCAAGAACAAATTGAATTTCTGATTACAAATTCCAATATTTTCCCCCGTCTAATTGTAGGTTTTCCAAGTGGTCTCTTCCGTGAAGTTGACTAACAAAGTTTGTGTATAGAGCTCTCCTGTAAACCTTGCGTGCCACATGCCCTGCAAATCTCCTTTTCATTCATTTGGTAAACTCAGTAACATTGTGTGAACTGTACAGAAAATAAATTTCCTGGCAAATCGTCACTTACCGCCTTTCTTTTCTGTCTGTCAGCTGCCAGAAAATAAATGCACGTACCACGTCCACTGTGTTACAGGCAGCACACTGCCAGTGGCGATATTCACAAAACCTGTGGATTTCCTCTTAATGAAACCGGAGTATCCTCGTGCCTTATATCTAAAACCTGTGTGTAGATAAATTCGTTTGATAGCAGCAATGATACGGAGTTGATGTAAAGAAGGTTATGTTGTGCGTACTGCATAAAATATACTCGTATATAATGTTCATATTGAACGTATTTTATATAATGTACATTCTCTACATACTGTACATAATGCATATATTGTACATACTTAAATATTGTATATACTGTACATACATAATGTTCATACTCTACATATTGTGCACACAGTACTTACGGTAAATATTGTATAAACTGTATATTACATTTACTAAATATGCTGTACATACTGCATGCTGTAAATATTGTAATTAATGAATATACTGTACATAGTTTGTATTATGTACTTACTCTACTTATTGTACATACAGTACTTACGGTAAGTATTGTATATACTGTATATACTGCATTTACAAACATACTGTATATACTGCATACTGTAAATATTTGTAAATAATGAATATACTGTACATAGTTTGTATAATTTACATACTCTACTTATTGTACATAAAGTAAATACTCTTAATACTGTACAAATTGTACATACATTACATATAATAAATACAGTACATACTGTAAATCGTGTACATATTTTCCATAGTTTACACACTGTACATACTGAGCATACTGTATTTATTGCACATACTGTATGTATTGTACATACTATATATACTGTACACAATATACATACTCTACATAGTGTCCATGGTGCACATAATGTACATATTGGGCATAACGTAAATATTTTACCTACAGTATATACTGAACATATTGTACATAATGCATTTACTCTACATACTATATATACTGTACATACTGTACCTACTCTACATACTGTAAATAATCTACATACTCTACAAAATGTACACCTTTTGCATAATGTACATTTTACATACTCTACATTCTCTACATATTGTACATAATGTATATACTATACATAATGTATATACTGTACATAATGTACGCACTATACTTATTGTACATACTGCAATACTGTATGTAGTGTAAATAATGTATTTATTGTACAAACTTTACATACTTTAAATCCCGATATAAATTGTACATAGAGTACTTATTTACATGCTATACATACTGTACATACTCTGCATACTCTACATAATGTACAAACTGTACATATTTTACATACGGTATGTACTGTGCATAATATACATATTGTACATTCTGTAATTACTGAACGTAATCTATATATTTTACATACTGTACATACTGTATATACTCGTATTATACTTACAGCACATAATTAACTTACTGTGTAACCTGTACATATTTTACATACAGTGCATGTTCTATATACTTTACATATTGTACATATTTTACATACTCTATACATTGTACATACTGTGCATATCATATATCTTGTATGTACTGTGCATACTTCGCCTACAGTACATACTGTATATATTGTGCGTACTGTACATACTCCTCATACTGAACATTCTGTATATACTGTACATACTGTGCATAATGAACATACTTACTTTCACTGTGTACATTATATACAGTATACTTGGGCTGAACCTTTGCAAAAGTTGAATGAAGGAGAAGGGACTTGTGATTGAGGATTTGGAATGTGAGGAACCTCTATTGTTCAGGGTCAATACGACAGTGGCTAAAAAAGTGGCGAGGTATAGACTAAGTTTTAGTGGTTGTATAGGTGGTTACGTGGGACAAGTAGGACGCTATAAGGATAGGGGATTTTATTTTTATGAAAACGTTCTAACCCTACAATGATTGTTTTTTTAAATCTGATGTTTTATATTTCTGCTTTAGTTGGTTCTCTTCGAATGATATTTCGGTTGGTTTTGTTGGTTTAATATTTCAAAGAATACAGACTGAATCACCTTATGATAAAATTGTGACGTAGGCTGTGTTCTGCATTAACGCTTTCTCAATTTCGGTAAGAGCCTAAGAATCATCACTTACGAAACTCGGAGCACAGACTGAATGAGGAAAAGTTGCTGATTATTGTAGCTGATAATATTATAATCTGCTGAATCAAAGTAAAGGCAGTGTGATAAGCTCGAAGCCACTTCCTTTGTCTCTTGTTAACACACGTACATTAAAGCTATCTGTAAAATTCCCATGTGACAAATTAGAAAACCAACTTAATCTGCAGGATGGAGATATAGACCACCGTCAGCATGCAGGAATTCATTCCGCTCCATCTCAAAAGAAGGTACAAACAGACCGCACAACTGTTGGAAATTCCAATGTTGATAAGTTTGTAATTACAGACAAGTGGACAACGATAGCGATTCATAATCAGAAACATTCCAGTTTCAGTATCAGCAGTGCCACCTGCTACTATCACATGATGTTTCATCAGACACCCCCTCCCCCAGGCAATGCTGATACTTTACCTCGACTGGACACAACCTGAATCCAATCTACTTCATTCTCATTCACATATTTTGAGATTAGTAGAAAGATCTCCTCGCATCGAATTTGTTAAAGTGTTTTATGTAATTTTCATAAAGCTAGCCAGTTTAATGTTCTGCGAACTTTTGTATGTGTTTAGCGTAGAAATGGGGAACATAGAGCTCTGTAAATGTACTCACTTACTTAGCACAAAGATGTCTGACGTAAAGATTCTGTACCTTTTTGCTCGCATTTAACTTAAAAATAGCCAATTTAAGGCTCGGTAAACTATTCTACTCAATGAGCACAAATTTAACCAGTGTATGGTTTTGTGCATGTTGGGACATCCAATAATGTTTGAAGTATCCAATCGAATAAGAGTGTCGAATCTTGGTAACGTGCTGATAGTGAGGCTTAACAGCAGTTGACGTGTTTGATGTCGGAATGCAACGTTATATGAATAAATCGGGAGTTTAACTTTTTCTTTTTAAGCTGTTATACTGTAGAGATTATCTGTAATTGACACCATAATAATTCAGTAGTATTATACCCACGGCATAGGCCAGTCAAGGGGCAATGCACCGGGCCCAAAATTTAAAAAAAATTGGAAGGCAATTACCCACAAGTCCAAAAAATTTGTAACGAAATTCAAAAACTTACACCCAACATGGCTCGTGTGTACTAGATTGGGCACCCCTAATGTATCTATAGATGTGGAATGTTACTTGGAAGTTACCTGAAGAAGACACCCTAGAATGTAGTTAAAACACATTAAGCTCCACTGTCTCTTTTAATTTAACTTAACCCTAAGTTGTGGCTCAATATTAAAGTAAGTTCACGGACGACAGGTTGGGCACCCCTGAATTCACTTGATGCAGTGTTGATTGGTATCGGTTTCACAAATTCCCTATGCCTACGTAGTGCCTGGTATATTCACCCAGGCTCCACCGCTTCCTGGTGAAAACGTGATTGGTAATGGATGTATTTTAATAATATTACATAACGTTGCCGTTTCGCCGTATTGTTTAACCCGTGGTAACCAATCAGTGCCGCCGGCGGTATTGGTAAGGATTTAAATTTAATAAAATTCCAAGGAGATAATTACAAATTAAAATAAAAAATCAAGTAATGTGCCGCTGTTGGTATTGGTTATTGGGGTCCTTTTGAATAATATACTTGGCGTGGCCAACTGTATCCAATCCGTACTGTCTTTGGTAAGAGTCTAATTTTTAATAATATTCCAAGAATACAAACATAAGCGTATAGATGCTAATTCCCCAAATACCGTGGTCACAATATATCCCAAAGAGGACAAATGAGGATAGTAGAGTAGCCAGCTGTATTCTATCCTCGAATATGTTAGAAGACGGTGGGCAAAATTGTAAGATTAAATGTCCTCCTCCCTAAATATTATAGGACCGTAGTCGAGCCCGAAGAAAGCAGACAGCATAAGAGAGGAAGTAAAACGG
>JGI20166J26741_11538919_pt1 | contig 12272 bp, 9 predicted proteins | sample TergutCu122P5_FD_26741 | JGI IMG/M metagenome (IMG submission 26741) | reverse complement strand
CATGGATGTTTGTTGTGAGTGTTGTGTGTTGTCAGGTAGAGGTCTCTGCGACGGATTGATCACTCGTCCAGAGGAGTCCTACCGACTGTGGCGCGTCGTTATGTGTGATCTAGAAACCTCGGGAATGAGGAGGCTAAAGCCCGCTACCGGTCTGTGAAAATACAACCACAATGGGTTGTAACGCCAGGAAAACAAGCAACAAACAAACGGTGTTACATTTACTCGTAGTTTGGCTTCCACTCGACATACTTCTGTCTTTGAAAATGTAGAAAGAAAACACACGTGTCCCTTTATGAAATTTTACGTGCCGTTTGAGTGAAATTTCAAGTACCCATTGCCAGTGGCGAAATATTTTTTTTAATCTAAAAATTCATTCCTTTGTGTACGACTAGATACAAGGCCTTTTTCATTTTAAACAATATTGTTAATATATGCACAAAATTGCTTTAAGAGAAATTTCAAGTTTATCGTAAGCCCTTTCCATCTACGGTTGACAGTATGAAATATAGCACACCTAGTTCTTTATGCCGTTTATTGTGCCCCTTGGGATGCATGTGCTAAGTGTTCAGAACCCCTGACATGAAATTTTACTTTCCATGTTTCCGTCCTTACAGAATGTAGTCTACCATGCCAGGAAAATTGGTCTGTACGAATGTAGTAGGCTATCCAGACGAAAAGATAAGTATGAGAAACTGCCATTTTTTGAAAGTAATTATTGCTTTAGTTCAGCATTTTTCCAAACTTAGGGATAAGGAATGCTGAGGAATTAATTGTAAGCACTTTACGTTATTATATTTTAATAGTAATATTGAGACTGTACACTGTGCCTAAACGTCGAAGCAGGTAAGATGTCTTTCACAAGTTTAGTCATTGCGGTCGAAGTTCCACAAAGAAGATGTCCGTTGTTTGTAGCCTGTGAGGTTGCCATCGGGGAGAGGTTTAACGGTAATAGTATGCATAGGGGTTGTACACAGCGGCAGGGACACTGTAGGCATAGGGAGATGGCCAGTAGATTGCCTCGGAGCCCTTCAGATTTTCCTTGGGATCCTCAGTGGCATAGCAAGCCACAATGGCGAAAAGGAGAATGAGAGCAAAAGCCTGGAAAATAAGACACAGGAAAGCAATATTAGCGTTATGCAATACAGTATTTGCCATTTTATCTCTGTTAGTTATACCTGTTTCCTCTGTAATTGCCTAAATTACTTGCACTCCCCCTTCTTCCTTCAAAGTCGTAAGACAAGGTTGTATACTTATTACTGGATATGTTATGAACTGTGTTGTCACAGAGTACACATAATCTTATTTGTTATATTGTCAATGCTGATAAGAATTTTACCTGCAGTTACGTTCAGAAGTACAAATTATGAATAAGAAGGCCTGTTTTTTCTTTTTAAGATAATTAATCAGTCAAGTACCAGAGATTGGTCTTTCTTTCATCTTAATGCCATGTCTGGTATAAAATGTTTAGTATTAGTTTCATTACACATGCTAGATAAACACAGAACTCTTTCTTTTCACTAACAAATAATACTGCCCTTTGCCCCAAATTGAAAAGTAAAATAAAGTGGCAGGATAATTAAAAATTGTACTGTAGAGTTACATTCATCTGACAGCGAGTTCAACCTGCAAATTTCTAAGAAGAATTCAGCGAGATAGATCATAAATGTATATTACTCTTAACGTAAAGCACCTGTTATTCTTGTCAGATTTTAATAAAAGTTGAATTTTTCCGACATATTTTGGAAAAATCCTCAAATATCAAATTTCATGAAAATCCGTTCAGTGGGAGCCGAGCTGTTCTATGCGATGGACGGGCAGACAGACAGACGGACGGACATGATGAAGCTAATATTCGCTGTTCGCAATTTCTCGAACGCGCCTAAGACGGTTTCAACGTGGAGCTATATTGGATATTATTTAATACTTATGGGCGCATGTGTATCATCATAATCTGGAGGACTGCAGCCAGCGGTGTGGCGCTAAATCGAGGGTTCAAAATGACAAAATAGTAGGGAATTTCTTTTCAGAGGCTTTCGTGGGCTCTAAGTGGGGGTGGAGCTACATCCGTAGTTGACTCTGTTAGCAATTGATTTATTTGCGTTTTTCGCTGTGTTGTACTTTTACGCCACGACTGTTCTAACTTAAATTCAAAAGTCCATATTTTTAATTTTAGAGCTTGTCACAAATATTATGTTGATATAATATTTTGTTTGAAGTTTTTGTAAATTACTATTATTTTATTAAGTTAAGTTAATCCCTATGTTTAATCAATCGTTTAAAGCCTAGCGGTTTCTTTATGTACTACCAGGTTTAATATTAAAAAATTTTACATGGTGCTCTCTGTGCGTTGAGTGTTTTTTACTTATCTCAGAACAGACAGTGACTTTTGTTTTATACTTCATTAACTGATTGGTTTTCATAACCGTGGTGGAATGTGTTTACTGCGCGGTACGGGCTGATTCCTTATATAAAGCAGATTACGTTTAGTCTTTAAAAGGTTAAGCACCGCGTCTTTAAAATAATTCTTAACCCCGGAATTAGGTGAAGGTCAGTGGTCAGATTCATGTTTCCGCCGCTTTACTTCAAGAGAAAAGGCCCCTGTACCCTGTATTCACTGGACTGAAAATTGGGCCAGTGGCGGATTTGGTTTGGACTTTCGAGAAAGAGGAATTTTCGGGCAACCGAATCTGATTCTTCGGCCGTACAGCTTCTAGCCTAGAAATTTTTCGAGTACGATATCGGGGCTCATGTTACTATTGCATTAAATTTTCACGTGTCATAAATTGTTACTTTATGAGTAAGACTGACTACAAAACAGCAAGGTCCGCAAAACAATAACAACCGCTCTTCACCAAGTAACCTGCAAGTCTTATAACTATATTGCAGTACTTACAAAGTACTTCATTTTGAAGACGGTGTGTTGATGTATGCTGTAGTTTCTTCTGTGCTGGTAATATTGACTCGTATAGTTCGGGGCCCGTATTTATATGTAAATCTGTACAGTGATGTTAGTGTCCTTTACAGAGAGGATGTGGACAGGCTGGTTCACTTGATATCTACATCTCAATAATCAGGCCCTGTCAGAACAAGAGTGTCATATATCTGGCTGTTTTTTCTAACTTATCTTCTGGGCAAAAATGGTTTTATCATAATTTCCTTCGTTTGCTCGTGAACTTGTAGCAGTATGTTACTAGAAAGGTAAACCGATGTGTGTGTGTGAGGTCTTCGCTGTTCTGAGATGTTACACAGCATAGGCTGCTAGTAGGTTCGCACGTTTCGGAGCAACCTATTGTTTCCAACTTCAAAGGTCCTGCAGTCAAAGGAGAGAGTTTTATGAAATTAGTCGTATGTGTTTCAAACATATCGGTAACTGGAGGTCAGTGGGTACTGCACTTTACGACTTGCACTAGTATAACAAAATTCTGAACTTTACTACACAGCACGTTTATATGTTTCCAATATTCTCAAGTAAATAGCAATAATTTTAAGAGCCTAAAACAGCTTTTCTTTTTTATTGGAGATTCAGAGTTGACTGTCAAATAGAAACTTGGTTTTTAAATGAAATAAATATGAATTTGAGGCTTTAAACTGTTACGAATTTTTCGTGACTGTAATTGGAGATATATTTATAGGACGGAATAAATATAAAGTCATTTCACATTTTGTACTGAACACTGCAGACCAAATATATGTACACACATTGAGTCTTCTTAATAAGGAAGAGTATTTAGCATTAGAAGTTAGTGCATATTATGAAAATATACGAGTAGCTAAATTGGTGACTAATACAGTAATTACACAAACATCAATGCAGATCTTACTCGGAGAGTATCTTATATTATTAGCGAACACTTTTTAACATATATTTGTTTTATAACAAAGGCTATTACGGAATTTCTACCAAAATTAAAGAAATTTATTTAAATATTTCTGTAACTCACGGGCCTAAATATTTTTCTAGGAGCTTAAGATTGTCATTATTTGTATTGGGATGAATATAGATAATGGGACGTGGAGGAGAATGTTTGGATATAAAGAGATAATATGAGGAGTTGTGGGGAAATTCACGTAACTACGAACAACAGTGGAAATTAATGTTGGAAAAGGGACGAGGTAAAAAACATAGGACGAGTGATAAGAATTAGATTCGCGTCTTAGATTTAAATTGAAAAGTCTGAATGGAAAAGACCGCTTGGGGGACATAGAGGAAGATGAGAGAACATTATTAAAATGGATCTCAAAGAGGTTTTGAGGGTGTAGACTTGATTTACTGTATTATAATAGGCATTCATGACAGACTTTCGTGAACACTGTATTGAAATTCTGTTTGCCATAAAGATGAAATACTTTTTGAACAGTGCTGAACAAATATTAGGTTTTCAAAAAAACTACTGCAGCCCGCAGGCAGGGAGTATGTTGCACTGAGACTGCAACTTTTACCATTTTAAGTAGCGTTATGCCTGCAAACATGCGTGTGTTTGCGTGTGTGCGTGTGTAGGCTTACCTATTAGGCCTGTTTCATATCATTTAGGTGTTAGTTGGCGAAATGCGCGTCACTCAGTTATAGACGCCTGTCTGTCATTCTGTGTATCGACGCATACCCGTCGTGTACTGTTCTTCAAGTATATGGAAAGCAAGAATTTAATTAGGAATGTCGAAAAATGCCGATTTAAAACAGCATTGCCTCCTACTAATGTTCGCTTTGCATGCGGCCATAATCACTTTTCTATTTATCCCGTAAGCCGTGGCAACGTAAAATGTGATTTCAAAGCACACAACCAGAGCTGGCGGGAATTTTCTGTATTACGTTATTGACTACAGCAATTTCACTTTTCATAATGCGTTGTGGCAGTTGCAGTTGTGTGCCTTATTTGTTGTTTAGATTCTTTAGATGTTTATGTTTAAATAAATAAACAAAAAGTCTCCGGGCAAGCAACATGAAAGTCTTCCAAATGTGTCTGATTATCGGATGTTGAAAATTTGTTCTTACGAATTATCCTGATCAGCCAGGTTTAATAGGGATGGTCGATAGGATGTGGTAGGGCCTTTATGTTTATCTGGTTATTTTTCTTCAACAGTGTGTTGTAGTAAGCGCTTCATGTGTATGTAAAAGTACTTGTGTAGTGCTGCGTGGTCTTTCTAGATGGATGTTTGTAAGTTGTGTTAGCTCTTGTTTTCTTTTGACTTTATTATTTTAGACATTTTTCTGTGGCGCAACACCCAAAATCGGGCCTAGATCGCTTCATTATTGAGGTTCATAGATCACACACAGACTCACTCACACACACACACACACACACCCAACAGGACTCCTCTGAAAGAGCGAGCAGCTCGCCGCACAGCCCGCTGCAAACGCTACCAACAAAAACACAAGAGATGAATATCCACGACCTAAGTGGGATTCGAACCCGTAATTCACGCATCCTATCACCTGCAGACCTCTACCTTAGACAGCACGGCCACTGGGATCCGTTTCGGCTTATTTTTCTATCCTCAAATTTTTTATTGTACAGCCCTATTTTGTAGTATCTCCTGTTGACAAAACCTGATAACGGAGCAAAGTTAAACTGCAGTATTTTAACACATAATTCGAATTGGCAGCCTTCTGTACGTTGTCACGTTGGACATATAATTTAAAAGATCAGTGTGGCAACAACATACATGATAGTGGAGTTCTTATTGTTGTGTTTGCTGGACAGCTGGGAGAAATCACCTGGAAGGTCCTGCGAACGGCCATAAAAACACTGGATTCCTTTCTTTTCCTACCGTCAAGCCAACACTGAAATGAATCTCAGTATGTTCTAATTCATTTCTCCAAGTTTCATTTTATAAAAATTACATTCTTTGCTCCAACGGCCACCAAATTATTTGTCTAAATTGACATTTTACCGTCAAGGATAAAGTCAAAATTTTTTGTTTCTTACTTTAAGGCATTGTCGCTGTCCACTCTCTCTTCACTCATTAACCAGTTACTCCTAGCAGAGAGAAGAGTGCACGAAGCCTGAGAGCCCTACAGTAAATGATGCTGTTTCTCCCTTTACCACAAAAGAACCATATGCCTTTTATATTCCCTAGAATTTTCCATTTTAGACGCTTTCACAAAATTGCAAGAAGTGGCGACTAACTTTGTTACGTTTTCCATCCGTCCTTCTGTCTGTCCTTCCTCCCACCTGTACGTCTATCCATCTGTCAGCATGAAACATCTCCACTTCCTCTGGACTAATTTTTGTTTAGTTTTATGTCGGAGAGTTTCATTGAAGTATTCTGAAAATTTGCGTGTTCTGTTCAAATCGGCAAAACTTTCAGGCACAGAACACAAAAACTTAAATAGTTTTATGATATCTCGATAAATTTCCCGTTGATGGAGAAAATGAAAACATATGTTCATGTCACACATATTTTTGAACACGTTGCTTTTTACGAAATAATCACGAAAAATGCGGTGGAAAGAGAGAGGCCGTAGATGAACTAACGTAATTCGACACCAAGAAATTTGATTTGTATGTTGTGTAATTTGGGGAATAATATAAAATAATAAGTAATAATTATTGCTTTCGTTGGCATAAAAATTCTAGATAAAGAATCATTTTTCATAATAGATAATAGAGGCAAAAATGCATAGTCGTAACACTTAATTCGTACTTCTGTATGTATATTTGATTATAATTACATAATAATATGCCTCCACTATTTTTTTCTCTTGGCGCGATAAAGATCTAGTGGGTCTTGGCCTTCTCATTCAAGAGGTTTGATTTTCTAGATCACACACAACGACACACCACAGTCGGTAGGACTCCTCTGGACGAGTGATCAGCTCGTCGCAAAGACCTCTACCTGGGAACACCCAACACTTACAACAGATAGACATCTATGCCCCCGGTGGGATTCGAACCCACGATCTCAGCAGGCGAGCGGCCGTAGACCTACGCCTTAGACCGCGCGGCCACTGGGGCCGGCATGGCTCCACTATTACAGATTAAAATTTTCTCTAGTGTACCCTATTTGTAAATAATGAAGACTTTGTGTGGTGACATTATATTCCGGTATATTTATCATTTTATCTTGCCTGTTGCATTTTTCATAATTAAGGATAAAAATGACTTGCTCTCATAATATTTAATATTCATTAGTGTGGTCTAGGAATATGAATTTTGGTGTGTTGATAGATCATAAAATACCTTTAAATTATGTAAACGATGTTTTTTTTTAAGTCAATAATTCCCAAGTATTCTCTCGGGCTGAAATTTTGGGGTTATATGTTTTAGATAAATATAAAAAACAACATCGACGTAACATATAAATAGAAAATAATAACATGGAGTAATAACGGTCGTATGATTCCGCTGTGTGTATACTGCTGTGAACAACAACAAAGAATAAATCGAGTGTATTGAATTGTGTGGATATCTGAGAAGAATCCAAGATCTGTAGACGCGAACACGCCTCCGTGCTTTCCTTGCTACGCTAATCTATTTATCGGCAGTTTTCTTTGTTGTTTCTGCTATTTAGATTGTCTGGGGTTTGAGGAAAGATTTTATGTCGGACTCGGTTTAGCTCTCCACGCTTTTATATGAGGAAGGGAACGGATTTTTACCGAAAGCTTAATTAACTTTGGATGCTATAAGACAGATCCACAAATCAAATAATTTTAATTACTCGTGAGGTGAAAATAATTAAAAGTTAAACTTTTAGCTCATAATACTAAACAGTGTGGAAGTCTGCAATAATCAACCCAAGAGTATCCCGTTGTACTTTTACACAATCGGAGCTGCCATAAGCAAATACGACATTATGATACAATAAGATCCTCTCTGCGTCCTCCTTAGTGGCGTAGGTACGTACAACGGCATGGAGGAGGGAGGGGGAGACTGTCACGTCTACGTAACAACCCAAGGGCGGTAATATTCTACTTTCAAGAGGCCGAAATTTTACTGTAAATATTAATAATTTTTTAGTTTAGTTTTAATTTCAATATGCCATTTCCTGATACAATTGCATCGCGTGCCAGACAACTTTAATTAATCACAATGCACAGTGAAGTAATCATTACTATTGTAAAATAAAAATCACTTTACCATCTAAATCCGTGATGACGGTTGTGTGTGCGATCTTGGCGTGCCAGTGGATGATGGAGGGAACGTGGAGAATTGGGGATGCGAGATATAATCAGATTGGGGGGATGGGAGACAAAAATGTAAGCTGCGCCTGGATTCCCTAGAAACACCGCTGTGCTATTGGCTGTAGTTATACGCCATTCGCCTTTTGATGCGAAATCAAATCAACGTATTAAAATTATAATTGTTCGAAGAAATGTGTGATACTCAATTGTCGTAAAGAGAAGAGAATTAAAGTTGCCGACTTGAGGTGATTTGGTAATCGTTACTTCAGACTACAGGAAATTAAGCTTCTAGGTTATCACAATGGTGTCTATGAAGATGACGTCATCTGCATTGTGATGTCGTGTACTTTGATAGCAGTTAGCAACGTTTCAGTGAAACCAGCTCCCTTCGTTAGGTTAGACTGCAATAGGCCGTCGGGGAACGTTCGAGTTAAGAAAGAACTGTCTCATTTCCACAACAAATCGGATGTGGATTGCATTGTGACTGAACTCAAGCATAAGCCAAACAATCCGACACGAAAAAATTGATGTGAAATGTCACGAGCCTACCGAACTGATGCCCCTCCGCTCCTACCTGACATCCAGGCGCTCACCTGGGAGCACCCTTTTTTGTGGTGTTGCGTCTCAACGCTTATCTGTCCCGCTATCCTGTCAAACAGCCCGCCGCCCCACCCGCAAAGTCCGGGATGCTGTGTACAAATTTAATGCCTGGCGTCTCTGTGTATATGTAGGAACGCTTTTTCAGTTCAAGCATTCTGCTGCAGGCTATGCCTTGTATATTCTCTATTCTCTAAATATTTCACCTAATATTGTTCGGGTGATAAAATCGAGAAGAATGAGATGGGCGAGGTATGTAGCGCGTATGGGGAGAGGAGAGGCGTATACAGGGTTTTGGTGGGGAATCTGAGGGAAAGAGACCACTTGGAAGATCCGGGCGTAGATGGGAGGATAATATTAAGATGGATCTTCAGGAAGTTGGATGTTGGGGTATGGACTATGTCGAGCTGACTCAGTATAGGAACAGGTGGCGGGAAATTGTGAATGTGGTAATGATTTTCCAGGTGCCATAAAATGCGGGGAATTTCTTGACTGGGTGAAAACCGATTTGCTTCTCAAGAAGGACTCTTCCCATGGAGTAAGTAAGTAATAATTCTCTAAATATTTGCAATATTGTAAAATGGCACGAAAATGTACAAATTTAAAATACAGATTTGGCTCCTGTCACATCACGAAGTGTGCTGCAGACTATGCTTTTTTAAATATTAACAAAATAATTTCAGAGTTATGTTTACTTATTTACTATGCAAAGTGATTCAAGAGGAAAATTTAATATTTTGGGAGGTAACAGTATCGGTCATTGTGAGAAAAAAGTTCATACGAACATGTGTACAATTCTGAAAGGTCACGGAGTTAGATCTGTTTGAATATACATGTACAAAGAGCATTGTCAGTGATAATAAAGAGAAATTACTTACTGTTAATTTAACTTTTATTTTAATTTAATGTGTATATGACAAATATGTTACTGTTCACAATGAATGTTCGAAAATCCCACCCTCAACCTCAGTGCAATTTGCCACTCATGTGTGAAAATCACGTGTTATTTGTCTCATTTGATCTTCACGTTTATTTATGCGGGCAGGAGCATCCAAATGTGGGTGAGCATTTCGTCTCGTTTAACCACCTTTCTTTTGTACGCTCTTGATCCAACCCCACAAACTGTGTAGCAGTGCAATAGTGCAATAGTGCACAACAGATTAAAACAGCTCTATATCGGTAACCGTCCTGAAAGAGACACATAACCATATAAACTTTTTTTTCAAAAGAACGATACACCCACCTCACAAAATGTTGCTTGACCTTTCCTCCTAAATTACCTTGTATATACAAAAGATCTCTGAAAATCAGGATTCCTAGAGCAGTTTGTACCTTGTCTTACACAGGTGTAAGATTATTTGATGTATGGAACGTTACGATGAGCCTTCTGTGGACACAGTCTTTCCTCTCTGTTACATGTAACACCACTGTAAGTATCATTAGCAACATCTAAGTTACTAGGTACATCGGTTACATATACACCAGGATAGGGAACCTTGATATATTTTTTGTTAGTTAGACGTTTCGCTTTCAGTCGAAACTTTGAATTTTCCATCCCACGGAAAAGAGCTAGAAATTGCTTACACAACTTGGAAGGCACTGAATGTCTCTCCTTTTAGAATATACAGAAGTATATCCTGTCTTTCTCAGCCCTGAATCCTTTATTTCTTACTGTAAGTTTGCCTACTTTTCTTTGCGGATAAGCAGAAAGTCCCTATTGACAAAATGTACACTCATTTTATTCATTTTGTCAAAGAAAACTAAGTACCTCATTCTGGAAGATAAACTGGGTGTTGTTTCTGTTTGCGGCAGGGAAAAATGTGACAAGGAATTTTTAGGCGTGTTGAAAAAAGACTGCAAAAAGCGGATATTAGTTTCGTCGTCTCTGTCTTTTCGTCCATTCTTTCTACTTGTCCGACCTCCCTTCTGTCTGTCCATCAGCCCTTTCGCGTCGTTCAACAAGCCCTACAGAACGGATTCAATAACGAAAACGGATCTTAAAAACCCATGTAAATATACGATCATATCTGGCTGCATTAGTGGGTCGGAATAGCGTAGTCGGTGTGGCGACCCGCTATAGGCTGAAGGGTCCGGGGATCGAATTCCGGTTGGGCGAGATTTTCCGCACCCATCCAGACCGGCCCTGGGAAGAAGCCAGCTTCCTGTACAATGGGCATCGGTTCTCTTTCCCAGGTTAAAGCGGCCGGGGCGTAGCTTTAACCACCCACCCCGTCTAACGCCGAGGTTAAGGGCTAAAAATCTACTATCTCTCTGGGCCTTCCTGACCTGTTTTATGGTGAACTTTACATCTCCCGTTATTCTACTGGCCGAATTCTTCTTGTCTGACGAAACTTTTATGAATGCTGTAGAGCACATGAGGCTTATTTCGTGTCAAATATATTTCTTTCTCTACGTTATGTCATTTACGAAATAATTACAAAACTCTTGGAGGGCGAGAGAGGCTATAGAGTGATATAACGTAATATGGCCAAAGAAATAAAATGTTTACAGAGGAGAATGAAATCCAAAATATATCATTCATAATGTTATTACTTACTGCATTCGGCCGGGTAAGCGGTTGAGTTTACGAGGCGTTTTGCTTGATGAATATTTAAGGCCAAGTACAAAAAAAATTAATATTTCTAATTAATACTCGATTACAGTCGCAATGTATGACGACACGTGCAGTAGATGAGGTTTGTTGTGATGTGACATAATAGTTTGTTGTGATGTGACATAATAGTTTGTTGTGATGTGACATAATAAGCCAGTGACATACTCTTGGTGTTTTGACGCCACATCCTTATGCATTTCTTTTTTTTTTCTTTTTATCAATTCCATGATACTTAATGAAGACAAACGAAAATATGCAATCATAATATTGCACGTCTACGAGTACGAAATTTATAATGAAGGTAGACTGTGAACGTCTCTGTAAATTACCCACTTTTTGGGTGGAGTTACAAATTACAATATATTTCCGTAGGCTGAAATTTTGAGTTATGTAGGAATATGACCTATAAATGTAACGTAAAATAATTACGGTCATATGCGTAATACGTTCTTCAAAGTAATTTAATATCAGACGCTAATAATAGTAAAAATATTCTGTAACACAAAAAATTGTGAAGAACAAAAAGTGTGACCCCAGTGCACTAAATGTCATGAATATTTTGAGAAACGTTCAGAATGCGAAGACCCCAACGTGCCTCGATGTAGTGCCATAGGCCTATGTACAGGGCTTACATTGTGTCATATTTCTGTCAATAGAAAATGTTGAGAATTTTTTTACCGGAAATATTGCTGTAATTGACATGTTTTGGACAACGTCCACCTTTCTAATCCTCTAAACCGTTTCTGCTCCTTCGTCATGTAATCTAACTAATCTAACGAATCCTACTTCTGTCTGAAACCGTCGGCATGGACAACCACAGACGGCACACAGATAGTAAGGTTATTAAATCCAGGCTCATATTTCAGCCGTCCTTCCTTCCGTAAGAAAGAAGTAAGTAAGATTTTGAGATCACCATTCTATCTGTGTGTGTGGTTGGGGGGG
>JGI20166J26741_11538696_pt1 | contig 12278 bp, 3 predicted proteins | sample TergutCu122P5_FD_26741 | JGI IMG/M metagenome (IMG submission 26741) | reverse complement strand
TTCAAAAGTTTGTAATTCAAAAATATATTAATTTCTTTTCTTTCTTTTCGCTTCCTTCTGGACACTAGCATGGCTGTAGATTTATCTTCGTTAAAGTCAAAGGGTGTGTGTGTGTGTGTGTGTGTGTGTGTGTGTGTGTGTGTGTGTGTATGTGGTTCTAGTGCCTCCAGATATGGTGTGTGGGGGAACTCTGGCCATTAAATCAAGGACATGGAAATCAGTTAATATGGTTGGGCACCTATAAGGCAGATTCTGTTATCGCCAAAAACTATCGATGATGTGAATGGTGATTAGGAGTGGGGACCTACAGCTTAACATGAATTCTGAACTTGATGTGGGGGCAGGGGCCTGATATTGTTCACAATTCCAAAATCCAGTGTTTGGTAGATGTGAAGGTTTCAATTTGTGGGCAGGAAATCCTCATAAGTTTTGACTATTGAGAGTTCATAAAGACATGTAAAACCTGCTGCATGTCTCATGATGTTCCTTTGGCTGAACTTTACTCATACTCATCCATGGATTCTATGTAACTGACCCTTTTTACATTTAGTTTTGTAGAGTACTATTGTGAATATAATTTTACAGTGAATTGGAGGAGGAAAATGCAACCCTCCAGGCAGAGTATGAGCGCTTACGAGCCAAGCAGACACCTGGTTCAACACCTGAAGAGTCTTCGCATCTTCCTGGTGGTCCAAGACCCCCTGATTGTGACATGTTGGCTGAAGCCAAATTGCTGCGCCAGCACAAAGGTCGACTGGAGGCCCGCATGCAGATCCTGGAGGACCACAACCGTCAGTTGGAAGCTCAGCTTCAGCGGCTTCGACAGTTACTGGACGAGGTAAATGCATACAGACTGTGCATTTTGGTTAAAGGACTTAAAAGTGTATTTAAGAGACCTGACAGATGCATTTGTGTGCAGTGTGAACTGCCATTGTGTCATACAGGTGATAATGAAATTTAGTTCAACTCTTTCTTTTCTTTTCAGTTCAGTTCAGTTCAGTTCAGTTAATTAATGTGCAGGCTTCACAGTGCAGGGCCAATTACAAAACCAGCACAAATATATAAATACACAAATACATGGATAGAAGATAATTACCTAAATAAAACAATAACAGAAAGTGAGTTCTGACTCAGCACCTTCTAAAATAGTTTCTGTTTCCAAAACCATTCTAATACAAAAGAAATATAAAATTTTTCCTCAGTTTTAGTCAGTTACTGTAAAATTTGTTTTAAAACAGTGATTGGTTTTCTAAGTATGTCTGTATGTCTGCAGACCAAGTTAGCTGCTTTTATACACCTAGAAAAAAGATAGCATATCCGTGTAAGTAGAAACATGAGGGAGTCTCTTAACGTTACAAACAAGAACTCAGACAGCAGTGGTGTGCAAAAGGGATGAGTAGTTTTTCATATCAGTATAAACAATAATAAAAATAGATCATCAAGACGTCTTCTGCCCTGGAGGGTATGAAGTGCTAGAAACTGGATTGTGTCAGCATAACTAAAATTTTCATGGGAAAAGAAATTGTTTTTGTAACAGGGAACACAGTTTCCTGTGGGTGTGTCTAAGCATTTTGTTTTCAGCAGCCATAATGAAATTCCAAGCAACTGAAATATATTTGGATTTAAGTCTAATATAAAGTAATTGTAACAACAGTCAAGGGTAGAGACAGAATATGTTAAAGTTTCAACAGACCCAATAACTTACTTTAGTGAGAAAAAAATATAATCAACTTGTTTATGAAAACTTACTTTTCAATTTATTATGACTCCCAAGTCTTCGCAGGAAATGCAGTAATCACAGATCTTATAAGTGTATTTGACAACATTCCTTTCCTACTGACAGTGATGGGCCTTATTACTAGTGTTTACTTTCACTAAGTACCAGTCTTGTGTGCAGTTCATGTCTCATTGCATCAGAGTGCTTTCAGATGCATGCATGCAGATAATCTGTTTTTTTCTTTTCAGACTTATCTAGAAGTAGCATGTGTTCTGTCTGTAGTATCTTAAAGAGGAAGGAAAGAATAGTGGGAATTTAGTTTTTGATGAGTTCATATGGAATCACCAGGTCCATAACTTTATACATAATATTACTGAAGCTGTAAATTGTTGCAGCAACTGAGACACTAATGTATATATGCAGGTCCAGTCATAAGTAGAATGAATACACTTCAAGAGACCATAATTCCCTGCAACATATTTGTGAGAAGAGAACCCGTTGTTTTGGGTATAATTTACAGGTGATAAATGTCTTCAACCAGAAGAGTATGTTATGCAACCAATTTTACAGTACCTAAGTCAACAAAACAAACATGTATATTATTGCTAAAATTAGAAAAGCAGTTCAAGCAGACAGCAAGTTACATGCAGTGTTGGTATCCTGCATAAGACCAAGTAAACATGGAGGTCTGGATTGAACTTCTTTTGCACTGGAAATAAAAATGATAGTTTGTGAGGAGCAGTCCAAAATCCCAAATAAAAGAGTGACTGCTAAAATCACTAATTAAAATAACTTAATTTTTGGTATCCAGTTCATCTCCTACACACACATTCTACCAGATGCAGAATGGATGTACAGTGTAGTAATATGTGAGATTAATCTTGGTTGGTGTCTGGGCTTTTTGGCACCTGTAGGTGAATTTTATGTCCATAGCTTCAAATATGCTATAGTTGCTTATTTCCAGCTCATTTCTTACAGTTATCCTGCATTTTGCACTGTTGGTAAATGAACTCAGTAATTGATTCATCATTTAGTGTGTATAGTTGCAGAGTGTCTTAAAAATTAGCTGTGCACAGAGTGCCCAAATTTAACAACGTTATCATTGTAATCAGTACGTAGGATGGCAGCTGACATACGGAGTATGTTTTGTGACACTTGATGGTATAGCAGAACTTAAGACACGAATGGTCTGTTTTTCCCACAGCCCAGTTCAAGCTCTCCTTCGAAGACGGGAACTCTACAGACCCGATCTGTGACAGCTTCTCAGTTGGCCACTGATTCACCAGCTAAGATGAATGGGCATTTTCATGACTCTGGAAGTATGTACAAAATATTCAATACTGCCAACAAATTTAATAAAATGGGTTCTGTCTTGTGTAAGAGAAGTAGACACCTGTATAGCACAAATGCATGAGAAATTTGTTTATGCTCTTATTCTTGTTTCCTGTTCTTCAAAGAAATAAAGTGGAACATACAAAACAATATCAGGATTTTTAATTATGTTTCACTCAGTTCTGTATTCCAAGGAGCAGCGCCTGTGTGTGTTCTTTAAGTGCACTGTCATTTGGTAAGATTATGTAGCATTGGTGATAGATGAGTTCATGAACATTCATGGAATGATACTGACAGGAAAACACTGAAATAATCAGAGAAAACCTGTACCAGTTCCACTATTTCATCAAATATCCCACAAAGTCTTGCCTGGGATTGAACACGTGCCTCTACATTAAGAGGCTGGTGACTAACTTCCTGAGCCACGAATATTCTGCATCACTTAAAACAAGAATAATTCTTGAAAAACACAGAAATTTGGGACTCATTTTCTGTGGTACAATTGTTAGAACTGTCTATCAACCAGGAATAACAAGATATATTTGGATGTTGGCAGGAGTACTTTATAGAGGATAAAGTTCATTGGTAGATTGAAACACTCATCTGAGTTGTAGTTTGTAGTACTTTTTTTAACCATACCTGTTTCTTCATATTTCAGCAGATGTAAATATTCACAATTAGTTTAAGTAATCAATATATTTGAAAACAAATCTTCTAACAAGACAGAGCTTATGAAAGCTTAATTTTGTAACAAAAAATATTCTTGAATCTTTGACATCATTCAGTGGTTCTTGCTGGTTTTCTCCTGTTGCATCCCGTGATATTCGTGTATTTTTAGTGCAGTCCCCACTCCTTATCTTTCTCTTTTTTAATTGTGATACCAAACATTAACATATTAACCTGTTGATCCTTTTCCTAGACACACTCTTCAGGAATCACTACTATAAGTGTTCCATCCTGTTCCAGTGTGTTGCCAGCAGAACTGATTGTGGTACAAACATTTTACAAAGCCTGCTGTTGGTTATGATGTTTGATAAATTCACTTCAAGAGAAAATACAGAATGAGTTTCCAGTGCCATAAATTGTATCTTCTATCCTTTGTTGTTTATCCACTTGCCAATGATTATCTCAGAGTACAGTCCTTTGTTATCCTGTCTTGTTTTGTGCCATGCTTTCTCCATTCTCAGCTCTCTTACCAAGTTTTCCCTTATATAAAATGATTTTATTTCTAGGCTGGCTGATCGTAACCCTTAATTTCTGCTGTGTAGTAACAGTTGTGTATGTTACTAGCTGTTTTGGGGGCCATGATTGGCACTTCAGTAGTGCTGTAGTGGATGGTGCTAGGTTTTCCATTGCTTACTAGTTGGCTTGGTGCATATGCGTGTGTGTAGGTGGGCGTTGGTTGGATGGTGGTAGGAGCACCCTGGATCGTATAGGTGATATGCGACCGCCTCCTCCCCCTCCAGCTTCACACAGCCTCCCAGCTGCAGCCACAGGCACATCTCCTTCTGTCGCTGCCAGTCAGAATGTGGGCAATCTGCTCCACATGGCAGGTGGGTTCCTGCTTACATCTTAGTGTTCATTACTGGGGAAGTTATAGTTACTAACTTCAGGCAGAACATTCTGCAAGGATGATATTATAGGCTAGAAAATTTTCTCTTTAACCCTCTCCACTCTTGAAAAGTTCTCATAGATGTGACTATGAAGATAACTGTGTTATGGGATGTGACACCATGTACTTCAGTAGAAATTTATTGATACTGCTGCCTCCATCATATCCTGGAGATGGGGCAGCAGGGTGCTCCAAAATGTTTGTAAATTTCTATCAGACGGCATGGTGCCACATTCCAGAAGTTGGTAATCTTCATGTGTCAGCATATCTGTAATGTTGTACTGCTCCTGTGGTGATATGTAATGAACATGGCCATTTTATTTCATTTCTTGTAAATTGGCACAACTGTTTATCTCAGTTTCCTTATGTCTGTTGGGCAGACATTTAACACCATAGTTATGGGTACTCTACAGCATTTATAATCTTGCATTGCAACGGAAGACATCACATTGCAGATGTTTCAGTGGAGTCGATAAACATTTTCTGCTGTGTAGAACTGGAGTGGGCTGTAGGTACAATGAAAAGAATATAAGAGTGGAATGAGTTAAAATGAATATTATAATGTTTGGAATGAGTAAGGAAGGTTTATTTTTAGGAAGGAGATACTTACTTCTTGCCTGAACTTTTAAATACTTCACCTGTGTTCTCTGTGTGTTTATGACTTGAGTACAGGCGATTTGTGTGTTTAAATACTTCACCTGTGTTCTCTGTGTATTTATGACTTGAGTACAGGCGATTTGTGTGATTGGCTTCTGATATGAAGAATATTTCTTTTTCAGTGTTTTCTTCCAGTTCTGATCTGTGCTGAATAGAATGCTTTTACACTGGCTTTTTCTGGCTGTGCAGCAAATAAAATGTATTTCACATCACATATCATAAACTCACATGATATCGATTCTTACGAAAAATGTTTGTGGGTCTCAGGTGGAAGAAATCCACTTGGTCCTTTATATTGCAAACATTGATGGGTAACACTATTATTAACAGAACTTTGTGGACTACTTATGTAACTTGAATATATGGAACACTTGATAAGTGGTTTTGCTGTACAGTGAAAGATAGGTGATGGATCTCATTACATAAGTCCCATTTTTATTGAGGAATTGTGAATTATTTTGTTCTTGTGTAAATTTTTTGGAATTAAGGACTGGCATTACATATTACACCTTGCCCCCTCCCCTTCCAAGATAAATTTTATATTTATGAAAATTATTCCTTGCTCAAGCTGCTTGAGATTTCTCATACTTTCCTTCAGTTCCAGGTGATATTTATAGAACAACATCAGAATCCAGTGACATGGTTAGGTTTTTTCCTCTCTAAACTCATCACTGATAATCAACATGTCTAACTTGTAGAAGTCAGGGCCGTGTGTCAGAATGGCTTTTTTTTAGGTTGTAACATAAATGATCACACGAATTAAATCATAAAACATTTTTGCAATGAAAAATGTAGTGATTTCAGATAGAATGTTTAAAACAACATGGAGGAGGGATGAAGTTACAGAAAAGTTATATCTGAAAAACTTTGACTCCTTGTACTGGTCAGAAACTAAAATGGTTATGTATAATGCAGGATGGTTCAAAGGTGTCTGCCAAACTTTGCCAGTACATCAGTCAAGTGACACTGAATTACAAGAAATGTTCTGTCAAGATAAGGGAAATTCAGAAAGTTGTGAGGAGCCATGCCAGTTCAAAAGCATCACAGCAACTTCAATGTGAAGTTAAAAACTATTATTATTTATTGGTGAAAGATATACAGAAACTATTCAAAGTACCCACCTGTGATATGAATGCACATTTCAGCTTTGTGTAGTTTTGTTGTCAGTAGTTAGTAACATCCAGTTGAAATGTGATGGCACATGGTGATGCACAGGGGGGGGAAGTGAAGGGGAAACTGGTGAATGGAGTGGGTAGCCAGTACCCTTCACACTACCCCGGAACATAGTGTTTCCAGCATTACTACTGCTGATGTGCACATTTCGGCTGCCAGTAGTCAACTGAACTGATATCTCCGCCGATTTAAATGGACTTGTCTGTTTCACCGAAAGGCGAAATCTGGTTTCTGCGCGTGTGCCACCACATTTCAAACGCAGTCTACTACACTACTGTAATGTGCTTTCAAGTCACAGGTGAACCCCTATTAAAAGTTTTTGTAACAGGTTTCATTATGAAATAATATTTTCTTTAGTTCTGTATCATGCATTTAAACTTCTGTGGCTCCTTAAACTGTTCATATTGGACCCATCATAACAGAACTTTATTTACTCAAAATTCCTTGATCTATTGTAGCAAAAAAATCTGGTAGACACCTCATTTATCACCCTGTATATTTGTACAACTATCCTATGGTAGGTGCATGATCTTTTTAGTTAAAATTCTTGTTCCCACTTGTGAGTCTAATCTTCTGCCCTCTTATGTGTCTCTAAACTTGTAGTCTAAGGTTGCATGGGTGTAACCACTCTCTTTCAACCTACAAATTTAGGAATGCATACAGCCCCAGATTGTCACTTTTCATAATTTCAGAGGACAGTTCTTCACACATATGATAACAGTCTGGTTCTGTAATGACATTGATGTTGGTGAAGATTTCATGCACTGTTCCTTCTCCACATTTGCATCATCCAAACCTGAAATGTTGCCAATGTGTTGAACAGTTATATCACTAGGGTGTCATATCCTGATGTAAATGTATGGTAAGATGTTTGGGCACAATAGATTCTCAAATGAGTGGTTAGCAGTAAAAACATGCTAACGGTTGCTCTTTCATAGTTTTAGTCACTAAACTAACAGATTGTAAGGATAATGTGGGTTACATTTTTAATACTTTCACAATTTATACGCAAACTGATAATCCCATCTCCATATTTTGGGATTTAATTCATTTGAAATGACTACACATGGAAAGCAAGTGCAAGCTTGTAAACCTGGCATCTCTCCAACACATTGACCCTTCATTCACTGCTACTGATTTACCCTCTTTTAATACTGTACACTGAGAGTGACAAGACTTTAGCTTGTAAAATATAAGTCCATCATGGGGGCGATTATGAAGCGTTAAGATTTTTTTTTTTTAAACAAATTTCTGGTTGTAATACAACAATACTCACATAGAAGATTAGTAGACACATGTGTCCACAAATTGCAGTTTTCCAGATACAGAAGGCAGACTATTTTCAGGACTCCCTGTTAAGGCCACTACAGTATATGATGCTTTTCTCTATCACTTTGTGTAATTCTGAGAATATAGAATTGTTGTCAGTGATTACAAGAAACATTGTGTTTATTGTACTAAGTCTATGAAGTTGTGAATAATTGTTTTTTATCATTATTGCCCCAGAAACTATGTTTTTCAAGGATTACAGTCTTACAGGATGTGATGCCCTGTAGTTTGGTGGATAGTTACACTGCACGGCATCAGATCTCAGAAGACTGTATCATAATACTCACTGCCATGTGGCATATATTGGTGAACATTCAGATTTAAATATCCAAAACTATAAAGCACTCATTATTTGGCTGATGTGAGATAATAATCCAGACAATACCAATATTTAAAACAATACTTCTGGTTGTTATTTCTTCTTTTTTAAACTGTTTCAGCAGCAGGCAGGATATAGGTTAGTCTGTTGATGAATCATCTACTTCTTCTAAGTTGCACTTCTAGATGAAACACATCATCAGAATCAGCTTGTTGCCCAGATATTGACTCACTTTCTTATGCTTGGTTTAGTTCTTGCATGCCTTAGCATGATCAAATGTTATTCCAGGCATTTGTGCTTGCCCATCCTAGATTTATATTAAATTATGGCAAGATAAAGAAAGAAAGGACATATCTGTACTTATTACTGTGCTGTAAGGGTGTATGGGAATTATTTAAAACCACCAGGCATCGTTAACCTTGTCGCTGGAAGACGTGATGAAACAGCTGTATGCTCTGCCCACTTAACTGCTAGGGAAATATCGCCCAGTAATCATTAGGTGTAAGTCTTGGTGGACCAGAGAATTGGTTTATAAATAGGAAAAAGAGAAATCCCTTCCCCTCCCCAGTTAAACATAAGTCATGCGTTCACTTAACTGTTAAGATATCTCTGCATGTGTTCGATTACTATTACTTTATAAAACTCAGCAGATGTGTAACAGTTTGAGAATGTATAATTTGTGGTGCATTAATCACTTTACGTAGACTATCAGCATTTTTTTGCGTAGTCGGTATTAGCACCTTGGTATGGGAATCAATCCCCACACCTGTCCAGACCAGCCCTGGGGCCCATCCAGTCTCCTGTGGAATGGGTACCAGGTGTAAATCAGCCAGGACCTTGCATTGATCACCCACCCCTATCCAGTGCTGAAGGAAAGAATGGAGCTATACTTGTACTGCCCCCTCTGGGCCTTCATGGCCTGTTACAGGGTGAACTTTACCTTTACAATTTTCTTAACAGCATTTTTATGATCAATGAATTATTGACAAAATGCATGATGAATAAGAAATATGAAATGTTTAAGTTAATGGTACAGAGGTGGAATGTGATTATCTTATACCAATAATGTTCTTTATTTTAACATCTTGTGTTCTTCACTCTGTTCATTAAAGTAATACTTTCTATGCTAGTGTCAATGCATAATGGTTTATATCCATAAATGAAATTTTAAGTGACAAGTATGCAAGTAAACAAATTCAGTATCAGAATAAGATAAAATACTTTTGTGACATCAGTATGACATTATTAAAGACAATTTTCTAATTTTATTAACAGTTTCTTGTATTGTGCATTGGAAATTTGCAAAAGACATGTCTATTGGCTTTTCTTTTTTTCATCTGTCTGTATGTAATGACTGAAGAACTGCCTGTTAGATTTTTGTGAAGGTGTATAGTGAGGACCTTTACTGGAATTATTTGACAGATTCCAGTTTCCATTAAAAGCTGATAACTATAATGGACACTACATTAAAACCAACGTGCATTTTTGCATGCACATTGAGCAGTACTCACTACATATTTATCAGAATGAAAAATATTTGACCAATGCATTTTTAATGAAAATCTTTGCAAGTTAACTAATATATACCACTTCCTTTGTACTTGCCTTTGCTTCTTGTGTTTTTCTTTTTCAAGATCTTCCCTGTTGAATTATTTGTTTTAACTGTCACTTTTGGCTTAGTTTTCTTGTACAGCATAGTGATACATTAAGTTTATTTTCCTGCCTACTTGAAGGTTATCCAGTATATATGCGTTGGTCAAACTGGATGTTTAATTTTGACCAAATTTAATGAGTATGTTCACACTTTTCATAGCTGTAATAGTAATTCCATATTTTCCCATCAGTTCCTTCATACTGGACATGCAGTAGAGGCAATAAACAAGATAATGCAAATATTACACATCACAGGAAAGGGAACAATCATATGAACATGGTAGAAGATTGTTACATATATAAAGAAACCATGAAAGGCACACAAAACAACAAACAACAACAAGGAATGGCAATTCTCTCTTCAGTATATTGGTACAAAATGAATAACGTAGGTGATAACTGCAACTCAACACACTTTCTCTGTCCTGAGGTCCATACACCCACCCAGTTTTCTGTTGCCTCTTGTATGGATGGTACAAAAAGATACCCAAGCCAACCTAAAAATTGTAAGTAAAAAAATCTAAACAAACTGTACCAAAATTTCTCAGTAATCAAAAACTACAATAATATTAATTCCTAAACACAGCTGTCATTACAATAGTGTGTACATTACGGGAAACTAAAATGAGGCAAACATACTCTGTTTGGACGACAGAGTAGGGAAGAAAACTGAAAGCAGAAAAAAGTATGCCAAGCTTTGTAAAAACTAAGACAATTTTAACAAAAGCTTTATAATACAGTTTTTAAAAACAAGGTCAGCATCCTCCAGTTGGACAATCTAGTAGGAAAAGGTAAAGGAGTCCTGTAACAGGTTTGGTGTGGCCCAGAGAGTTCCAGGAGGTTTAGGACCCCAGATTTCATGACATTCGGCACGTGAAGGTGGTGAGGTCAGTCTCACGCACCGGCCGCCTTTACCCCCAGGAAATATTCCTGGTACTCATTTTCACTAGGGCCTGAGTCAACCCCAGAGCCATGGTACATCGGAAGGAATATGTCACTGAAAAATCCATTGACACCACCGGGAATCAGTCCCTGGTCTGTCCTGACTAGTAGCACAGTGCCTTAACCACTACACCACCCAGCCCCAGTAGGAAAAGGAAATAAGAAAAATAAAGGGAAAACGAAGAACTTTTTACGTACAGCTGTATATGGAATAAGAAAATAGTTCTTAAAAATAATTTTAATAAAAATTCTTCACATGCAACAAGAAAAGTAGTTAACTAGAATACACATGAATGACCTGAAAACCAATAATTTAGCACAAATTAACATATTGAAATATAATAATGATGTAAAGTATGATATAATGTAAAAAGAAAATGCATGTTGTGATAATTGCATAAAAGCCTCTCTCTTTATTTTTATGTGAGTAGCCTGATGATAACCCATTAAGGTTCAAAACATGAAGCTTTATTTTGAGAATAAATGATATTTATTTTTCCAGTAAATTAAATTGTGTTGGACTGTCGACATCAGTTGGAAATAATTTACTGTATATGTAACATGGTGTCACACATCAAGTTTGACAGTCTGCTTTGATTGTTTGGTTGTGTTGCCTCTGACAAACTAGAGCCTAGTGGTGCCACATGCTGTAACATCAAGAACCATTGCATTTTGCCACACACACACACACACACACACAGTATGTACATCCAGGTTTAAATACTAAAATTCTAGTTGGAGCAGTAGTTTTTTGTTATGTTGTCTTTCCAGCATTAATATTTCTTTTGCATTTATGATATATGAATTACTTGATTCTGACTTATAAAATAAAAATGTGCCTGTTAACTTCAATAAATGTTCTTTCTTCAGCTTTTTTTTTTAATTAAGTATTTGGGTGATAGTTATTAATAGTCAAATGTAATAAGTGTGTAGTAAGTTCAGACTGAAAACTGTCAGGTCTGTGCCAACTGTAGAATGCTTTCTGTAGTTATTCTGGAAGGATGTGCTATTTATTGCATGCTGTCTAAGTCATGTGCTGAAGTCTTAGGTGAAAAATGTCTGGTCCAGCTTCACCCACTGAAATTTGTGATACATGAATTTTTCAGGAAAGCCATGTGTGTTGTGTCTTTCAGTACAGTTTCTATTTTATGTTTTATTAATTTAAAATATAGAGTTTATTTTGAAAATAAAACAAAACCATTGCATGAAAATTATTCTGGGGAATTTTGTAGTATTTGTATACGAGAATCAGAAAACAAATGGAACCAAATTCTGCAAGCTTATTTTTAATTAAACTAATAAGCTTCTCATTTCACTGTTTCACCGTGCATTTTAATTCACTGAGTTTTATATACCAACTAATGCACTTTTATATACAATAAAATATTAATCTAAAATGTTCATATTAAAACACTTAAAAACGCTCCAGCATGTTTCAGTCTCCTTCAGATCATCCTCAGGGAGCTCATATATTCCTTATTAAAGTCACTGATTTTAAAATTTGTTAAAAATGTAAAAAGTTAGTGTGGTGATGCGGCAGCATA
>JGI20166J26741_11538585_pt1 | contig 12279 bp, 9 predicted proteins | sample TergutCu122P5_FD_26741 | JGI IMG/M metagenome (IMG submission 26741) | reverse complement strand
TTAAACTAAAATCTTCAATTCTTTTCCAACTTTTATAAAAGCAGCGATTGCCTTGTCCAATTGTTCCGTTTCATGGGCGGCAGACAACTGAACACGAATACGGGCTTGGTCTTTCGGAACAACAGGATAACTGAATCCTATCACATAAATACCTTCTTCCAACAGTCTGTCGGCAAATTTTGATGCCAAAGCGGCATCGTAAATCATTACCGCACAAATAGCCGATTTTGTCGGTTTTATATCAAATCCTGCGGACTTCATTCTGCTAATAAAATAATCGGTATTTGCGTGAAGTTTGTCTTGCAATTCGTTGGTTTCGTCCATCAATTCAAACATACGTATCCCTGCCGCTGCAACCATGGGAGGAATAGAATTGGAAAATAAATACGGACGCGACCGCTGGCGAAGTATCTCAATAATTTCCTTTTTCCCCGTTGTGAAGCCGCCAATTGCACCGCCGAAAGCTTTCCCTAAGGTTCCTGTAATAATTTCGACTTTTCCGCGGCAGTTATACAGTTCCGTTACGCCTCGACCCGTTTTTCCCACAACGCCGGCAGAGTGGCTCTCGTCCACCATAACCATGGCACCGTACTTGGCAGCCAAGTCCAATATGGCTGTTAGCGGGGCAACGTTGCCGTCCATAGAAAATACGCCGTCTGTAACCACCAAGCGGAAACGGTATTTTTGAGCCTCTTGCAATTGTTTTTCCAAGTCTGCCATATCGGCATTTGCGTAACGCAGACGTTGTGCTTTGCACAAACGCACGCCGTCAATAATAGAGGCATGGTTCAACGCATCAGAGATGATAACATCGTCTTCTGTGAAAAGCGGTTCAAAAACTCCACCGTTTGCATCAAAGCAAGCGGCGTACAAAATGGTATCTTCCGTACCGAAGAAGTTGGCAATTTTTTCTTCCAATTTTTTGTGCAGGTCGGAAGTTCCGCAAATAAACCGCACCGAAGCCATGCCATAGCCCCGATTTTGCAAGCAATGTATGGCTGCATTTGCCAATTCTTTGTTGTTTGCCAAGCCTAAATAGTTGTTGGCACAAAAATTTAACACTTCTTTTCCCGTATTTATTTTTATTTTTGAAAATTGGGACGAAATCAAAATGCGTTCATTTTTATACGTTCCTGCTGCTTTTATCTCGTCTATTTGCTCCGTGAGATGCTTTTGAAATATATTGTACATATTTTTCTCTACTTAAAATTATGAATTGCAAATGTACATTTTTTTTTGTTGATTTGGTTATTTGTTGATTTGGTTATTTGTTAGGGTGCATTTCAAATTGTCTCCTTTCTTATAAACCCCAAACGACACTCGTATCAATAAAAGGTTGAAATTAACTGTTTTACATGAAAAAAAAAAATAGACAATGCTTAGTCTGCTGAACCCGAAGGGTTCAAAGGTTTGTAGAAAATCAAAATTTCCGCAAACATACGACTCCGAAGGAGTCGAACATCGGAGCAAACGTTTCTTGTTCTACAAACATGCAATTCCTTCGGAATTATATTTATCTCTTTTTTTTTAGTCATATTGCAAACATTTGCGTAACATGAGTTAATATAAAGGTATTTAAAAATCAACGAAGAAATACGTTTTGATAAATAGTCAAAAACATTTTTCCAACGGCATCTTCGCTAAAATTTTCAACGGCATAATTGCGAATTGCGTTAGAATCGTAGTCTTGATGATGGTCTAACATATAATTAATTGCATTTTCGAGAGCAATTTCATCTTTCACATCAATTAATATACCCGTGTTTTTATTTATAAGCGTAGGTATTCCTCCGACAGAAGTTGAAACTACGGGTTTTCCGCACGCAAACGATTCAATAATTACACACGGTAAATTTTCGTAATTAGAAAAAAGAACAAAAAAATCAGCATTATTAAAGTGTTTTACCAATTCTTTTCCTGTTTTTTGACCGTGAAAAACAACAACATCCTGCAAATTATTTTCCTCTACAAATGGAAGATAAGCAGAGTTATCGCAAGAGTGAAGTACATCTAACACAAAATCATTTCGTTTTTGAGTTAATTTATTAATTACATGTAAAATACCTGTGAAATTTTTATACCTATTATTCAACGTTGAAACGTGTAAAATACTCTTTTTCTTTTTTTCCACAGCAGAAGGTTGAAACAAATCCGTATCCACTACATTTGGAACTACTTGATAATTAGCATTATACAATCCGTGAGACAGCATTGCCTCTTTTAAATGTGAAGAAACCGATGTTACTGCTGCCGCTTGTTTGACCGCATATTGCGTAATTTTTTTATGGAAAAAACCTTTAAATGTTTCGTTTTCAAGTAAATATCTTGACCAATGCTCGGTAATAATAAAGGGAATTTTGTATTTCCGTTTCAACCTCAACGCAGGAAAACTTGTCCGCGTTAGGATATTAACGTGAGAAATATCCGGTTTTCCATATTTTTGAATCGCAAATTCAATTCCTTTTTGATATGCCTTGCGTAGCCGTAAAAATCGGATTAATTTTGTAAAATAGGTTTTATTTCTTATACCTTTATATTTTATAAAAATTTCTATAAAATTTTCATGTATTTGTTTTTCATCTATCGTAAATTTCTGTTTTTGAAGACATGAAACATCTTCATACGGATGAATTACAATAACTTGAGCAAATTTACTAATTGCTTTCGCATGCTTTTGCACAAAATTTCCACACAAATTTGTAAACTCCGTAGGATACCACGCCGAAAATAAAAATACTCGCAGTTTTGATTTAGAAATTACATCCATATTTTGTGTGAAATAAAAAATTTATCATTTGCAAAGGCAGCATTTTTATTATGTTATTCTGTTTTTAAAATCAACCATCACGGTTTTAAAATAAACAAACATATCTTTTATGGTTGATATATGAAGTAACGAATACATCAATAGCGTTATTGCAGCACAGGCAATTCCGATGGTTTTATTGGCAACAAAAGTGTTTATGCCTGCCACAATATAAAGCAATAAAAAGGTTAATGCCGTTTTTCCTAAATTAAAATTCATAGGATATAAGCGAATTGATGCGTAGGTGCGTAAAAAGAAGTAAACGGTGTAGGATAAGGCAATTGCAATAGCAACACCTTTAACCCCAAGCCATAAGACGAAAATATAATTAAACAACAAACACAATACCAACAATATAGCAAATACAACTATATGCCAATACGTTTTTTTTGTAAAATTAATTCCTAAATAGGTTATTTCCGATAAGGTGTACATAATCGGTATAAAAATAAGAAACGGCATTATTGATGCACTTTCTATGTACGCCTTGTTGAATAACAAAACAATAATATCTTTCATCGCAATCAAACCCAATCCGCAAAAAGTAAGAATAAACAATATGTATTTAAACGCTCTTTCGTACAAGGTTTTGTCTTCTGGATTTTTTTCGTAATGTTCGTACGAAATGGGTACCCAAAACATAGAAAAACTAATTTGTATAATCGTCAATGCAGACACAACCTTAAACGCTGCATTGTATAGACCTATTTCTTCAAACCCCACAAAATGACGAAGAAACATTTTATCCATTCCGTCAAAAAATACTGACATTAAACAAACTGGTAAAAAGGGCAATCCGTATTGCAGTATTGTCTTCAGTTGTATTTTAGAGATTGACAATCGGGTAAGCCAAAACTTCCGTTCTTTTATCACAGAAATTAGCAACACAATCAATGACGCACATATTCCAGCCCAAATAATGGCGTAAAATGTGCCCGCAACAAGTTTAGAATATGCAATGATAACAACAACATTGACAATGCTTGCAATTATTTGCAACAAGGATAAAAAAATGCCTTTTTTTTGCATTCGTATAACCAACGTGGCATATCTGTAGAATAAGTTTAACAACAGGTTGATGCATAATAATACAACTATTAAAATCTGTTGCTCCTCTATTAACCAATTTGAAACCCATTTCCAACAACAAATAAGTCCGATAGAAAGTACACCCCAAATAAGAATAGACGGCAAAATTGAATTCCACAATAAATTTGGTCGTTTTTTTTCTTCGTATTCATTAAAAAACCGCACAAAACTTTGGTCTGAACCAAATAAAACTATTTGAATAACAATAGTATAAGCCAATGTAAACATTGAAGCCTTTCCAAATTGTGCAGGCATGAGTAACATGGTCGTAATCGGAACCGTAAACAACGAAATTACAGCAGATACCCACGACCCAAACGAAAATTTAAAAAAAAGTTTTAACATATTTTTAATTATATATATTCATAAAAGCGTTATAATCAAAATATTTAACCCATTTTAGATATAAATCATAAAAGAATGTATCTTTTGTTGCCTTATACATGTGCAAACATTGGTGAGTTTGAATTCCATTGTAACGGAGGTCGCACAACCAATTCCAACTATCTCTACCATAATGCAATTGACTGCCTGTATCGTATATGTTAATTGTATTTTTTATTGCAATTATAAACTGTTCTATGTGTTGAGATAATTTTTCTGAAGGACAAACTTTGTTGAGGTCAATCAGTCCCATCACGGCAAACACAAATCCATTCCAAACGTATGAAGGTGGTGAGGTTGGATATTCCTCTATCCATTCATAACCTTCTGGCGTATATTGAAATACGCCTCCCTCTTCAACGGGAATGAACATAAAATCAGCCACTTTTTGTGCAAAATCTAAATAATAGTTGTCATTTGTAAGTATAAAAGCCCTAACCAATAGATTTATAGCGTGTCCTTGAGCCATTCCCGAATACCAGCCTGAAGAAAGTGTATTAAAAGGAAAATTATATGGATAAGCAATCATATTATTGACTACATTGTAATTTGAACAAAAGAATTTAACTTGTTCCCAAAATAATTTCTCACTTTCACTATTTTTATTTCTTATATAGTCTTCGTAACAAAATAATGCAAATTGTGCCGAATTAACAAAATTTTTTTGCCAGCCAATATTACCCCCATAATTTGTTTCCAAAATACCATTCGCATTCAATCTGAAATTTCGACTCCCATCTAACCAATATTTCGGCTTTATTATAAGGTCGGTAGTTAGATAAGAATAGGGTCCTGTGCTAAATGAGAATGATTGTTTTTTTATAGTTTTGTTGTCTCCAATAAATAATTGATATTTTGTCAATTCTTCCAATATCACATTGGGCTTGGGTTTGATAATGAGAATATTCTGTTCCCATTTTGCCTCGTATTCAAAAGATGGAATAAAAGATATGGCGTTGGCAACACTCGTTATGTTCTTTTCATTAACACCATTACATATTATTTTAAAATTTGAAATTAATGAGGAATCGTTCCTCTCAAAAGACATCTCAAGCGGTACTATTTCTATTATCGGTTTTTCTTTACAATTTACAAATAAAATGCTGGTTGCAACAAACACAACCATCACTACTGTTGAAATCTTTCTATTATTCATTTTTGAATTTTTAATAAAACATAAAATCTGTGAAAATATTGTAAATAACTATTTTCATTCTTTATTAATTGTTTGTATAAGCGTGAAAATATAACGTTCTGTCGCTTCTGTTGAAAAATATTTTTCTATGATTTCTCTATTTTTAGAAATTGTATTTTGGTCAAGTAATTCAAATTCTTTATCGCTATTTGTCATTTTATTGATAGAAAAAACAGTCATTCCAATTTTAGTAAAAAATAGATATAGTGGATTTTCTTCATACAAAAAAACCTTTGCCCCTAAATATAAAGGAACAATAATATTTCCTATCGCTTGCTGTCGAAGATGAGGCATTATTACTATGCCGCACGACAATAATAATTTATAATATTCATCAATGGGTAAAAAATCAACGAGCGGCATAAAATTATTTCCCAATGTTTTATAGCCCTTTTTGACGACAAATTTTCCATAAGAAGAATCACCATAACTCAAAGGAACAATAATCCTGCCTGTATGTTTGATGTTTTTTATAGTTCTAAAAGCAGAATAATGATTATTTTCTTTACTTGCGGAATTTCCAACCAATATATTATTGCCAATAACTTGCCGATTAACTAAATTAGTCCCCAAACTTAATTCGATGGGATAATAGTTATAGAATAAACACTCCGCAGAAATAGTTGGAAAATATTTTTTCAACAGTGAAAAGTCTTCTTGATATGCACAAATAATATCTAATTTTGATATTGCTGTTTCAAAGTTAGCAAGAATAGGGTTGTTGTTTTTTGTTATTTTTTTTAATCGCTCTGGAATAATTCCTTTCCAATTACCATAGAAAAGCATTCTGTCTTTAATATTAAATATGGAAGGTTTGTAATTTAATAATTTATACCCCTTTAATGAAATGTGATTGTACATATCCGCTCCCCATAAAATCCAAACAAGTTTAATGTTTGTTCGTTTGGGAAGTTGGCATAAAAAAGAAATTTTTGAAGGTGATAAAGCGTGAAAAATAATAGCACGATACTTTGAAAGAACAATTTTATCCATTAAATTATCAAACGATAAACGCTTAACCAAATCTTGTTTTTCGAGATAGGAAAACACGTGTTTTCCAGCATCTTCTACCCAGTATTCATTACCTTCGGGAGCAAGTTTTTCATACATTGAAACAGTTCGTTTAATAATATTTTTATCGTCTTCCAATAAATGTAAAATCATAAATAAAAATTAAGAATTAAATCGGTTATACGCCTTACAGCCTCGTTATCTAACTCAAAATACATTGGTAATCGTAGCAAACAATCTGTATAACGGTCAGAATTGGGTAAATTTCGACCATCGTGTTTTGAAGTATAATAGTCGCTTTTGTGTAAACTTAAATAATGAAAAACAGCAAGAATGTTATTTTCTTTAAGTTCTGCAATAAGTTCAGTTCGTTTTTCCAAAGCAGGAAAAATCAAATAAAACATGTGTGCATTGTTTGTTGCAAAGTTTGGAAGTTTCGGAAGTTGGAAAAAACCTTGTTTTTCTAACGGCAAAAATGCCTCATAATACTGATTCCAAATTTCTTTTCTATGAGTTTGTATCGTATCCAAATTTTCCAATTGTGCCCATAAGAAAGCGGCTATCACCTCCGAAGGCAAAAAAGAACTGCCAATATCCACCCATCCGTACTTATTGACTTCTCCACGAAAAAATTCAGCACGATTGGTGCCTTTTTCCCAGATAATTTCAGCACGATGCGTAAACCGTTTGTCGTTAATCGCTAACAAACCTCCTTCCCCTGCAATGATATTTTTTGTTTCGTGAAAAGAAAATGCAGCCAAATGACCAATAGAACCTAATGGACGATTTTTGTAAAAAGAATCAATTGCTTGAGCAGCGTCTTCAATAACTAAAAGATTGTATTTTTGTGCCAAAGCCATAATTTTGTCCATATCACACGCTATTCCTGCATAATGTACAGGAACAATGACTTTTGTTTTTGGTGTAATCAACGATTCTATTAAATCAACATCAATGTTTGGGTTTTCAAAACCGCTGTCTGCAAAAACTATTTTACAACCTTGACGAATAAACGCCAATGCAGTGGATACAAACGTATAACTTGGCATAATAACCTCGTCACCATCTTTAACATCGGCTAAAATAGCACACATTTCAAGGGCATCTGTACAAGAAGTCGTTAGCAGACATTTCTTAAATCCATATTTTTGTTCAAAAAAATCTTGACACTTTTTAGTAAACATACCGTTGCCTGAAATTTTCCCTGAACGCACTGCCTGTTCTATGTATTGCGTTTCTTTGCCTGTTAAATATGGTTTATTGAATGGAATCATTTTTATTTATGTTTTATTTTAATACCCAATTTCCTAATTTTGAGTTAATATGATATGTATCAAGAGAATATGCAAGATTGAATCCTGATTTTGCCCAAAGTTTTTGAACTGTACTATTTTGTATTTGTGTAGAAATAAACACTTCCTTATAATCATTGCTTATCAAAAACGACTGCACTTGTTGAATTAAAAATGAATATATCCCTTGTTTGGAAAACTGAGGAACTGTCCCTGCTAAATTTATTTCACAACTATTTTGGTCAGAATAAAGAGTACAACAGGCTAATGCAACAATTTCTTTTTCAGTGTTCAATATACCCCAACAAATTTTTTCGGAATCTGTCAAAAAATTTAATGCCCATTCAACATATCCGTCAGTAATTTTATCTTTGTCAAACAAAGGATTGGAAAAATAGTGATTTTGATAATTTTCAAAAATTAGAGGAACAATACTTTTTATACAATCAGTATCGTTTTTATTTAATCGCATAAAGGATAAGTCATCTCGTAATGTTTTATTGTTTATTTTAGATAAATCGCACTTGTAATATACTAAATTATCTGCGTGCAATATAGGATAAGGCAAGTACAGCAGTTTATAATGTTCTGCTTTTGTACTTGTGGGCAAGCGTAATATCAAAACATCAACTTTATGGTTTATGATTTGTTCATTCAAACTATTCCAATTAAAACTGTTTGTTTTGCAACGATAGATATTTGCATTAAACCGTTTACTTTCTACATCTGAATATAAAATTTGTTCCATAAAATAGTGTGTTATTTAAGAAATATTATAATTCCATACTCCAAACATCGTTTACAAAAAAACCACATGTCATCCAAAGTTTTCCTTTATATCCAATTACAGACGTTGCATGACGCGGACTCCAAAACGAGTATTTGACTTGTTCCCACTTTACGCCATCTGTACTTTTCCAAACATCGTTTAACAATGTTCGACTACCTCCTGCTATTACATACATTACTCCATTATATTCGGTAATAGAATGATAAAATCTTGGTTTCCATGGGGCATTTCTCAGTATTCTTTGCCAATTCACCCCGTCTGTTGTTTTCCAAACATCGTTATACTCTGTTAATTCTTCCCCGTTTTGCTGTGAAAAATCACCTACTATTCCTCCTCCTATAATATACATCGCATCGTTTAAAACAACCCTTCCTTGTATTGCACCACGCTCTTGCCACGCTGCATGCAATACAACTCGTGTCCAATTTATACCATCTTCGGAAGACCAAATATCATTAAATGCAGTTGGTATATAAGTGTCGTTCTTTATTCCGCCCATTAACCACAGTTTTCCTTTAAATTCGGCAAGCATAGGTTCATATCGCCTTTTCCAAGGTACCGAATCTAATTGTTTTACCCAATTTATTCCATCTTCGGAGTTGTAAATCCCCCTATCATAATCACTACAACCGCCAATAACCCATAATTTATTTTGAAAAACGATAAATTCGCTAACGTTTCTTGTTCCCCAATTGGCATTCGCCGTAACTAAATTCCAATTTTTTCCGTCTGCTGTATTCCAAACTTCATTAGAATGTGTTGTTCCACCAAGCCAACCGCCTAACATCCATAACTTATCTTTAAAAACCAACAATTCATGTTGGTCTCTTGGTGCAAAAGGTGCCTCTCCGTTTTTAATCACTTTTCTCCACGGACTTTTCTTTACCGTTACCGTATAATTTCGTTTCGTTCCGTCTGTTGAGGTGGTCGTATAGGTCTGTGGAGTGGTAAAATTCATCGGCATTCCGCTTGCGGGACTGATTGTTACGCTGTCTGTAACAACAATATATGTCTGTATATTTGTAATATCTGTTTCGTAAGGGACGTAAATAAAAATGCTGTCTCTTGACCGTTCAAAAATCTGGTCTGTGCCGACAAGTCGGAAAAGGCGAATATCACCTTGATTACTCAACGTATTGCTGACGGTTACCTTGTACGTTGCCATATTTCCGTTTTCTGCGATGACCTGATACGTTACAGGATAGGTAAAATCAACTGTCATACCAGAAAGCGGATACACTCTCGCCTTGTTGGAAACAATCACTCTCGGAGTCAATTTACTGACATCAACATGCTTGTACACGCTGACAAAAACGTCAGACCCGTCAACAACCACATCGCTGGTTATGTTGGGCAGGTCGAAAAGCAACAATTTATTCTCACTGCTTTTTTCTTCTTCTTTCACGCAGGTTAAAAACGTGATACTCAATACTAAAAGCCCGAATAACAAAAATCTTTGCATATTTTATCTTTTTTTTTTCTAAAACGAAATACTTTCTATTAAATTGTATTTCACTACTGACCGACTGAAAAACAGGACGTTACCTTTTCAACTATCACCCAAATTTTGTATTTTTGTATTATTCCAAACCCAAATACAAGATAGACAAAATGACATAAAAAGGGTGTATTTCGAAAACAAAACACAATTTCGATTAAAATGATTACCTTTGCATTTTTTAACAGGTTTTGCAAAAAGATGAGATATAAACCCGATTGGATATTGATGGCATTGTTTATATTGCTAATTGCTGTGGGTTGGATTAGTATTTTTTTCACCAAATATCAGGGTGATTTTACAATGGATTCAAGTTATGGCATGCAGTTGATATGGATTGCATCATTGCTTTTAATCGGATTGTTTGTTTATGTGATTAGACACCGATTTTATTATAATTTTTCTGCCTATATCTATTTGTTTTTCAACGTATTGATATTGCTTGTTTTCTTTGTTGGCGTAGAACGTTCAGGGGCAAAATCATGGTTAGGGATTAGCGGCTTCGGCATACAGCCCGCCGAGTTTGCCAAGTATGCAACTTGCTTATTGTTAGCAAGATATATCTCGCAATATTCCTGCGACTTGACAAAATGGAAGCAAGTAGCGGCTGTGGCAAGCATTATTTTAATTCCAACGATTTTAATATTGCTTCAAAATGATACAGGAACGGCTATTCCATTTCTTTTTCTTATATTTACACTATTTAGAGAAGGTTTAACGCCCTGGATTTTAATTATCGGATTTATTGCCATCTTTTTATTTGTCCTGCTGTTGTATATTTCGCCAAAAATAATTTTGATAACGCTAACCATCTTGTTTTTAATAACAATAATCTATTTTTTACGAAAAAAAAGAAAAATTGGACGCATATTGTTGTTATATCTTGGCATGATTGGATTTGTCTTTGTTGTTGGTGCTGCCTATCACAGTGTATTACAGGAACATCAACGTAAACGCATAGATAATTTATTTGGTAAAATAGACGACCCCAAAGGAATTGGCTACAACGTAAATCAGGCAAAAATCGCCATTGGTTCGGGCGGATTGTACGGAAAAGGATTTGGCAAGGGAACGCAGACGAAATTAAATTTTGTGCCTGAACAATCTACCGACTTCATTTTCTGCACGATAGGGGAAGAACACGGTTTTTTGGGTACCGCCTTGGTTATTCTTATTTATTGCTTTTTTATTGGACGAATTATTTATTTGTCTGAAAAAAGCAATCATACGTTTGTCCGATGTTATGGTTACGGCATTGCGTGTATTTTTTTTGGTCATATTGTTATCAATATTGGCATGACAATTGGATTGATGCCTGTGATAGGTATTCCATTGCCGTTTATCAGTTACGGTGGGTCTTCTCTTTGGGCTTTTACCCTGATGCTGTTTACGTTTATAAATTTTCAGGCAAAAATAAATTAAAAAAACCATAAAAAAATAAAAATTGTAGAATAGTTTGATAAAAATATTCGTTTGTCTGTGTGTAATTGAAAATTTTTATGTACCTTTGTATTTTTGAAGGTAAACGTATAAAATTAACAAAAATATGGAAATAGCCAATCCCATTTACGATGTAGTGTTTAAGTACATGATGGAAGACAACACAGTAGCGAAGTTGTTGATTTCGTCCATTATTGGGGAGGAAGTTGTCAATTTAGACCCAAATCCGCAGGAGCATACCCGTGAAAAAGACAAAAAAGAAAACAAAGAGGGGTTTGAAAATTTGACTTACTATCGTCTTGATTTTTCTGCCAAAATTAAGATGTCAGACGGAGAATACAAAGTGGTCATCATTGAAATGCAAAAAGCGGACTTGCCTACCGATATAATGCGATTTCGCCGCTATCTTGGCGAGCAATATGTTGATTATGAAAACAGTACGGTAAACAATAAGGAAATTGATGCCATGCAGATATACGCCATTTATTTTCTGGGGAAGGATTTGGGCGTACATGATACCCCTGTTTTGAGTGTTTTCCCTGAGATAAAAGATGTTTCTACGGGAAAAGTTGTCAGCAAAAAAAGTAAATTTATTGAAGGATTAAACCATAAATCGTGGATAGTTCAGATAAGTTGTTTGAAAGAGCGTCGCCGCAACGAATTGGAACAACTTTTATCCATTTTTGACCAGAGCAGCCGCACATCCGATAGTCATATATTGAATGTAAGGGAGGAGGATTTTTCTGAAAAATACCGTCCGATAATTCGTAGGTT
>JGI20166J26741_11538363_pt1 | contig 12284 bp, 11 predicted proteins | sample TergutCu122P5_FD_26741 | JGI IMG/M metagenome (IMG submission 26741) | reverse complement strand
CAACAGGCGCTGCTAAAGGTATCCTACGACTTCCACATCGCTGGCAACGGGTTGTACACAATGCTGGTGATTACATTGAAGGACAGTAAAACTTTGAAACGTGTATCTATTTTGTATCAGTTGTAAATAAATAGTTGCCACTATTAAAGTTCCAACCCTTGTATGTGAACATAATTTTCTAAATACTGATTAATTAAGAACTTGGAGGTATTGAGAAGGCTGTAACTTTGCAATCATGATTTCATTATTATTGGCCCCTTTGCATGTGCCATCAGGAATTCTCAAATGTAATCTTCTGATGTATTTTAATTCACATTCACCAGTTCTGCACATTTGTCATTCAAACTGCAGTTGTTTAAATAACATTCTGTTGGTTCTTTACAGCCTTGTCTGTGTTCTCACTTGGCGCTGATATTCCAGCTCTCTATGAATTCCTAACAGCTCCAGCCAGTAGCATTTTGAGTCACTGGTTTGAATCAGAGCCACTCAAGGGCACCTTGGCAACAGATGCAGTGATAGGCACCATGAGTGGACCAGACACACCTGGCAGTGGGTGAGTAGATTCAAATGTTTATCTGAGAGCAGACTGACAGAAGTCTCCCACGTATTTCTGGACTAGGTATGTCTGTTATTTTAACTTCTTGCACGTATCCAAATCATACTGTTAAACACACACCTTTTGATGCCTACTGTACAAGGTTCTCGCGGCAGTGGTGATGAAAAGTGAAGTCTTATGGGATATGATGCCATCTTCGTTGGTAAAATTATAAATGACACTTTGGAAGAGCTTGCTGGTTCCATCTTTGGGGTTTCAGCAGTCCAAGACTGCTGTTGCTAACTACTTACCAATTGAATGGCACAATATCCAAGGAAAACTTCTATCTCTATGTCTGATTTCCATAGTGTCATAAATTGAATTAATATTACTTTACACACTAACTCCATGGAACAACATCATTCTGGAGAAGTTAATATTCCTCAGACACTCAACAAATTCCCTGTTTTATGGAATCTGAGGATTATTTACTGTGTTCACCACAGCCTGCCACTTGTCCCTGTCCTGAGACAGATGAATCCAGTTATGCCATCCATTTTCTTATTACTATGCTATTACTATTACTATATTTATGCCTGGGACTCCTATTTATTTATTTTATTTATACAATCCAATTTATAATAATGCTGTATATCAGATTCATCCTGTTTTTCAGGTTTTGGCTATTTGGTGTCCTAAGTGGAAACTTATAAATCAATACTATATCATTGTACACTGTATGTATTTAAAAATGCTCTTTTCAATGACAAGTCAAACAGAAGACATTCTTTGGCACAACTGTTCTTGACAAGTTAGACAACTGTTACTCAAATAAGAGCAATATTACCAATCTACAGGACTACTTATTTAAAAATTGAAAATTGAAATCAGTTTTAAAAAAATCTTTGAACACAGACACCAAAGTTGAAGCATGACAGTTCTTCCTTGCACCTTTCAGAATGCAAGTGACTCACCTTCAGAACATATATGCCATGCTCAAGTGATTTATTTTATTTTATTTTTTTTGAGGTGATTGGTTGGTGGTCGTGGTATCCAGCTGTGTGCTACATGATCTAGATTAGCACACTCATGCCACTATATATGTACACCACAAATATGTTTCATTTCATAAGCCTGTCCATTCAGATGACATCTCCTACTGTAAACTTCAAAACAATGGAACTTATGTTTACTTTCTTCATAGTCTTATTAAAAATCTCACTTGTTTTCAGGGCAGAAGTGTGACAATTTCCAAATCAGACATCACAAAATGAGAGGAATAAGTTGTGGTGTGTGCCATAATACATGCATTAGTTACTCCATCCACAGGATGTGTTGCCAGCAGACAAATTGCTCCACACTGTGTATAATTATGCACTAACACACAACGAAGTTCCTCTGGCATGAACATGACACATTTTTCTAAACTAGAATTCAAACCAACATGATTACAACTGAATTGCTTCTTAATGAGTCACATGAATGACAGGTCCTGCTCTGAGAATCATTCATATTTTTAGATATGTATTACTGCATCACATGATGGGAGAAAGTGGCTGGGCATATCCCGAAGGGGGTATGGGTGCTGTCTCACAAGCAGCAGCGTCAGCAGCAGCATCATATGGAGCACACATATTCACAAATATGGTGAGTTCACTACCTTGTTAGTAAGACATATAAACCTTACTCTAATATTTGTTGTATACTAGGTACTACCACATAATAAGCATGGAAGCGTTAATAAAGAACACAACTTTAACACCCTCCTGACAGGCCATAACTTCAAATGTTACCACCTCATTTCATAAAACAGTTATTTTACATTATTTAATGTTGAGAAAAATAATTTTGGGACTGGTAGCAGCACATGAAAGGAACCGGAACATTGTATTACACTGCACAATCTACTGAAGCATCAAGGCAGAAGCAGACTCTTTCAACTGATGTTCATACGCAACAGAAAGAAAAGAACAGTCATAAAATGTCCACAGTGCGAAACCCTTCTGGCATGTTTGCCTGGTTGTCATCTCTACAATTCCATGTCCCTTGTACTTATTCTAATAAATTTGCAGCTATTATGTTATTAATCGCACATAAAAATACATTCAAGAGCTGACAGAAGTGACTCTTCCTCCTATTCCCAATGCTGCGGGCAACTGTAAACAGATCAGCCTTCTCATCCTGTACTAAGTTACTTCCAATGTGATAACCTTCTTTATGTTGGTGTACAGCCCCGTACAAGTACCAAATATACTTGTTTCTAATGCTTCTTCATGTGTACTTGCCTTTTGTTCCCAAAATGTTTTTTTGTATCTCATTGTCCATTGGTCAGCTTATGTCCATTAATTTGGCTCTGATCCTGTACCTGCTGCAATGTACCTTGTTTCTTTGGATCTTAAAATTTTTAATATCCTGCAAAACCATGGTTTAAGCTAGTCCAGTTCAGAATAATGTTGAATTTTAAGCTGAGATTTGTATTTTCTACATTTTCCCATGCCCTACTAGTGACCCCAGCATCAAAGAGGTTCTCAAAAGCCAAAATCTGTTGGATTTTAATCTGATACTGTTCTCAAACTTCCACATTGTTTGAACTGTGAAGATTCAAATTTCTCGTTATCAAACTCCTATATTTCTCACTTACATACTGGACAGTCTGCCCCTAATTTTTGCAACCAACAGACAGTGATCAGTATCATAGTCAGGTCAACTGAAGATCGGACATCAAGTACACTTGAATGTCATCTCCCATCTCTCAAGATATATTCAAGCTGATTAGGAGAATGTCAATCAGAAGAGGTCCAAGCATTTTCATGAATGTGAGATTTCAGGTCCCCACAGTGCTGCTGATGTAGATTTATGTCTTCTGGTGCGATGGCATGCAGTGGTAACTGATACTGATGCTTCAAAGGCACTACACTCCTTTGAGATGGCAGGAACTATTTACCAGTTGGCGTGACATAACACCCCATGAAACTTGAATTTTGGATTTATAAATGTTTCACTGTGGAAACATGTGTACTGGACAATTACAGATTTTTTATGTGGCAAATTTACTACTCATTTAGTTATATTTTCAGCCTCCTTCTTTCAATTAAGATCTACTCATATGCATAAGAAAATCTGAATATAAAACCAGCCATACTACACAACCTTAAGAAATACTGACAAAGATTCAAGTCTTCTGGCATATGATACCATGTCATCTGCCAAAGAGTGAGTAACATTCCAAGTAATATAAGAGGCATGCATTCTTGGACTACCTACAACCTGTAGATGGAGCCAGCATGCTCATCCAAACTCATCAATATGGCATTATCACTATAATTTTGCAGTCTGTCTTTCGACGGGTCCATACCGTCTTCCAAGGCAGGTTCTCCACAGTGTGCGAACTAGTGCCTCGTATTTCAATTTCCAGCACCCTCTTGTTTCCTTAAGGTTACCCAGTACATCTGCTCATGTCTTCTTCCTCATCTTCTACCCTTCCTTCTTTTTATTGTATGCAGGATATTCCTTTCTTCCTTTACTCGATGTAATACTTCTTTTTTTATCACATGATTGGACCAATCCATCTCCAGCACCACATTTCAAAACTTTCTGGGCATTTCTGATCTACTCTCTGAAGTGTCCAAGTTTCAGCACCATATGATGCTATGCTCCGAATGTTGCATTTTACTAATTTCTTCCTTAAATTTAAGTCAAATTTATTGGTGAAAAGAGTCTTCTTCTTGTTGAATGCTGCTTTTAGCATGGTAATCCTGGATTTAATTTAACACATACATCTTGCATCATTTGTTACCTTGCTACCCCAGTAGTTCAAATATTCCACATAGCATTATATCACAGAAGATTTGCACCTTACACTTCAACAATGCAGTAATAATGTCATGTAGGAAACATCTGTGTGGAATCTCCCTGGCAGATTTGATGATGTCTGTTGTTGTGTGTCCCATCAGCACAGCCAAAAATAGACCAGGACATTGAAGTCTGTATGGTAACATTACAAAAAAGGCCAAAAATACAATGTGAGTTGGAACATGTTTTCAAACTACTGGCTCCTAATACTAATTAATAACTTTAATTAATGCAGGAGGTATCCAGCATCTGTCTAAATGGAGATGGGAATGCCAGTGGTGTAGTGACATCTGAAGGCCGTGAAATTAAAGCTACTGTAGTCCTGTCCAATGCTACACCATATGTAACTTTCAAGAAGCTGATTCCTAAGGAAGCTCTGCCAGAAAAGTTCCTGGATGCTATTGACAGTATCAATTACACATCACCAGTAACAAAAATCAATGGTATCATGACCTTACTGTAAGGAATTAAGTAATTACAGGACAATTGCAATGCTTTCTGACATTTAGTGATGCATGTTTGTAAACATGTAATGAACTAAGTTGACTAATGTTACAGTACTCTGAGCTGCTGTACTGTTTGTGCTTCACAATTTGGCTCACAGGTAACATAAAGCAAATTCCTCACACCATGTGTTTTCAGAAATACAATGCCAAAAGTAAAAATTTCGATTTCTAAACAAACACCTACATGTTATACCAAGTTTGCATTGTGGCAGGACTTAAAAATTTTCTCGTTATTTCGTATGGCTACTAGTAAATTCTACAGATCGAACTTCCAGTTTTTTCATCACAAACATGAAACCTTTTGAAAAAAATATGCAGCTGTGTTCAAAAAACAGGGTGGCGCAGAGCAGACTGACACTTTGTGACAGAGAATATTTTACACAACAAAAAAAGGATGAAATGAAGTACACCATAAAACATGCTGGAGAAGCTCATTTAATGTTTGTACTAATTAAGAATGTGCATTTAGTTGGTAACAAATGGTGTTTGCTGCTACACCAGTTTTATTTACAAAGCAAGCAATTTACTACGTATTTATTACTTTCGATAAATAAAATCTTGAAGGTGACCTCCTTCAATTGCAATGCATTGTCTTAAATGACTCACAAAATTATTAAAAACTCAGTGCAACGGCTCTTGATTCATGGTTGCAATTTCATCCTGAATAGCACATTACAGCTCCTGTGTTGTGTGTGTGCAATTCCTATATATGCATTTTTTCCAAGTTTCCCCACAGAAATAAACCCAAGACTGTGAAGCTCAGTGACTGTGCAGGACATGGGATTCCTGATACATGAAGATGCTTCTTCATCACTCATTAACAGGCTACACACTATGCCAATCCATTGTTACTGAACAGGTTTTGAAATAGTATTACATAATCTCCTCCTCTGTGTGCAGACTCTGCCCCCCACTCCCACTTGCAGTGCTTTCAGAAATGTATTCGTCAGCTTTGTGCCACCCTGTCTTATCATTACAGGATCAATATAATTTTAAACAGAAGATAATATTTAGCACAAAAATGGATTAGAATCCTGCAAGTTACACAGCCCAATATTTCTAATAACCAATCTATGAAGAACCATTACATGCTGAATTATTATAAATGTGATATTTTCTTCAGCCAGATTATTTACTAGTGGTTTTCCCAATGACCACTTGTTGCAACATGCATAATTTCTTCCTTTTTTAATAACATTTTTTTTTATTTGGAAACTGCCAGACTCAGCTGAAAAATGGACTAAGCACATTTTATAAATTTCACACTAGGTCTGGGTCTCAAACGGTTTGAATCTAAAGGATTACAGATTTAATCACTGCTACTGTACAGTCAATACATATAAACTCATTACATTGACAACCAATAATGTAAACCTGGAGTTATATTAAACTCTCAAAACATCACGCATAACAAGTACATGCGAAGATCAAATACAATCTGTAATGTAATTGTGACATTCCCAATATATCATGCACTCGCAGAACATTTAATGATTGTCTAAACCAGGTTTGTACTGTAATGACTATGCTTCTTAATCATAAGAAACTTCACAGTTGCAGTGGATAAATTGCCCAACTTTCTGGCTGATCCATGTAAGAAAGCAAATAAGCCAATGCCACTCCACCAATGCACAATTCATTTGAACTGTGAGAATACAGAACTCATCACCCAAGCATACAAATGTGCTCTGGATGGCTACATCTCAGACAGGTGAGACACATTATTGTCCATGCTGCAGTCATAATTTGCTACTTATATTTTATAAAATATGGTATTTGGCTCAGATCAGTCATTCTGAAAATTGTGGTGAAGAGATCAAATTGACAATTTATTCTGGAAGAACACCATATGAATGAAAGTAAAACAAATGCAGTTACCATATGTCCTCATTCAACATGGCGTTATGTTCCTGCAAATCTCATTGTGGGGCAAAATAACATATAACAGAGCATTTTTTTCCCACTATATAACTCCAGAGAGAAGAGGGTTGTTTAGAAACTGAATAGTTCTTTGCGTAGTCAAGGAATTCCTAACATTTTATGGCACCTGAAGGTGCATGCCATGATCACCCACTATTGGTTACCAGGGACTGTTTATTCAATATACTCAGTTACTCTCCATATCCGGAGGTCGTCTTCTCCGTCCACAATATGAGAACCCACAATGCCATGGTGTCAGGGAACAAATTAACACGCTTTTTTCCACATAAAAATGAAAAATGAATTGTACTTGAGAAAACAATGTTAATCTGAGTCTGGGTAATGTGCATTGAATTTTTGGTCATTCATATCTGTTACTGTTAGAGTGAAATGTTGTATGGGGTAAGGTTAAATGAGGGCTGCCTACACTTTTAAAATTCATCAGAAAAATCTTACCTCTGTATTTTCGCATGTAAATTATGGTGTCTCATTCTTCAGCCATTATAATAATCTTGTTGTTCTAAATTTCAGAGAATGTTTCCGAAAGAAGTTAACAATGGGTGAAAGTGAGTGGAATTCTTAATAAAATTTACCAATTAATATTACATAATAATACACTTGAGTCATTTGTACAAGCTGCTTAGTATTGTTACAATTATGAATTCTAGGAGGCTACAATGGGCTGGTTATATGACAGTGGGGAAACCTTTTAGAAAGTGTTCTCTACGAAAAGGAGCAGAGAACAAACTAATAATGCATATAATGGGAAATAGAATGTGAGAATGGACTATAGATAAAACTAGCTCAGGACTGTGTCTAGTGATGACTATAGTGCTAGTGTGGCTGGATCTTCAGATTCTATAGCACGGTGTCAGACAATTACTCATACAGTTAAAAAATAAAAAGGGTTCCATAATGCTCTTATCTGCTATGATGGCAATTCACATACATAGGCACACGGAGAAGCTATGTGTTTCTTGAACCCATGGTCAACTAGAACTGAGAGATGTACATACTTTATGATAAGTGAATAATAAATGCAGAAAATAACTTTTTCAGGCTGACATAATAAAACTAATTAAGGTAAGATTGTACTTGGGGACACGTGGTGGCGTAGTGGATACTATGCTACAAACCAGCAGGTCGTGGGTTCGATTCCCGATGGTGTCACTGGAATTTTTCAGTGACATAATCCTTCCGGTCACACTGTGGCCCTGGGGTCGACTCAGCCTCTAACAGAAATGAGTACAAGATGTATTTCCTGGGAGTAAAGGCAGCCAGTGCATAAGGCTGACAACCTTACCACCATCCTGTGCCACTGTCATGAAATCTGGGAACCTTAACTTCCTGGAACCCTCTGGGCCACTCCAGGTCTGTAATGGGACTGCTTTACCTTTTTAAGACAGTAGTTGTACCAAGACCATTTACTTATATCAAGCTTCAAAATAAACTGCATGGCTGATACAGGAATTCAAAAGCGTAGGTGTCTGTCAACTCAACCACATACAAGAAACTCTTTCCACCTTTATGTATTCTATAACCATAGTACACATACACAGTGTTGGTGTAACACACAAACAAATTTGGGAGCCCTGCCTATGTGTAGTCCTGAACTGACAGTGCAGACAGGGTATACATACAGAATATCTCTGACACAAAATCTGCAATACAACCAGCCTTCCCAGGATGCCATGTTGCCACACAGATTGTAATAGCCTTAAAATGGACCACTACATAATTACAACACACTATCACTGTATTATCAGTGATTTGATAGTCCAGTTTAAAATGGGCCCCATTATTACTGATTACAGCTACAAATAACATTCTCATAAGTAATAATTTTGCAGGCCTATGATTGAAATGGTGATTCCTTCGAGTGTGGACCCTACAGTGGCACCTCCTGGCCACCATGTCTGCCTTCTCTTGACTCAGTATACACCATACCATTTGGGCAATGGTGCAACTTGGGATGAAGGAACAAAGGAACAGTACGCTAAGCAGGTGTGTGAGAGAAAATCATGAGAACCATAAGTTCATCTGTCACATAACAATTCTCAAGCATGGGTACTACAGACCCAAAAGTAGACAGATTTAACCCTTACACATGCCCAACACCGCAGAGCAAAATGAAGTTAAATATCCCTTTTCCATACTGAATGAAATGGCACTAGAACAAGTTTTTCTCCAATTACCTTAGTTTCCCCCTGTCAGTATCACTCCATCACTGGTTAAACTTATCATTATCTTCAAACCTACTGTTAAGAGAAGGACAAACCGGTGAAGCCTGGAGACCTAACAACAGTGATGCTGTTTCAAAAATTGGGTATCATCAAGAAAAAGTACTTCCTGTAGTCTTCAAAGGGTTAAAACATAATGTACAGGCATAATTTAAATTAACTTGTATGATAATGGCAATATACCTTAAATTTAAAAGGTGCAGTCAGGAGATAATTTGTTATAAAATTTCACCCTAGGTTTGGAATATCCTCTGTCTCTGAACACTCTGAATAAAGGCAATACCCAAACATATTTTACCTACACACATATAGAACAGTAAGGCTCTTTGTATGTTCTGGAATCCAAATGGACACGATTCAAAACTGAGCTTGGCCATGAAGTTTTTGTTGTTCTTAATTACAGTCACACATGTTCTTTGTATTGAGAATCCCTGTTGCATTAGAGGAACATCTTGGCAAGTACCTTTGTCACTGGTCATTAATGTAGGCATTTTACTTTCTCAATGGCAGGTATTCTCCAATATAGAGGAATATGCACCAGGATTCATTGACAGTATTATTGGAATGGAAGTACTTACTCCACCAGACCTGGAAGAAATTTTTGGACTCACTGGAGGTGTAAGTTATGCTTGGCTGTTGGCTTCTTGTCACTTCATATAACAGGATAGAGCAACACTTCATCAGAATTCAAATCCATACTCACTGACTTCTGTGTGGCCAGTAAATCAATTGATTTGGAAGTCCTTAAATTTTGAGACATTTTTACCTTTTAAAAAGAATGCATTTCTGTTGGTTCATATGTTTGGAAGTGTGTCTTTAAATAACAGTCTGTAGCTCGAAGATCAAATGAAAGTTTGATCATACACGCCAGATGTAAATTTTTCAGTTACACTTTTATTAACAAGTTAAAATCTCGTGATACTGTTCAATTACTGACTGAATAGGGTGGTACAATGGCAGTGCTCTAGACTTGAATGTAGGAGGTATGTGGCTGGCATTTTGGTTTGATTACTGTCTAACCTGACAAATTATTCACAGGATTTCTGACTCTTGAGGCAAATGTCTGTGGCCAACAGACCATAGCCGCTTCCTTTCTAATCCTTATCTACTCACAGTGGCATACATAAGGCCCCTGCAGACTCCATGGCACAGATGTCCCAAGGTCAGGCCCCCCCTGCAAAAGTTCATTATACTAAAATTTTGGGGTGCTTTCAGACTGGATTCCATTCTTCTGGCAGAAGGCTGTATTTTGAGAGATCTGGGAGTAAGTTTCCTATTAATTATAGGGATACCCCCATATAACGAGTTGCAGAGTGTGGATGGGTGGGGGATGACTGGTATCTATGCTACTGGGTGTTCAAAAATCACCACCTCATACCCTCGTCATTCAACTCCTGCAGCTAAAATACTGCCAGTAATAAATTCATCTAAGTATCAATGAATTAATGCCTCTTGGGTATTATTTGCACCACAGACAGCTTCAAGTATGTAAGAAGGGTGCTATCCTTTGCTAATAATTTTTACAGTTTCTTTCCTCTTTACTCTACACTTTCAAGATTCAAAATCCTGCTTCTAAAGCAGGTGAGAGTTTATGTTATGGTAGGGTAACAATAAGCATATGAATAGGCAAGGCTTACGACAGTAGTTCTGGCCCAAGAATAGGTAATGATCCACATTAAAATGAAATAAAATATGTAGTCCTTCTGTCACAACTATTTTTTATTTTATTGTTTAAAATGTTGGCAACTAGTTTCAGCCTGACTAGGCTATCCTCAGGCCAATATTTATAAAAGCTTAAAATTGCTGGTGCATATAATATAACTTGTCAATATCAAGGGATCCCAGTCACAATCATTTTTGTTCTTTATAGTTGATACCAGCTATAGTTGTGTTATCTGTAATGCGTTTTGAATTCTATGTTATGAGTAATGTACACGCATTACTAAAGTACTTGTTGATTGACCATATAACTTTAAAACTGTAAATAGTTTTGAAGATGTACAGTATAAAATGTGTTATAAAGAGTTTAAGTATATCATACACACATATATATATACTTGTATATAGTCGCATTAGTAAAACTGGTAAAATTATAACATTTTAAAATTGTTGTGTGGATTTTGTCTTCAGCTGCTGTACACTAGGTTGAAATTTTGTACATTCTGGTAAAATTGAGTACTGGAGTTGTATGTTGTTATGCTCTCGGTTCTATTTATTTGAGCGCTGGATGTTATGTCGTGTTATTTTGGTGACATAATAGCTCCAGTATGAAAAACAGATTTTGGAAGATAATCACCACAAAATTCTCTGTGATGCTATGTAGACCCAGTTCTGTAGTGTGTGTTAGCAGCTGTCGTATGTATTTGCGACTCGAGTCATAGTCCATTTTACATTAATGTGGGAATTTTCACTACCAGAATATCTTTCATGGAGCACTGTCAATGAACCAGCTGTTTCTGAATCGCCCCACCCCAGTGGACATTGGAGCACCACCTCCTTTTACACCCATAAGCAAACTTCTGCTGTGTGGGAGTGGAGCCCATCCCGGTGGAGGAGTAACAGGTGCTCCTGGATACATTGCAGCACAAGCTGCCATCACACTTCTAGAGGAAATGTGAAGATTGGTTGGATGAGGTTTCAACACACCCGAATACAAAGTGTTTCATTCAATTATCCTAAGAATGAGATAAAATTATGTACCATTATGTTACTAAGAAGAAATATTACACACAAGTCTCTTGTTCACTCAATATATTCAGTATCTTATATGTTTAGAACATTATGGAAGTCAAACAATAAAAGAATATGAGATGATGTTCAGTACATTCTCTTAACCCTTCAGTGTGGAGTGACGAGCACTGCTCGTCGTGGCGAAAACATCACCTGTCGTGGAGTGACGAGCACTGCTTGTCATGCTGCACTCTCTCACTCATTCGACTATATCTCAACAACACAGTGAGATAGTGTAATCGGGCTGCTTTGTACGTATTCACGAAGGTGCTGGCTCTCCTATGGTGTGGGAGACAGTTCCTACAAATTATTGCTTCATTTTTTCTCTCCTCTGGAAATTTGGGTTATCTTTTTGCCGTTCTTAATTTCAACAGCCGGCATGTCCATTCGACTCCAATTCATCACTACAGCTTCACAAACTTCTACCCAAAGTTTTTCTTTGCAGTGTTTGTCACTGCATTCTGGTGTCGCCTTATTGTACAGTGCCGGCCTTTTCTCCAC
>JGI20166J26741_11538252_pt1 | contig 12286 bp, 14 predicted proteins | sample TergutCu122P5_FD_26741 | JGI IMG/M metagenome (IMG submission 26741) | reverse complement strand
AACTTTGGATATAGGTGTTTTGGGTTATATCGGTATAGTTTGACCTAAGGAACACTCTCCCGAAGTTAGGTCCTTTCCTCCTGGGACACCCTGTATAAAGGAATTACGAGAGGATAAAAATCCGGGAGTTCCTGCGACAATTCGGTTCATAATCATTGTTTTTTTATTTCCTATCTAAGAAAGGAAAAAAAAATAAAATAGGAAAAACTATGATCTTGCCTGTTGTTTTATATGGGTGTGAAACCTCATCTTTCATATTAATAGATGAAAACAACCTAAGGTTGTTCGAGAACATGGTGCTGAGAAAACTACTTTCGCCTAAGGAGGACGAAGTACTAGACGGCTGGAGCAACGTGCATGTGGAATTCTACGATGTTTAGACCTAGCCAAACAGTATTAGGGGTATTCATTCGAGGATTGTGAAAAGGGCTGGGCACATGACATCCACGGGAAAGGAAAACAAGGGATTTGGGTTGAGAAAACTAAAGGAAAGAACTCACTTGGAACACCTAGATGCAGAAGGATGCATAACATTAAAATGGATCTTACAAAGTAGGATGGCAGTGAACTAGATTCAGATTGATGAGGACAGAGACCAGTGGTAGGCTATTGTGAGCACAAGCATGAACCTCTGCGTCCCACAAAATGCGGGTAATTTCACGACTTGCTGAGGACCTATTAACTTTTGAAGGACTTTACTCCATGCAGCCAGTAATAAATAATGTGGGTGACGGCAAAACGTTAAGGTAAAAAATGGAGCAATAAATAGCCCAAGTAGTGCCTGGCTGAAATCGTAAAGCCTACTGTCCTATTGCAGATATCCCAGTTCTATAAATCTTGTATTGTGTGTGAATGTCTTACATGAAATGTATATTGATAATTACTGCACAAAATTAAATGAATTTCACCGGTCAGTTTGCTGAATTCATGCACAATCTTACGGCCAACTTCTAATCAAGTCAAAATGTATATTGTTTGCAACTGAAGTTGTGAGATTACACCCCTGAGAAATTACGAACTGATTAACGGCTGTATGGTGGATAATACCGCAACAGATTGCCCATACTAAGAGTATTTTCAGCTGTCTTACGCGTTGGCACTTTCCACATGCAGTAATTTCGATTTTAATAATAATAATAATAATAATAATAATAATAATAATAATAATAATTGTATTTAAATGATAACCAATAGCACCACAGCGAATCAAGAAAGGAATAGCTGCCAAGACGATGTGTAAAATCTCTCCAAACAGGGGTCGGGTAGTGTCAAAATTCGACAAGATTTCTACTGAGTTAACAAATACATCCGTAAGTATAATCAAAACCTGGACTCTTAAGTTGCGTGTCATGTGTAAAACACAACGTGCTCCCTAATCACGTGTAGACTGCGGCCATCAACAGACAAAAAGGAGAACAAGCAGCAAGAAAAATAAGGCAAATCTTATGGCGAAAACTTATATTCTGAAGACGATGTATACACGACACACGGATAGCATACGATGTATCAACTTCAAATCGTCACCATTAACATTTATCTCACAATGGCACGAAGGAATGTAACAGAGTGCAGAAGGACTCCGGGTCGTGTGTGTCTAGCCAGTAGGTAAGAAGCTTCCTTTTACTTCACTTTGTCTGTAAATCTTATGCATTGTGGTAGTATACTGCGAAGCACACTTGTACCATTTACTAACGCGAAATGTCTGCATTTATTATTGCTCCCTGGGTTCAATAATTCTTGGCTTACTTACACAATGTACATGTGCAATACACCATGTCCTTCATACTTGTACACTGTTGCCTTCACTGGTGCACCATGGACTCGTAGTTATATGCGACGTGTTATGTTGATGCTGATAATGACGCTGTTGTCTACGGGATGCAGTTCTGGTTGTCTTGTTGGAAAAGTACGACTCAGTGTAATTTTCACTCAGTACCTGGTGGTATCCACATGTTTGTATGAAGTCTGACTAGTGAAAACGTCGTGTGATGTTTGATACTGCCGGCAAAATTCACAAGGACTTAAGTTTGACGAGATTAAATTGTCATTTATTACGCACGGCATTAACAACATCATATCTGCAGAAATTAAGCCTGTGTTATGTTTAATAATTCTGCAAGCAATTGCTTATCCCATGTGTTCTAACTACCCATCAGTTATGACGGTACTATTTTCCCAAACTAAAACAAAACAAATACACTGTCTACCACCGTTATTACCTTATTTTACTTAACGCAAGTATTATTATAATGAAATTTTGCACGCTTCCTAGGCTCAAAGATTCTACTACTACACAACTAATCACACTACACATATAATTCCACGATTTATTTTTACACGGTTTAATTCAATTAAAAATGTCGAAATTCAAACATAAGAAACCTTTTACATGCGGTGTGGGTGTTTCTGTGAAACCTGACAAAACTTGATTTCATTTGCATGTAAATTTATAAATCGCACACTGGCCCAGTATGAACCAAAAGCAAGTTCGCCCGAATTCTTTCCATGTAGAACCTCAAATGTAACGCGTAATCTAAACCTGTTCAGTAGTTTCAGAGACAAACCAAGCGGAGGGACAGAAGGAACTTCGCTGTGTGACTTTAAACTGTACACTCCTTGCAACATGCCGAAATTAAGGAAAACGACAGTAAAATACTGGTAAGAAGATAGGAGCAGTCTTGTGTCGTATATATTGCGGCTGAATTCATTCCTCTGTTTATGGTTATCTAGAATGTCTCTCAAATTCAGACAGCGTCGAATGGAACGATTAAGAAACAACGAAACTGAACCAATATGTCAGGACGCATTCGTAACATAATATTGGGTACAATGCTGCTATTTGAAGCTAATAAAAAAGCTATTATCAATGTTAAAAATGAAGATAATAAGTGCTTCCTTTGGTATAATCTTTCATCGCTTCATCCTGCAGATAAAGATGCACAAAGAGTTACCAAATATAAAACTTGGTAACATGAATTCGACGAAGCTTTAAAAGGAATCGAATTTACTGTAAAATCATCAGATGTCTCTAAATTCGCAAAAAGAACAAATATGTCAATAAATGTGTACTGTTTCGATAATAAAAGTATTGTTCTTCTAGAGATAACAAAGGATAAAAAGAAAAACATATCGATTTATTACACCTTACAAATAAAAATAAAAATCATTATTGTTGGATACGAAAACTAAATAAATTACTTAGATCACAAGTCACAAAACACACTACAAAAAAATTTGTAAAATGTGTTTAAGCAGTTTCCATTCTGAAGAAAAATTAAACGATCACGAAACCTATTGCAGCAAACACGAATGTGTAAAAATAGTGATGCCAAAACCGAACGAAAATATCTTACAGTTCAAAAATTACAATCATTCTCTAAAAGTTCCTTTCGTTGTATATACAGATTTTGAGTGTATTTTCATTTTTGAAAATACACTCAAAATCTGTATGTGTGTATGTGTATGCTTCAAAAAATTCACACGTGCCAGCCTTCAGATAAAACATCTTATACAAGTGCTTACCAAAAACATGTTCCAACTAACTTTGCATATCACATCAAATATAGTAAAAATGATTTTCAACTACCAAGGGAATATTCTGGACTAGATGCTGCGGAAGTGTTTTATAAAAAATTAAAAGAAGATACATTATACATTGCAAAAGAGTGTTATGATAGGATTGTACCAATGAAACCATTAACTGAAGCAGTAAAACTTAAATTTAAAACTAAAAAAAATATGCCACAACTGCGAAGAATCTTTTAATGACTTTTCAGAAAAAGTTGCTGATCATGATCATTTAACTGGACAATTTCGAGGAGCAGCTCATAATAGTTGTAATCTAAATGATCAAAATCCAAGATTTATACCTGTCTTTTTTCACAATCTTGCTGGCTATGATGGGCATCTTTTTGTTAAACAACTGGAAGATGATTCAGATATAAAATTAATCCCGAACACGGAAGAAAAATACATCTCGTTCTCAAAGGTTCAAAATACAACTCTGGAAAAACAGATAATAAAAGGCGGCCAATTATAAATAAAATCGAATTGAGGTTCATCGATGCATTTAAGTTTTTGTCGAGTTCTTTAGATAAATTACCGAAGAATCTAGGAAAAGACCAGTTCATTGAATTAGCTAAATATTTTCCAAGAGAACATTTGGATTTGCTAACTAGAAAACTTGCATATCCGTATGAACACATGGACTCTTTAGAAAAGTTTAAGGAGACGCAATTACCACCTATAGAAAAGTTTTACAGTTCGTTAAATAATGAACATGTTAGTAAAGGAGAGTCTCAAAATGTTCAACAAATCTGGGAGAAGTTTAAAATTATAAATCTGCAGGAATTCACTAATTTATACAATAAAGTCGATATACTTTTGTTTGCTGATATTATGGACAATTTCAGAAACATCTCTTTAAAAACTTATAGGCTAGATCCTGCCTGGTACTTTACAACACAATGGTTTGCATGGGACTGCATGCTTAAAATGACCAAACAAAAATTAGAACTGTTAACTGATTACGACATGGTCTTGACGATCGACAGAGGAATTCGAGGTGGTATATCAGAGTGCAGCAACCGATATGCAAAGGCAAATAATAAGTACATGAATGAAAAATATGACAAAAGTAAAGAATCTGTTTTTATCGAATACCTAGACGCGAACAACCTTTATGGTTGGGCAATGAGTATCTACCTAATGGTGACTTTAGATGGAGCAAGACAGATATTGATGTCTTAAATATTCCAGACAATTCTCATAAATGGTATATTCTAGAAGTGGATTTCTCATATCCAAAAGAACTACATGATTATCTCTCGGATTTACCACTTGCGCCTGAGAATCAAAACTTGCCGAAACTTCTAACCACTTTATACGACAAGGAAAAATATGTTATTCATTCTAGTATTCTAAAACTGTATTTTAAAATGGGTTTAAAATTAAAGAAAATTAACAAAGATTTTTAATTTAATCAATCGGATTGGTTAAAAATTTACATCGACTTTAACACAGATCTTAGGGCAAAAGCTAAAAATGGCTTCGAAAAAGAATTTTTCAAGTTGATGAATAACTCTGTTTTTGGGAAAACTATGGAAAATATTCGAAATCGTGTTGATATCAAATTATGTTCAAATGAGAAAAAAGTAGAAAAATTACTAAGCCAAATGTTGAAAGTAGAATTATCTTTGCTGAAAATTTATTTGCTGTTCACATGAAGAAAAAAAAATTATGTTTAACAAACCTATATATATATAGGTACGGGCATATTAGATATATCAAAAACTTGCGTGTATGACTTTTACTATAACGTAATAAAAAATAAATACAATGATGAAGTAAGCTTGTTGTATACCGATACTGATTCTCTAATTATGGAAATCAAAACTGATGATTTCTACGATGACGTTAAAAATAATTTAATAAATGAATCTGACACATCTGATTATTCCAAAGATAATGTTTATAATATGCCTCTAGTACACAAAAAAAAGTTTTGGGCAAATTCAAAGATGAACTAAATGGTCAAATTATTGAAGAGTTCATTGGTTTAAGATCAAAACGTTATGCTTATAAAATGTTTAAAATTAGAAAAGAGGGTAAAAATGCCAAGGGTATTAAAAAGAATGTTGTTCAAAAAGATATATGCTTTGAAGATTTCAAAAAGTGCTTTTAACAAAAGAACCGATTTATAAAAAACGTGTTTAAAACCGATAAACATGATACATACACAGCCGAACTAAACAAAAAAACTCAATGATAAGCGGTTTATTTTAGAAAATGGTATCAACACTTTGAGTTGAGGTCATTATAAAATTAACATAGAAAAAATAACTTTCTAAACTACTTAAAATAACTTCAAACTCACGAACCGTAATTTTTTAAAAGCAGGTATTGTTTATGAAAAAGCAATTTTTGGGGTAACTGTGATTGATTAGTGAGCACTGGTAGTTGAGAAATTTTGGAAAGTTCATTGACCTCTGTGCACTGTGGGTTGATCACTGGTAGTTCGGAAATTTTTGGAAAAGCCATTGACCCCTGTGCACTGTGGCTTGGGAAAAGTCTGTGAGTACACTGTGGGTTGAGCAATGGTGATTGTGAGCACTGGTGATAGTGGGCACTGGTAGTTCGGAAATTTTTGGAAAGTCATTGACCTCTGGGAGTAATGGTTCAAGTAAGTGCTGGTTGGTGGTACTGGTTGAAGCTGGTACTGGTTAGGTGTTAATGGTTAAAGCTGGTACTGCTTAGTGGTTATGGTTGAAGCTGTTACTGGTTAGTGGTTATGGTTGAAGCTGGTACTGGTTGGTGGTTATGGTTGAAGCTGGTACTGGTTGGTGGTTATGGTTGAAGCTGGTACTGGTTGGTGGTTATGGTTGAAACCGGTACTGGTTGGTGGTTATGGTTGAAGTTGGTACTGGTTGGTGGTTATGGTTGAAGCTGGTACTGATTGGTAATGGTTAAAAAGTGACTGCGCCAGGACATACATTTTCTATCTACTTATCTATGTATATTTATGTACGTACGTCTACGTATGTGTGTGTGTGTGTGTGTGTGTGTGTGTGTATACACACACACACACACACTTAGCTCACGTAGAAGCTTGAAGTTGTGTCAATGCGTCCCCAAAGGACACACGCTGACGCAGCAATAATTCCCGAAAGTACTGCGTCGGCATACGTGCAAGTCCAGCGGTGTCCACGCTTCTGTTGAAATCCCAGCTTACAACTTTCGCGATACCTGCTAATATACCTTGCTTAATCTAAAGTCTATGACGTAGCAAAACCATGCCACTTTATAAAAATATAAGACAGCGCACATAGCGCCGAAAGTATACTTCCTTCACTAACAGACCGAAGGCGTTACAAGGCGAAAGGTCGCAGGTATGATTCCGGATTGCGTAGTTGGAATTTTTCATAGACATAATCCTTCCGGCTGCACTATGGCCCCGGAGTCGACTCAGCCTCTACCAGAAGTGAGTACCAAGAATATTTCCAGGCGGGTAAAAGCAGCCAGCGTGTGGGGCTGACAATCTTACCACCTTCATGTGCCGAATGCCTTGAAGTATGGTAACCTCAGCCTCCTGGAACCCCCAGCGTATGTCCAGGCCTTGACAGGGATTGCTTTTCCTTTGCTTACTGCTGGAAGGGAAGTGAGAGCAAGTAATGGATTGAATGCAGAGCTGTGGTAGTGCAGCTGAAGGACAGCAGCTAATGGCACGCTAGCATGAAGAGATGAACGGAATTGAAACACGGGGTCAATTAATTTGAACTTAGCCGCGATAATTCGCAGGCGTCAAATACACAGCAACCTCGTGTCAGAAGAAGACGTCAGGCAGCAAAAGGGATGTGCACGTTTCTCGTTCAGACGCAAAACAGAAAGAGAGTGGTTGCATCCCCTTGGTGGTGGTCAATTCCGATATGATAAATAGCCGTGAGGGAGTGGGCTGGCGATTCTTCCAGTTCACTTTTGGAGAGTGCGGTTGTGATCCTAAAGACCGCGCATTAGTTCAAAACTCATATAGTCCAAGAATAGTTTTGCCACAAAAAGTGAAGCGGGAAGGATGCGTTTTCGGAATGAAGAAATTGACAATGTCGTGTACTTTTTGCCTTTATATGTAGGCCTACATTTAAGCACAGTAGTAGAAGTCCTACGACAATGAACGAACAACAGATTAAACAGGCTCGCAATTAGGACACGCCATTTCCCAATTTAATTTCCTTAATTTGTTACATTCGCACTATTTCAAACTTTGCGCATGACAGACTTCACTGATGTTTTTATACCGCACTATATTAAATTTGCATAAAATTCAACTGCACTGTAGCTCCTGATACAGTGCCGACATACAAAATTAGCAAGACAAGTCCGGACAGGATCAGTCTGACCGATTAGAACCCGGACTATAAATTTCAACAAGGGCGACCCAACTGCACTGTCAGGTCAAACAAGTGCTGTCTAATGTTGACACATCATGCGTCAATTATTTTTAGTCAACAGTCAGTCTGCAGTTTTCCGTCGTCAAGTGAGCAAATAAGCAGGAAACGTGGCCGGTTTAGAAGTTGGAAGTCTCGCTGATTTAATTCGATAGAACATTTACGTACAAATTTATATAATAATGGTAGAAAAAATTGCAAATAAACTTACACCAACTAAAGGCAAAACACGCTTCATGAATGATTTCAAGCTTCCGCCGCGTTACGAATGAAATCGCCGTTGCTATGGGCCATTATGCAGCGCAGAATAGTCGTTTGATACATGCTTCTGGTCCCACCGTCATAAATCAAATAACGGAAGAGCACCGGGTGTCAGGTGGGCGAAGGGATACTATAGGGACTTGCGTTGGTAATGTTTGGTTCTCGGCAGAAAAGCTCATGGGATAGTGGAAAAGCCGAGCCTATTGGCGGCAGCTGAGTAAGCTATTAATATGGGAAGAGCCGCAAATAAATTAAGAAAGAAAGACGTACCTTGGAGGAAGGAGAGAGGACTAAGCGGACCCAAGTGGAAATGAGGAAGGAGAGTCAGGTGTGGGGAATTACGAATGAATGAAGAGGGGGATCAGATGTTCCGCGGTGGATATAGTTCAAACGCAGGGTATACCCATACGAAAAAATAACAGGAAATGGGGTAGAGGGAATGAGGGCACTGAAAGCCAAATAAACAGGGAGGAAAATCTTAGAAACATAAAACATCTTTCAAGAAAAGGGGTGTCTACCTGCTCTTTTAAGTAGACTAATGAGAAGGTTCCAAGACTCACTCACAAACAGACCACCATCTCTCATGTTTTCGGGTGGAGTCCTAACTGAATTGACTCCCTCGAGAGTATTTCCATACAGCTGAATTTGGTAGACGAATCCTGGTATCTTGGAATTGTACTACGTGGTCGAAGGTGACACTAGGCTCGGCCACGTTGGATTTACACACCAACAGAGTCAAGTCGAGCCCAATCCAGTCCAGTCAGACTCTACAGTCACGGGGTGTTCACAACGACCGAGTCGAGTCCAATCAAGTCTGCGCAGTGGGATTTTAGTACTCTTTGAACAGTGAACAATTAAAGAACTCTGAGGCGATGGAAAATTTTAACATGCTTGTTTTGCACACAATTATGTGGAGAAGGAGGTGGCCTCCTAGAGACGGAACATGTGGGTTCACCCGATAAACATAAAAGATAAAATCAGAATTCGGAATATTTTGCCACTTATACCGGAATAGGCTCGAGGATGAAGAGAAATTTCATGCATTTTTTAGAATGAACATCGACCACGTCTACCGTGTGTCACAATTGGTGGGAGAGGAAATACGAAAACAAAACACCAACTATAGGAGGGCGACTTCACCTGAAGAACGACTTGCAATTTTTAAGGTACATCCTATAAGACACTGTAGGAAACAAGAAAGGGATGCTCGATACTATTGTAGGTACCCTTTGTCTTACTTAGTGTCCTAGATAGTAACATTATTTACTCCTATTTACCTTTTACTTCTTCAATTATATATATATATAGCAGCCTATGTATTTTTTGTTCAATTAGAATTGTAACGGGTATTCGAACCCAGGATCTCCTCAATTCATTACCGATTTCTTTCAACGAGTCCAAATATTGTTTGCCTATATCAACAGCAGTTAATTTTTGTATTTTCCCTCCTCTTTCAATTCCTGCTGGCTGCTCTTTTTGACCCGACCCACCTTCCATTTGTAGGTCATGAATTACATTTTCTCCTTCCAGTTGTTCAGAATTGCCCATTTCAGTTTCATCTGGATCAGTGAATGAAACTTCTGTTGCAGTTGCTGTCTCTGGAACATTTCCATATTTCTACGCTGCAAGTAGTACTCCAAAAAATTCATGACATCATAAAATGGCCATTTCCCTTTCACTGTAACCCCACTTCCTGGTATTTTTTTCATTTTATTTTCTTCTTTCCCTCATATAATTACTTCTTAAGTTGTGGCACTTGTCCTTAGATTTCTGGGAGTGTGAGAAAGAAAGTCTGTACAGGTATCTTGCCAATGGGGAATTATTTCCGTGTTTGGGATACTTTTTTTCGAGTTGTAAAGTATACAGTACAGGGCATTGTACGTGAGTCCGGAAAAGACATTTGGAAGCTACTGCAACCAATATATATAACAGTACCTACTTCGGAAGAATGGCTGCAAATTGCAGATGAGTCCAACGAAATTTTTAAAACGCCTATTTGCATACGAAGCAGAGACGGGAAACAATGCCTCAACAAATGCCCACCAAACGCCGGATTTTTGTATTTTAATTACAAAAGCTTTCATTCAATAAAATTGTCAGGTGTGGCTGATGTAAACTGCTGTTTCACACTGATTGATATAGGAGCCCATGGACGTGAAAATGATAACAGTGTTTTTAGTAACTCAAGTTTTGAAAAGGCGTTTAGTTCTGGCGACTTAAATGTTCCTCCAGCTAGAAATATTCCAGGTATATGCACAAGTATCCCACTGTACTTTGTAGGAGATGAAGCTTTCCCCCTGAAGCCACGAAAGTAAACTGAATATAATTAACTTACAATAAAGAAAATATTTGAAGTAGCACATTTCGTTACTTTTATTACTTCCCTCTTTCACCTATCCCTTGATTAAAGCAATGATGACGATAAAAATAATAACAATAACAATAGTACACTACAAACATAACACTATCTTTAATTTGAAGCCAGTTAAAAGTCGGTTGCCACTCTTCACTACGGCAAAAATAAGGTATAAAAACTTTAAAGAGAAGGCCTAGTAACAACATGAATATTATTACTGTTGTTAGTGGTGCTGTTGTTTTTGTTGTTATGAACATCATCATCATCAAAGTAAGACGCGGTTCCGGTGTTCACAACGCGAGGCGTCGTAAATTGCCGCGTGGTCCTTCACTAAAAGAATAAACTTCTCTACATCCATTTCTCCCGTCACGCCCGATCACTGGAGTCTGACTGACGAAAATGAAGCATGCGGCATCAAGGCTCTTGACTCGTCAAGACTCGTCAAGACTCGACTCGACTCGACTCGACTCGACTCGACTCTGCTGGTGTGCACGCACGGCCGCGGCGGCCATTGTAATTAAGCCACAGAGTCACTGCCGCGTCTTTGTGAGTCTGAATGGACTGGATTCGACTCGACTCGACTCTATTGGTAAGTACGCACCTTTAGCTGGTTGTCCGAGCCGGAGTTGTCTGTTGTTTTCCTTCACTGTGGTCTCGTTCGAACCATAAGTCTGTGCAATATAAACCTTATTCCACTCAGAGGAAATGCAACCAACACTTGGAGCCTGTAGTCCCAGGTCATTCTGCAGAGCACCAATAAGGATGGCTACCTTATTGGGTGGCAGACCTTCACTCCTATTAATGTACTTCGCCAACATTCTGCTCAGCCGAGCACACGTTGTATGTACAAATGGCAGGAGAGCAACAGATGTAGGACTTTCCTTGGGTCTGGATTTAGGGTTTCTCAAGACCACGGTCCTCAGGCGAATTTTTCTCGTAACCTGCAGCCTAGACGGGTCAGAAAACGCTCAAAACTAAATCTGAATACCCACTCACATGCAGTTTAATGAGAAACAAGTATCACTGGGCTAAAGTAAAGAGTGACCATTAAGTGGATCAATCAGAAATGATCCGTATCGAATGTTTCAGCACGACAATGGAAATCGTTTTGAACGCTTACCAGGTAATAAATGTAAATAGTCATGGTGAGGAGAAATACTCATATATCACCACGCGGTAACAATGAGGCTTTTGTTTGTTTTGTACAAAGTACAAACAAAAAACACTGCAAAAGGTAGGTAAAGAGTTAGAGAAGAAGGTGCTTGGGCCGTTTGTGAATGTATTTTTTATACTGGCGGTGGATGTCAGCTAGGGTTTAGTTTCCTATGGAACGGACTAGGGCAGCTGCTAAAGAAGTTATCGGTCAAATGATAAACGAAGTCTTGGATAGGTGCTACGTTTAGGGCAGAATGAAGACGTGGGATGGGGGTGTGCCTGGGGAGATATTTGGACTGCAAAATTTGCAGACGGCGATAGTTGGAGGTTGATGTGTTGCTCCAAAAAGGGGCAGCGTATGTCAGCACAGCGCGGATACATAATTTGTACAGTGATTTTATTAGGAATAGATAACGTTGAATGCCGTGCGAGGAGAGGGAATAGTTGGCAAAGGGTGCCGGTGGCCTTATGTAGTACGGATGTTAAATGTCTCGTGAACAGGAGTTTGGGGTCGAGTAGTAGACCGAGATATCGGACCTGGGAGTTCCACGGGATAGCAGTGTGTTGGAAGTGG
>JGI20166J26741_11538141_pt1 | contig 12287 bp, 9 predicted proteins | sample TergutCu122P5_FD_26741 | JGI IMG/M metagenome (IMG submission 26741) | reverse complement strand
CCCCCCCCCCCCCCGGAATTATAAATCACCAACCCAGATGTAAGGGATAATCAGAAATACATCAAAGAGTTCAAAAAATTGTGCTCTAAAACAGGCAGCCATACCAGTGCAAACAGTAACTGATTTAAAGCTTTTGCTGACTGCATGATGTGTGCCAGTGGGCCGTGTTGCTGACGTTCAGAGGGACAAGTAGTCTAGGTACTTCAAAAGACAAAACAATGCTGTTGGTCGTGGCGGCGGCACTAGAAAGGCGTTTATCGTCATCGTCGTCGTGACAGATGGATGGATAGATGAATGAATGAACTACCTGAAGCGTAGTCTTCTTCCAGATGCTTAAGAGTCATTCAAATACTGAAAACAATCCCTACTTATTTGTACCCAAAGGTTCATAACCATGTTCACAGAAACCTATCAACAGCCCAGTTAACAAATAAGTGTGACAATTTCTCACAACTTCACATGCATTAATCCCTTGCTCCTCCTAACATAGCAGAAGCAAGTAAAATGAAAACGAACCAGCCCCATCTAACAGAGCATACCACCAGAAAATGTAATTTAAAATTTAAATACCCCAAAAAACTGGCTGATAACACCATTCAGTAGTATTTTAAATGGAATGGGTCAAGAGTAGAAGTCAAAATTCAAAACTGAAAACTGCATAACAATCACATTTCCCCTCCAAAGTAAACACTTAGTAAATCCAAAAAAAACAAAACAAAAATGTACACATAAGATGTAAAATTAACAACCAATTACTTTCTCTACAACATATTTCAACCTTTTACAGGGTAGAAACATATGAGGGTTGAAGGAAATGATTGCTAATTTTACAACTTATATGTACAATTCTGTTTTTTTTTTAAAGATTTATTCTTTTGACAGGCACATGGTTAATCATGCAACACAACAACAACACACCTAGCATAATAAGATGGAACATCTTTCATTGTATTATCACTTACTATAAAAAAACACTATTATAGAGGTAAGGTGTTAAAAAATTGTGAAATCTGTGATCATGTTTGCAGATCAAAAGACCTAAATGAAATACTTCCTGCAAACAACAAATACCACATAATAAATTTGTAACTTACTTTAAAAACTAAATAACGAATTTAAAATGACATACCGTTAAGATGACTGCAAGGAAGCATTTCCCCCTTCCTGAGAAGGTTGTTTAATCTTGACACTTTGTTAAACAGTCATTATTCAGCAAATTTTGACAAATACTTTTACAGTGGACAAATCACTTGATAAAGTGACTAATGCAAACAAAGTCATATTCATAAATTAGAATCAGAAATTACTGTAAAACACCTGACAATCTTTTGACATAAATGTCAACAAGGTACAGTTCCATGAACACAAGAAATAACTGATTTCCCACTCAACACTCGAACAAGCTGTTTACTTTGCCTTCACCACACAACGACAATCACACCAAGTTCCTACTTACTCATACGTGTGCTGTGTGTGCCTCATCTCTTAAAACTAAACACTCCTTGGCCAACAGCACAGAAGCCAAGCAGTCTGACCCACTGCAGGCACCCCAAAACCCTTCACAACACCCCTCCCCCCACAACTTCCTTGCTTACTGCTTGGTTTATTTCTGACAAACTACTTTGTCTGCCTGCCTACAAACGCTTTTACCCCACATTCTACTCTCTAGTAATACATCCAACAGTATTCTGACTCTCTCACTAATAGACCAATCTGTACATCCTATTAGTCACTAAGTACAATGAACCAACACCAGGTCCAATGAAAAGAACAAGTACTGATCTTCACAGATATGAAGTTAACGCACTTGCTTCCTATACAGGTCTTGGGTTTGTCAGTTGTACCAGGGGATTTGTCCTAAGCAGTATGAGCACAGTCACAGCATTACTCAGTCCATCTATGCAAATGCTGGGATAATACCTTAAAACAGAGCAACAAATTTTCTTCGGACTTAAAGTCAGAACACGCAGACTGAGCTGCACTTCGTGATCAGCACACTAATCAAACTTTACATTAGTTAACAGCATTACAACAGTATGTCCAGCAGTCACTGACAGCAGTAGCAATGTAGCTGTGGATGGTTGACAGCCAGAAAAGGTAGCTTCTAAGGCACAATCAGTGTTGAGGTGGGATTTTTAAAAATCATGAGTCAACATATATTGAAAACATCTACTACTTCCCTAGAAAAAAATTTTCTTTCACAGCAATACTCCCATCCCAACAATGCAGCCTTTCACAAAAGAAGGTTCAAAATGCACAGAAACATAGGGCCATTATTTTAAATGACAACTGCTAGCCATTTCCTGTCAGATTACTTATGTTATACATCAAGCCCACTCATTGGCTTGCTCCCACACTGCTTGTCGAAGTGGATGTGACATATCTATGAGACATATGCAGTCACTATGAGAATTCTATATGATACTTGCTAGAATAAATGTCATAAATTCAGATGAAAGTTTCCTGTTGCACCTCTTCCAGGCAGGGCAAAACTTTATAAACGTGTGAAAAGTCTTCAAGCAATAGATACTGCTCTGGACAGTAAGAGAACATACAGAAGATGTTGTCTGAGGAAAACCTGGAAGAAACTGGTGCTACTTGTAGACTGGAGATACCTCCAAGAAAACCACTGGCTCAATTTGCACAGTAAACAAGTGTCTGCATCATCAGCACAAAATACAACTAAACTGCTGCACCTGCATCCATACCACACAACTGTGGTTCACAAACTCTGCACCACAGACGGTGAAGAAAGACTGAATTTTTGAACTGGTACCTTCTTGGGGTGCAGAAGGTGGCCTGCAGAAAACCTCACATTAATCAACAAATGTCCTGTACATGATGTTAAGGTTTATGTGTGGTGCGCTAGTACAACTAGGACTCCTGGCCCCATTTATTTTTTCTGGGACCATACATTCACACTAATATGTTACACACATTCAGGCACTACTTTCTGATCACATAAAAAACAATTCTATGTGCAGTGACCAAGTGATAAAGTTTTAATATAATTAAAAATCACGCCATCACTGCTTAACACACCTTTCTGAATGCTTCCTTTCAGATCAGTTTTAATGCAAAGATTATTACTATACATGTTCCACTTTAACCTGCCCCCACAAGTCAAAAAACTGAACAAGATTAATGAAACGATTTTCTTTTCTGAGACCATAAACAAGCACCAATGTTACACACATTTTGACACTAGAAAACTGTTCTGCATATATAGTGCACAGCACAAGAAGAGCCAAGATAACATTTGGGAGTCATGCAGATAGAAAATATAAGTTGTAGCTTAAGATTTAAAATCACAAACCAACATTTCACACCACATAACTTGTGTGATCTGAGGCAGTAAGAACAATGAATATGATGACTACTATCATGCAGTCTGATAAGACTGTCCCCATTGCTTTGGAGGAACCTACTTCTACCCTGAAGACAGTGGACACAAGTTCCACCAATATGTCTCTCTACCACACTACATGGTATCAGGTCACAGAAAACACACATTCTTCACAAATAATCCAGATATACTATCAGCTTTAACGTATCTGTTATACACACTTCCCTTCTCTGAGAAAGTAATTCAATGAAATTATGCCAACTACAGCAGAAAGACACTAGACTGAAAGGAAAATTACTCTCGTGACTGCTCCTAAAATTCAGCCAGGGTTTTGGGCAGATTTGGTACAGTGCAACACACAGCAGCAAGAAAAATAAAGCCAAAGAAACATGGCAGATGCCCAGGTCTGTAGTAATAAAACATGCTGTCCCAGTGACGAGTGAAAGGGAAGTGCAATAACCTCTATCACACAGACAAACTGTTGCTGCCGTCTGTTCACTGAAACCAGCTTCTGTCACCATCTTAAAGAATTAGTGTGTCTGCTCGCAAACATAATTCTTTAAAACTGCAGTCTAAAATACTCAAAATACAATTATAAAAGAGCAACAACTGAACACCTTCATCATATCTACAGATGTCACTGGCCTATTCATAAAGTATTATTGGAATGTAGAAATTTCTATCCTTTCTCCCACTTCCTTGCATGTTTCTTTTATTTTTGTATTAATATAATTTCCAGTTGGTCCTAAACATCTATGCCACTGTATTCAAGATACAGTAACCATTCTCAGAAAATAGATACAGGCTGCTTCTATTTCACTTTTTAGTTTTTGTTAAAGCCTGACATTCTAATTCATATGAAAGAACTATATTCCCATAACTTCACAAAATTCATGTTGCTTCTTTCAATACCTTTCAAGTGGTGTATTGTATGGTTATTCATATATTTTGGAATTTTCATAATGATGAATTAATCTCCTTATTGCTGCCTACTGTATAACCCAAGTAATTGAAATTATTAGTGTTATTATCTTTCCAACTACTTGATAACTGATAAAAACATTAGCTTCTCAACAGTCACGGGATGTTGTAATGGTCCAGACTTGCATTCAAAGAGTCTGTCTTCCAACAAGTCCATAACCTCTTTCACATTGAGTTCCATAAAGAGTGTGATCTACTGCTTCAAGCACCCAGTTAAAATCTCAGTAATGTACTGGATATTTCTGTTATCCCTTATGTATCAAATGTTAATTCCATGCCATTTTATTTAAATGTACTGAATCATGCAATTTAAAAAAATTCAGAAGTTTAAATTAGACATACCTAGTTTAACATAATACGCCCACATATTATGAATGGAAAATGAGAACATTTCAAACTTCTGAAAATAAAAACAACAGGCGGCTTCCCTTGAGGAACATCAACGAACGGAAAGAGCACTGAAGAAGATGTAATCCAAAAGAACAGAAAACACTGGCGAAGAGTGAAAGAGAAAGATATGTGCACTAAATACATGTCAGAGGATTGGCTGAAAAAACCCACACAGGACAAAAACATGGAATGATGATGTATCTCATGTCAAAACTTAAAATTAGAAACGCCATGTGATCACACAGTTCAAGAATGTGAACCTTTGGAAAATAAAAACTAAAAATACTTAGTGTAAGATACAAGAACTGTGTATCATGAGTACAAAAAGAAGCTGCACTGTGAAAGATGGCTTGAGTGTTAGTGCTTCTGACTTGTAATCAGGACACACCTGGTTTAATTCTCATCTGGATCACTATCTAACCAGACTAAATCTTTCTGAAATTGTTTCCAATTCATTATACACCAACTATCCTCTCATGCAGCACTACACAGCCAGAGCAACTGATGGTATATTTAACCCTTAGTGTATGGCCTTCTAAATTCCAGGTTTCTGCTGCAGCCTGAGCACTATTCAATTTAAACACCTGCCGTAAAACATTTTCCCTTTCCAAGGAAGACAAAATACATTTAATGGGATGGTGTTCCATTTGTCCATTAAAGGTTAGTTGACCATATATAGTTAAATAAATAAATAAATAAACATATGAATGAAAAAAGAAGACCTTGGGAGTTTTCCCAGAGAAGGAGCGAATGATATGGGAAGAGCAACAGAGAAGTATAACAAAGAATGTGAGAAGAGCCTGGCAGGATAATGAAGACAGAAGAGACTTGGTGTTTAAAACAACCAACACAGAGTAAACAACGTCCAATATGTCAAAGTCTGGAACTGGAAATGGCATGTGACCATCACACGCTTCAAAACCTTGAAGCCATGTGCCTAAGCAGACTAAGACAGTCACCATAACACATATCTGGCTATGTACCACACCATAGTCAATCAACTCTAATTCTCACACAATTTTAGTTTTGTGTCAAATGTATAACACAAGGCATATCTACTTTAAACTTGTGTAATTTTGTTTACTGATCAGATTTCATGCCATCTGACAGACTACAAAGACTGTCTTATTCACCCGAGTGCAGTTAAAAAAAACGATAATATGATGTGAGATCAGAGGTTCTTATGGCAGATGGCAGTGACTATAAAGACTACTGTTCTCAGGGATGTGATTTATCCTTAGTCATTGTTTATTTAACAATGTCAGTAACTACACAGGGTTAATTCAGGGATGTGACACCATATAGTTCAGTACCTATATCATACTACATGGTGTCACATCCCATGCAGCAATAATTTACATGTGTACATATATCGATATAATGAAGACAAATGACTTATAGTGCACAGCGGGACTACTGCCAAACACCTGCTTACTCCTCTAACAGAAATGATAAAGATATAACAATGAAGATGATAATTACACACAAAGTGAATATAACTTACTATAAAGTAAAATACCAGTAATTTCTTTGGAAGCAATCACCAATGTTATTTGTGAATACATTTTGCCAATATGCTGCCTACCAATTTTCATGCACATCTTATAATACCCTGATACAGTACTGGTGGACATGACATCATCGACAAGTGAACTGTAGCAAGTAACCAAGAATTTATAAATAAACACCATATGATCATGTGTTCACATGCAATCATAAAAAGATCATAGTCACAAACATCTGTGGTCAAGAACAAATAGCAGAGCTCCAAAGCCAATATTTGACTTAAATGGTGTTGCAATACAATGTGACAGAATGGTTGGCAAGCCTTACCAGGTATGACTCAGTGAGGTTAATCAAGATGATGAGACTGCAACAACACCCCATTTTTCACACAGTAGCTGCTGGAAATAGCTTAACCCACCACAGCTTAACACTAAGATTGGAATGAAGTTAAACTGTTATGTGTCAAGTCACTGCACAGTGATGAGTCGCTTCAGAACACCAGGACACAAGCTGGTTTCATCACTGTCTTAAAGTTCCTTCTGGCTAAAACACTGTCATTTCTTCTAGCACTGGCACACACACACAGAATATCTTGATAATTATAACTGAGACAGAAGGACAAGAGGATTTAGGACATGATAAAACTGCAAAGAATGCCCCATGCAACATACCTGAATGGTAAGGGTAATTAATTAAGAGTTACTTCATTTTTATAACCTACAGGATTCTGAACAGTCAGAATATATAAATGCAATGTATTCTATTAAAGAACAATGGCATCTGACAGGTTTAGAACACCTGAAGCCCACTAATGTAATAAAAAATTGACTGTTTAAATGAGCTGGCACAACATTTCAAATACATCTGTTTCTGCTCCATTCCCTAACTTCAATTCATGCTGCCAAAAGACACAAAATTTTACAAACATGCTTAAGGTAATATTCAAGTATACCTTTCTATTTTTCATTAAAAAAGAATTTAATTAAATATATTACCTCAAAATAAAAAGTGCAGACTTTCTTACAGAGCACCTAAACATAAACAGCACAACCTGCGAAGTTTATAATGAAATACCAATGGTAAGGTAATTATGAACAGTAGTGACATATGGGAGGTACTAAACACATATGCTTGCATTAGTTGATACTGGCTGGGATCTGATGAGGTACCTTCCAAATATAATTCAGATATTACACTGCTCAACTACTCAGTCATATATAAATATTTCACTCAAAATTCAGTGTTTTATTAATATCTAATATCAGTGTCTTGGAAAGTAGGTGGGATTATACGAGAACTGCAGCTGAAAAACTAACACTGCTTTGAGTTTTTATTTTCCAGCTTCACCAGGAACTCTACTTGTTATTCATGCAAGCTCATAAAACCAGACTGTAACAATAAAGTTGAACATATCAATGCCACCAAGAACAATTATGCATTCAAATTACAGCAAAAAACAGAGAACTCAGACATTTTAGTATTAACATTACACTTTTCACACCTTTCATCCTCTTCCCACAAATTTCATAAATGTTATTTATATCTGCGTGATTTTCATCTAAAATAGTGTGTGATTTGCACGTAAAATTTAAAATGGGTCTTCCAAAAAATGGCAGCCCTGACTGACTAACATTACTATAGTACATAAAAGTGGTTTTTACCTGTTATGAGGTAAGCCACATAAAATGCCAACTTCAAATCTTTAATGGTGTATTACGTACAGTAGATGACATTAAATTCTGCATCCACACACACACACACACACACACACACACACACAGATGTAAATACTGCAATACTTCATACCTCTACTTCGAAATACATCACACATTCATTAAAATACCCAAAATTACTTCCCAAATAAGAAGCATGAAATGGAGAACCTATGGAATTCTTTTTTTAAAGTCATGCTACAGTTTCCTGTCTCTCTCTCTTTCTGTCAACACCCAACATCTGTCTGCCATGTGGTGGTCCCTCCCAGATGGTTGACTGTGCTCTCCTACCCTCACTCTGCCTCCTATTTCTAGCCTCCCATTTGCTCTCTGTCAGCATCTGTCTCCATGCCTCACTCATATACTTCTTGTTTCATCTCCAGCATCTCAAATCCCCATTTCAATTCTTACACTTCTGGAACAATCCCCAATCACCCACCTATTTTATCACACAACTGACCTTTAACAATCAGTTGTAAAGGAATTCTTAAGCATTTGATGGTAAGAGGAAATTAAAAGGCAAAGAACTTCTTGCCTAGCCAAGTTAACAGTAATTTCTCAAACAGGCATCTACATCATGGAGTTACACATTTAATTAATTTGGGGAGAAATTTTTTAAAATCAGAGTCCGCACACGTCTTCTTCACAAATTGCCAATAATGCTACCTTTACAAGTTTCTTAGCAGCAGTGCAAGACATACCGAGAGATTTCATAACACAATGATTTAATACTATTTAAGTCTTAAATACTTAATACATATGACATGAGCGAATAACAAAATAAACTGCATCTTCTTAAAAACAACATATATTGCTGATTTTAAGGTGAATAATTTTGATACCGTAAGTCTGCTCCCACCACATTCATTCCAAATAAACTGCGTTACTGTAGGAGTGTACTAATGAAATTATTCCTTTAAACTGTTGTAATGACACCACTTTAGTGAAGGAGCAAATTTTGTCCCTTACATAACCCCTTAAAAAAATCTAACAGAATGAGATGGGTGAATACAGGGGCCTAGAGATCTGTACGCCTCTATCCACTTCATTATGAGAAAACTTCAGCATTCCTGTAACACATTACACAAGTGTAGGGGTGCACACTCTAATGGAAAATGATGGAAAAACAGGAATTTCAAGCATGTTCAAAAACATTAATTTTTACAGTCTTTTCAGTGAAGGGGAAAAATAAAAAAAAAACATTTTTGTGCTTGCAAACAAAACCCATACATTTACCTATGAAGCACTTCTTTCGTATTATAGTTTCATGGGCAGACTGTAATACCAAATTGCTAGAGTTATGCCTGTTTACAATTCTTAACAAGTGGTAAGCAGCTTTATTACAAAATTCATCTTAAATCACGCATGAGATCCCACGGTCTCATGGCAGTGATAATACAGACAGTAATTTTCAAGCTGCTACTGCTGCCATCATCATCATAAACATCCATGCAGCTATCATGTCACAATTAGCTATCAACATCACTAATTTCTCAAATCATACAGAGCTTCTAACACACTAAAAATACTAACTTGATTTAAGCTACAATTTGCTTTGTTGTTCTACCTGATCAAAATCAATAACTATTTAAATCTGAAGTAACATAAATCCCATACAGAGATATGTTTTTAATGCCAGTACAAAAACAGTAAAGTTTTCCCTGGCTATGCCATGAAGGCATAAGTCTAGTTCCACTATTCTTAACCATGCACCAGAAGGAGGTGAGCGGTCAACTTCACGTACTTGTCACTCTACCCCCAGGAAAAGAACTCTAGTATCAACTAAACATGAGGCTGGGTGAACTGCAGAATTGGTCTGGACATTTTTGAGACAGAAAAATCTCAGGGGAATATTGAACAAGAAGACATGCACAAGAATTGCCAATCGTAATTCCATGACAAACTGTAACAAAAGTACAACAAATTTATTGTTACATGACTTCTCATCTTTTTCTGTGTCACAGATGGACAGGAAAAGTTAAATCATTTGGACTTTAATTAAGACATAGTTTTGGAGGTACCCTCAGCATTCTCCTGCGCTACAACTGAACAGCCAAAATCACATGCATTGTCAGGTAACACATTTCGCTAGTTGTCAGGAGGGCATACCATGGAGTGACAACGAAGAATTAACATTGTGGTGAAAGGTGAAACAAGTTTCAGTGCATCTGCTTCAGACAGCTGCTCTCAATTCAGCGACATAATTCTCTCTCTCTCACTCTCTACCCCTCCTACCTCAGTCCCAGAAGCATGACTCATACAGCCCAGAGCTGACAATGAGCTACCTCATCATCCAATAGAAATGCAGACACTTACTTGCCAGTTCATCACATTTCTTTCGCTTATGTTCTGTTCAGTACACCAGGTGGAAAATTTCCAGGAAAGAAACAAGCAGTTCTGGGCAATTGCCCAAAGTAATAAATCCTTCTTCTGTACACTTCATAAAGTTTTAAGAAGGATTTAATTTCTGCCCTTCAGCCAAATACAGAAAAGTCAAATCCAACAAATTAGTCTCAACCTCATGATGCAAATAATCAGTTAAAGGCCTTTTCACTGTATGTAGTTAAGACCACAAATTATTGCCAGTGTACCAGATGTGGTTTTTGGAAGTTAATAGTCTGGCCAACTAGCTACTGCACAGTTGTACACTGCTAGATGTCCTCATATCTTTCACTCTAATACACAGCAAAACATCTACAAATCCAGTAGGAACCAGAAATTCTCTCCCAATGATGATATTACACCTGGATTACTCAATGAGGCTTTCTCAACTGCATTGACTATTGTTTCAAAAACAAAATGAGTGCAAATTATAAATTTCAAAGAACATTAAAAATACAGCCATGTTAAAATGCACAGATTGCATAATGTCAAATGGTCGAATGAGTGTACCCTGTCAACTGTGGCAGATGCGCAAAGCTTTCTGGAGTTTTGTGTTTAAAGCTGACAACTCTCATTTTTCAGGGAAATGTTGTCACATTTTTCCATGAAACAGAAAAAAATTAATATAAGTATTTATGAGCACACAGGCCGGGTAGCGTAGTCGGTATAGCGACTGCCTACAGGCTGGATGGTCCAGGGATCGAATCCCGGTGGGGGCGAGATTTTCCGCACCTGTCCAGACCGGCCCTGAGGCCCATCCAGCCTCCTGTAATATAGGTACCGGGTCTTTCCTGGGGGTAAGATGCGGCTGGGGCGTGACAATGACCCCTCACCATCTTCTAGTGCCGAGGTCAAAAATAGAGTAGAGCTATACCTCTACTCTCCCCAAGGGCCTTCGTGGCCTACGACAGGGTGAAACCTACCTTTACAAGCACAGAATGTTAAAATGGTCACTAACAGCAAAATGCTCACTGACGATGGCCTGCATCTAATCCACAAGGCTATGAGTTTTGGTGATAAAAGCGTGTCAGGAACTAGCAGTATTCCTGTTATCACCAGTGCAAGAGCCTCCCCCTTTTTTTAGCGGAAAAGCAAAAGCACTAATGTGCCTAAAATGTACTGATTGTAATTACCTAGAGTTTAGAAACCAAGAAAGAAATATAGATTCATATAATTCACCACAAATCTTTCATCAAAATATTTGGTGACTACAAAGCAAAACTGATGAATTAATAAATTATTTAGAGATATATAACATTAATCCCCATGTACTATGCTTTAGTGAGCACCACATGGAGGAACAGGACCTGTTACATCTCATATTGCCAGGCTATATATTAGGATCAGGTGTCTGCTGTCAAAATATCAGAAGGATGGTGTGTATTTTAGTTCATAAGACCTGTATTTCAGCAAAGTCAATACTTCACATAACTGTGCAGAAAAGGATTTGGAAATCTGTGCCAATGAAGTAGAGACTGAATCATCTAAATTAATTATATTAAGCTTATACAGAATGCCTACAGGAGATTTTAATCAATTTATAAAGAATCTAGGTGATGCTTTGAAACATCTGTATAAGTCTAAGGCGGACTTTTTCAACTGTGGAGACATAACCACAGATTATCTCGTTGAAAGCAACCTAAAAAAACAGTTAGTTTCATTATTAGCAGCATACAATATGTCTCACACAGTTAATTCTGAAACAAGAATTCAAAATAACTGAAGTACTACCATTGATAATATATTTGTGGACAATGGTAGAATAAATTTATCTTCTATATCTCCCACAATAAATGGCCTATTCGGTCATGTTGCTCAAATTCTCACAATTAAAAATATATATATAACAATAAACAAATTTCCTTTAAAGCTGAGAACCAGAATAGGAAGACAGTGAAACAATCATGAGCTTTCAGACTCTACTTACACCCACCCCATCCCACAACTCCACCCCCCCCCCCCCCCAAAAA
>JGI20166J26741_11537919_pt1 | contig 12288 bp, 13 predicted proteins | sample TergutCu122P5_FD_26741 | JGI IMG/M metagenome (IMG submission 26741) | reverse complement strand
CTCTCTATCTATCTCCCCCCCTCCCTCCCCACCCACCCTTCCACCCACCCATACAAGGGGACAGTGTTTGCTATCTTGTAAGTCAAATATGTTTGGCTGACAGGTGGAAGGGGTTGTCTTCCCTGTGGCATTGCCTCCCCCTCCTGTAGGCCTGTTTGGTCCCTGACAAATTCCAGTATGAAATATCAGTCTGATAATTTGGAACTACAGGAGGTAAGTAGAATGAAACTCTTCAGAATAGGAAAATACAGGGGTGTAAAAATAGCTTCTTTGTCAAGCATGCAGTCATATTCCTCTGCATATGCCATGTGTCTGTTATAACCATGTACAAGGTGGTATCCAAAATTTTCCGGACTGACGCTATAAAAATCATACTCACCATAAGGCCTATCGGTCATTGTCACCCTCATAGTAGTTCCCTCCGGCATGTAGACACCAGTCCCACCGTCTTCTCCATTTTTGGAACACTTTCTATCAGAGTGTCAAGCACTCTCCGCAATTCGGCCTTTATCTCCTCAATGGTATCAAACCAGCGTCCTTTCAGCTTCAATTTCATTTTTGGAAATAGGAAGAAGTCGCAGGGTGCCAAATCAGAGGAGTACGGTGGGTGGGGGATGACAGCCATTTTGTTTTTCAGTTCAGTTCAGTTTAGTGCAGATATTGACGTGCTGCTGCTTCTAGTCAGCTGTCAGGATCCTGGGCATAAATTTGGCTGCAACATGATGCATGCCCAATTCTTCCGTCAGAACCCGTTGGCGTGTCCCATAACCAATTCCCACCTTCTCAGCAATGTCATGAATGGTCTGACGATCCTGACAGATGAGCTCTTGAATTCGTGCAACAGTTTCAGGAGTTGTGCAGCTTGTGGGTCTCCCTGTGTGTTCGTCATCGTCAACTGATGTGCAACCGGTCTTGAACCGGTCATGCCATTGAAACACCTGCACATGACTCAAGCTTTGGTCCCTGAAGGCTTGTTGAATCATTGTGAGGTTCCCTATAGCACTTTTCCCAAGATTGACACAAAATTTGATGCACACTCGCTGTTCCTTTCTCTGATCCATCGTGAAAATTGCCACAGGTTATGAACACGACTCCAAATAAATGCGTGTGAAAACTGCCCACGTCCACCCAGCTACGTGCAACTTGGCACACTGACTCACTAGACATGGTAGTCCTACCATCTACCAGTGCTTTGCGCTACCACAACTGTTGTATAGATGGCGGCACCAGTCTGGAAAATTTTGGATACCACCTCGTACTGTGGCTGGTTTCAGATCATTTCCACACTCATCACTGTAGTTATCACCTGCTGGAGGACATACCATATTGGTCAACATGTTTACATGTCACTTGTCTTTCATTCTCTACAGTGCCTGTCAAGTCATCTCTCTTCCTAGTATTTACATCACCCCATTTAAAATTCATTCTCTTTTGCAAAATCGTGAGGCTGCTGAGGATGATATTATTATGATTATTACTTGAGTGATCAAATCAAAAAGGGTGAGGTTGGCAGGGCGTTTGTCATGTATGGGGGAGAGGAGAAGTGCACACATGTTTGTGGTATAGAAGTTTGAGAGAAAGAAGCTGCTTGGAGGGCTTAGGTATAGATGGGGGAATAATATAAAAATGAATCTTCACCCTCATAAGGCTAGGTAGTTGATTCCTGTTGGCCACCAGTATTTGCACATTATGACATTGGCCACCATTTTTAAGTGCCTTAAACTTCCTTCTCATTTTTGAGATTTCACCAGCAGACCCCAGAAAAATTAATATTTCAGACAGCAGATATTGGCAGTGACTATGCTGAATATCTTGCCAAACATATTCATGCTGAACTATAAACATACTAAACAGGCTGTTTGTCATACACTAAACCAATCACTTGTGTTGTTTGGTATTGCAGCTGACAGGCAGCAGTGGCGAGTTGAGTGGCATTGCAATGATGATGCAGCTTCGAAAAATGGCAAACCACCCAGCACTGTTACGTTACTACTTTACTGATGAACAGCTGCAGGATATGGCCAGGCGTTTGGCTGCTGATCACACCTACAAAGAAACAAATCCCGAATATATTGTTCAGGATTTAGCTATGATGTCAGACTACCAAATTCATCAACTTAGTTCTGTCCACAAGGTAAGATGTCAATTGCATTTGTGTTTTATAAGTGCTATGGCTGAACTGCAAGTGTTTTGTTCCTGTTAAAAATGTTTAGAATTGTTCACTTCATCACCAAGTCCAAACATCTTTGGGCCTCACCTGCACTGTGCTCTGTAGCTATCAAGGGGTTTTCCATATATCCATGAGTTTGAGACAACACATATTGGAAACAAAAATTATTATATTCATCAGAATATAGGATTAGGTTTTTTCTTGGTTCCACACATGAACAAATGAGGGTTATCCTACACTTATATACTCAGAAAATACCATGATGGAATAAATGTGTCCACATGATTAGTAGTACACAGTAGGTAGTTTATAGGGTGGGTAATATGACTGTACTGTAGTGGTGTCTCTCATCTGTTGCAAGGTCAAGAAAAGGTACACTGTTGCAGGGAAGACCAACACTCTTGTGTGCAGGAGAATACAGAGTGACTGTCTTTGTAAGAGACATTCTGCGTTGTCACAGGAACCGAGAGGCATGTGTTACAGTTATGACTTGAACTTTAAATAACTGACAGTGGTCATTAAATATGTATAAGAAACCGGCAGTTGCACTGAGACATGAAAATTTAGCATTCCCAAATTGAATGTCTGACTGTCACAAAGCAAATGAAGTGTGCCACTCACACATCGACCTTCAAAAAGCCAAAAGGCAGGTGATAAAAATGTAGAAAAGTAGTTAAATTTATGCATGAAAAATATAATGATGGACTCATTGTTTCACCAGTGACAGTATGTACCAAGTATAAGGAAGTGTTCACTGTTTCAACACAACAGTATGTGTAACATACAAGGAGCTGTTCACTGTTTGACAAGTGAGAATAGGAATAATATATGAGGAAGGGTTTGTTGTGTCACAAGCAACAGTTTGTGTGTTCTGAGCTGATGATGCCATTGATCCATGTCAAGAGTGGGATGTAGATCAACTTTGCTATTTCATGGGCTCAGTCGTGGATGAAGAAGAGTACAATGCCAGTGCCAGTGACTCTCAACTGCCACCCTCATGTCGAGGCTCCAGACTATTCAGCACTACATTCATTTTCTGCATGGCACCTCTGATTTCTAGGAGCATATGTTATAGGATTAAAGGAGTGTGGGATCTACAAATGTATGGTTCCAGTCTTAATTGCCAAGCAAGTAACTCTGGACAATTATGTACTTCAGAAATTGCAACATTTAAAACAGCTAAACTTCCTAAATAATGTGACAGTTCATGTTGTGTCTGTAATGTATGTACAAAAGGAAATAGGTGAACAATTTTGTAACAGGAGTAAAGGAGTCCCGTAACAGGCCCAGTGTGGCTCAGAGGGTTCCAGGAGGTTTGAGCTCCCAGATTTCATGACATTCAACACATGAAGGTGGTGAGGTTGTCAGCTTCATGCACAATTTTGTACTTGTATAAAATATGTTGTCTTTGTGTTCAAGAAATGTCAAAATCACTGAAGTGTGTGAGACTTCAAAATATTGTTCACAGTTTTATTTAATGCAGCATCTGTGCAGAATAGTAGTAATATTTTAGTGAGTGTCAGTTTGAATACAAAATCATAAGAAACAAAAGCACATTTTGAGGCTTACCCTTTCAGGAAGTTCTTCCAATTTTTATTCCTCATACATATAAATTCTTTGCAAAATAATGATCTCCTGGCCTTTACAAATCACACACATGTACTTGTTGCATATTATGTTATTTTATGTCACTTTTATGGGTAGAGTTGTATCTAAAATAAATATCCACAATCACAATATTCATAACCATCTTTGTAGTCTATTTCTTTAATGTATGGTCTTGCATTTTCTGCGGGTAATACACATTTGCTTTCTAGAATGACTGTTTCTGAGGCATGCAACAAACTTTACTAGCAATAGAGTGTAACATGTCATCCTAACTCACCTGGCATATCAGTGTCCAGGATGTTCTCAATTTATCACATCTGTTAAGAAAACTTAAGTCACCTATGGCCACATTTTGTGCCTTCATACATAAAGTTTCTGATGGGTACAATTCTCTGTGTGTCCCCTTGGGTAGCAAGCAGCACATCAAGTCAGTACTGAACTTGTGTTCATGTATGTGCCAGCCTATCTGTTATCACATTTTGAGTGAGTGTGCAACTGGAACATATAGGATGTTAGTGTCTCATACAGGTGTTGGTTTATTTTAGTCCTCATGTAACCACAAAGAGTAAAATCAAGTGATCATGGAAGCTGTGAAATTGGTTTGGCACTTCCAATTCAGTGACCTGAGATGGTCTGGTTTAGGAATTCCCATACAGCCAAATTCCAGTGCAATGGGGCACCATCTTCTTGGTGCATAATTAAAGGCTGCAGTTCCTGCTGTGGTAATGTCTCATTCATTCACACTTTAATCCACACTACACATTAATCTTTTGGATATGACAGATGTGAGCACAACCTGCACATGGAATTTCAGACCCTGCAGTTTGTGCATTATGTTGACTGACTTTTCCCTCTGACATGGTAAGTTGCTTCATCTGAAAACAGTGTTTGACTAGTGAAATAGTTGACTTAATCAGCATGCTTTAGAATCTTAAAGGTGAAATCTGCACATTTGGGCTGGTCATCTGGGTAAATGACCTACACCATATATACTCTGTATGCATATAGCTGTCTATGCAAAACCTTATGCATTGCTGCTGTATATATACATAGCACATGAAGCAAGACTGCAGCATAGAGCATTAGTTCACAGCACTTGATGCTAAGTGGACAACACATTTATACTGGAAGCTTTGAAGTGCATGATCTTATCTTCAGTATTTTGAATGTTATTTCATTTATAATGGAAAAAATAAATTAGGAACCTTCTGTACTGCTACGTGGTCCAGTTTGAAAACATTATTTCTTATTACAAACAGCCATCAGTGCTAATGAGCCTTTAACCACAATGCTTTTTATGCTCTGATTCTTTGCATTCTTAAAATGGTCACTTAGAATTCAGCTATTGACATGTAATAGAGCACAAGTTTTGTAGAAACAGAAAATCAACCCATACATTCTGTTTGTATTCGCTGCCAGTTTTTCAACAGAAGCTCTATCCTGCTTTTATAATATACTTCCTTATTATTACAGGTTAAGTGATCACCTGCAAAACTGTTGCAGTCATTGTCAGCAGCTGACTGAAGAGTGTGTGTTGGATATTTTAAACAAATAGCTGTACTTCTACAGCAAAATCAATCATACTATGTTATACTGCAGAATATCCTTATCAGCTGTGTTTCATGACTAGTATACCTTGAAGTGTTTACACTTGTATTGAAATGTGATAAAAGAATATTTTGCAGCAGTGATTTAATTTCTGGTATCAGTTCAGACTTCACACCTCAGCAGCATGGTATTTTTTGCAGTAGTGGTTTGTGTTACTATTTCCTGACTTTTTTTAAATCATGAATGTTGTGACAGTGCCTGTCTGGCTACCAATTGCCTAAGGAGATAGTGGTCAAATCGGGAAAGTTCCAGAAACTTGATGAAATGCTGCCAAAACTAAAATGTGAGGGTCATCGAGTACTCATCTTCAGTCAATTTGTTATCATGTTGGATGTACTACAAGAATACCTACACATTAGAGGGTATCGTTACTTGCGACTTGATGGCAGCACCCCTGTCACATTAAGGTGTGTATGGAAAAGTTCACACTTATGGCTCCACGTGTGTAATATAAACATTAACATATTAATATTTGGTCATCTGATCACCTATCTGTCTGCACAAAGGTGATGATAAAATACGTAAATTAATCATTGACAGCAATTGGAATATTCATTCAGAAAATGAATTTCATTTGAATGAAGGTGGAAGTACTTCAATGAAATTGAATCTTTTTTTGTTTTTGCCTCCCCTATTTTTGTTTCTGATCCCATTATTTCAGTGTGAAATTTATCCATTTAAAATATTCCTTGGTTCAGTATTTGAGATTAGTTTTTGTTAATTGAGTCACAAATTATTTAATAATGCTGTTTGATCTGCAGAGATTAGTAGTGATGTTGAATTAGTAGAAAGGTAGTAATGGATTTTGGAGGGGTGGTCATGGCCTGCTTAAAGATACTGATATTGTCTTGGCATTTATTTGAGGAATGTCACAAAACACTTGTCAGGACAGCTTGTAACCCTGCCAGTATTTGAATTTGATACTTCCTAGTTAGCAGTATACAGCACTACTGTTAAACAAACCTGTTAAGTCACTCCATATTCCTCTTTAATAAGCTCTTAAATGGGTAATGACCAGTAATTAACTCTCTGCAGATAAAATACTTCATGTCCTCCCATTGTGTTACCCAAAGATCCATCTTAGTGTTACCCTTCCACTTCTTGATCAGTATGCCAAGTGAAGCTTGAAGACATCAGTAAATAATGGTAATGGGTTTCAGTATTAAGACAAGGAGTTCTGAGCAGAACTGTTATAGCATACTTTCCTATTGGATAGACTTCTATCCCAATACCTATTAAATTGTTGTTGTTGTCGTCGTCCTCAAAAATTTGTTATGTAAGTACACAGTCTGTATACATTAAATTGTTTACTGTAGGCTTAATGTTTCATATTTTTATGTTTGAAATTGTTTTACAAACAATATTGTATATATAATGTGTAGGTGAGTTGTGATCTGTCTGAGTACCAAATCTCATAGGCCTAACGTGAGTGGTTCATTCATTACCACTATCAGATATAAAGCTGCTGGAATTTTTTTTACATGGCTTCTTTATTATTATTTTGTATTTTACAAAAGAATTACTATTACAAAAGTTGCATGTTTTTCCAAGATCTGTTACCATGCCTCAGTTCATGATCCCCAATAAAGTGGTACTGACATCACCCTCACCTCAGAAGTTTGTGGGCCTACCATTACTGATTTTAGAAAATTAAAAAGTGTCCACCAATAGCATAACATTCGTAACAAGTTTCATGGGAATTGGGCGTGTGCACTTGCGCGCGCGTGCACACGCACACACATACACACACACACATACACACACACACACACACACACACACACGTACCAACACAGCATAACAAAGTGATCTCATAAACCTAAGAATGTAGGCTAATGGGTCTATACACTGTTGAGAAACCTGAGATGCATTTTAGACATAGGTGACCATGATGCCCAGTACAGTGCTGTCCTTTTGTCTGTTCCAAGGTTTGTCATTCACTAATTGAGATACAGGAATATTTTTTATCATGCTCTGTCAGATGTCATCTTCCTACTACCATCAGCTGTTGACATCAGTATATGAAATAATAAATAAACTAAAAGCTTTCATGTCTCACCTACATGAAAATGTGAAGCAGCACTGTTGCCTGAGTCCCCATGGTCCATTTCCAGGAATATAGGAGTCATGGAAATTTACATGAAAATTGACTGCATTTTTGACAGTCACATCCATGATTCATCAGTTTTTCAATAGAAAATTATTTCATTGCGTTTCAGTACATGTATGGGGCCAAGTTATTCAGAAACTGTAAGCAAAAGTTCTTACACCCCTGGCCACTCCCACTCTTCTATTCATGATCCAAGTTCTTGCACACAATTTTTGAGCAGTCAGTAAGACACAATTCCAAGAGGCAGATAACCATTGTAACATTGGTCATCGTCGTCATCACCACCACCGCCGTCGATAAATAAGAATAAAATTGACAATGAACTCTGTACCAAAATTAGTAGAAGCAAGTCATGAAGGTAAGGTAACCATATTGCAGAAACAACAAGTGCAAGCCAACAGAACCATCCCTATCTATGAACCATACATCAGAATGTGTGATAATGAAAAAGGAACATGTATGTCAATAGATGTTGCAATTTCAGGAGACAGATGTGTTTGAGGAAGCAGTTGTGACGACTCTCAAATGTAAAGACCTTGAATACAAATACAGTGAATGTGGAAGGTAAAAACAAAAGTGATACCAGTAATAAGAGGGGGAACTGGAACCATCTCAAAATCAATCAGAATATACCTGAACAACATACCACATAAGCACAAAATCAAGGAACTGCAGAAAACAGTCATGTTTGGGCACTGCACACATAATTTGGAAAGTACTAATTTAAAAGTACAAAACATTCAGGTTTGGAAATAACATTACATGTACCATGAACTGTAACTACAGAGTATCTGGAACGCAATGCGCCCTAGAACATGGTTAGTTTCAGGTGAATAGTTGTAACTGTCCTGCATAAAAGTGAATAATAATAATAATAATAAACAATTGACACTGTATGACAGTGTACCAAAACCAATTGAAACCAGTCAACAAGTGAAAACCTACAGAACCATTCCTAACAATAAACCAGACATCATAATCCATGATGATAAAAAAAGGAACGTGTGTATTAATAGATTTTGCAATATCTGGTTACAGAAATGTGATCAAGAAAGAAGCTGAGAAAGTTTTAAAATATACAGACCTTATAATAGAAATTCAGTGCATGTGGAATGTGAAAGCACAAGTGATACCAGTAATAACAGGCGAATGGGACCATTTCAAAATCACTCATGACAATACCTGAGAAACATACCAGGAAAGCATGAAATTAAGGAAGTACAAAAAAAACTGCCACATTGGGCCCTGCACAAATAGTACGGAAAGTGCTAATGTAAAAGTACAAAACATATTTCATGGGTGAAATAACATTACATGCAGCCCAAACTGTAAATACAGAACAGCTGCAACACTCTGTACCCTAGAAACATGGTTTGTTTCAGTTATGTAATTGTAAATGGTGGCAGTGGTGGTGGTGGTGGTGGTGATGATGATATAACAGCAGCAGGAGCAGCAAAAACAACAACAACAACAGAACTGTGCACAGTTTTCATAAGTAAAATAGTGCACAATGTGTAGATCATTATTAATATCAGTTATTTATAAGGTGTCATTGGCAACTGCATGTCATTATTCTTACAAGTCTCATGCAAACATAACATTTTTTAACAAATGTTTTATTATCTGTAATTTTTTAAAATAAATATCTCAATGTGTGCAACATTTATGTTTCAGTAATGTATTACTGTTGGACATGTTGATGTTTACGAAAAAAAAAAAAGTCAAATATTTGGCACCCACTTGTGACTGGAAATGGAGAAAAAGCCTATAGAAACAGTTATTTTAAAATATTTAGTTCTGTGGTGGACATGATGAGTTGGGCCCATGAAGAATGTCACAAACACATTTCATTAATATTTATTTCTAAAAGGTGCCATACACACCAATGTGGTCCCCATTAACCCCTGTAGTTGGTGTCTTTCTGGTCAAAATCAACCATGGATAATGAACAGCACTGTACTTAGTTATCTAATCAGCATTAACTTTTTGTCCATTCTCTATTAGCAATAAGTTTGTCTTATGGAGGCCAGAAGGGCTTCATTATGAGACTAGTTTGTTCATCACATCTGAGACTGTTACATGTTTAGGTGTGATGGTTGTACGCTGTTCAGCACTGCTGTCAGAACTGTTAGATAGTGACTTGAGAAAAGAATGTGATTCAGTCAAAACTAAAAACAAAACTTTTCTTGTTAGTTAAACTTCTGAGTTTATATTGTGGTAAGCACAGTATTGGCAGACAGTAATCCTGCTGACGCTAGAATTTAATCCTGGTGCCAAAGGGTTAAAATTTAAAAAGTAAATCACAAGATTTAATTTTTTGGACAGGCCCATAATTCCCACACTTGAGGGTTGAAGGAAAAAATTCCAACAGGGCTGCACAAGATTGGCCATAATTGGCTGATCTCTTGGAATGTACCATGTGCATTGTTTGGCACAGAAGTTTTAAAAAATCTTCTGGCATATGACACAGTCTTGGTTGGTAATTTGTTATGCATGTTATGGGAGAGCTTGCTGGGTAGTCCAAGAAAAGTATGTAGAGTAATCTCTCCATGTGTGTGATTTGAGATTTCGGTGTGTTGTGAAACAGTGCTGTGGAAACCCCAAATCACAGTGTTATAAAAATATTTTATGGCATATTTCTTCAGTACGGTTTGTGTTACAGACAGGAATTAATTGACACTTACAATGCAGATGAGTCAATTTTTACATTCCTCTTATCAACTCGAGCTGGTGGACTGGGCATCAATCTTACAGCAGCCGATACAGTAATTATACATGATGTAGACTTCAATCCATATAATGACAAACAGGCTGAGGATCGTTGCCATCGGGTTGGACAGACAAGGTCAGTCATTGGCCACACATTTACTTTTGATGTGTTCTCTTAGGGCATGATGTTGTTAGTCATGTCTTAATTACTGCATATAGTCCTCTTAATACATGCTTAATGGTATGGTGTGTGTCAGACTTGGTATATTTCCAGCTTAACATACCATAAGGTGGCAGGCATCTCTTGTTAACTGCATATTTAATCTAGTGATATATTAATTGCAAGTATTTGCACATTATGTCTTGTTTTATTTTGTTTGAAGTATTACAGAATAACAACTGAGACAAACTAGTTGTGTTGGTGGTGGTGGTGGTGGTGGTGGTGGTGGTGGTGGTGGCGGCGGCAGTGGCTGTTGTTGTGATTATCACCGTCATCATCATCATCATCATCATTGTTGTTGCCACCATCATGGTGGTTTTGGTGGTAATAATAGTAGTATTTTGTAATATTCTAATGTGGTGTAGTGGTGAACACAGTGGTTGGTTAATAATTGTTTAAATTTGTTGCTATTAGAAGCATGTTAATTGGCTGTTCTTGAAAAGAGCTGAATTATCTGGTTAATGAAATTTTTTGATTTTACAAAACCCAAAGTTTTGTCACTTTGTCATCTGAAGTCCACTTTTGGTTCCTGCCCTAAGCCAGATGAATGTCATTTAATAGTTACATCTGCTTCTCCAAGTTCCATTTTTGTATTAACGTCACATATTTGGTCCTCTTCTCTGATGTTTTCCATCCAAAGTTTATGTATGCATTTTCATTTCCCACAACTTTCTACGTGTCTCAACCATCTAATCGTCTTCAGTCTATTTACTAACAGTATTCATCATCTCTGCATTAAGATATTCTCTTTATGTTCTCTTAAAGTTAGAAACTGCATTTCACACATGCATAAAATAAAGAGGCAAGATTATATAGCAATCTGTAAATTTTTACATAAGACAGATAAATAAACAGAATACTGAACTGAGTAGTAATAAAGATTTCCTAAATGTGATTTTCCTGTTACCATGATTTGAGTTTGATCTGTTACTGGTGTTCAGAGCTACTGGAGTTTTGTCACATTGTGATCTTTACAATAGGAGTGTCTCAGTAATGCGGTTACTAAGTGAAGGCACTATTGAAGAGGGAATCCACCAAGTGGCACAAGAAAAGCTTAATTTGGAGCGTGAAATTAGCAATCCAGAAGGTAAGTAAATAGATTTTAATATTTAAAACTAGTGCTAGTGTTCTCTTTTACACTTATCACCATAGGCTAACTCCCTTAGTCAGTTTCACTAGGTTCATAGAAGACTGAAACACTTTAATTTATTCCACAGCTACACATCCTATTTCACTAAGATTCATTTTAGTATTATTATTCCATCCATATTCAAGGTGATTCACGTGATCTCTTTCCATGAACTTTTCTGATGAAAATGTATATATTTCTTATTCCTCCTCCTATATGCTACATGTTCCTGGCATGTCATTCTCCTTGTAATTCTAATTAATGAGCTGTAGAGTACAAGTTATGAAACACTAAGCCATTTGCTCTTCTGGAATGTGAATGCAGTGTAACATCTCAGAAGAGCAAATGCCGTTACATCACCTGAAATCTGGCATGTGAAATACTGTTTAAAATTCTTACACTAACCTTCACAGTTTGACTCACTGCCGGGGCCATTTTCTGCATGTATATTTCAATACTGAGATCTGCAGTTGGTCCCATAATAAGGTGTTGTTAATACAGTTGTTAGGTTTAAATGTTCAAATAAGAAGCAGATTGTTAAGAATGGATCCGTTTACCTGTGTACAAAGTTCTGAAAGAACCTACCTGTTCATATGCACCTTTGTTCATGATTCTTTGTTTTCATTTGTTTATTTGTGTATACAGGGTGTCCCAGGAGGAATGTGAAATACTTCGGGAGAGTGTTCCTTATGTTGAACTATACCGATATAACCCAAAACACCTATATCCAAAGT
>JGI20166J26741_11537696_pt1 | contig 12291 bp, 5 predicted proteins | sample TergutCu122P5_FD_26741 | JGI IMG/M metagenome (IMG submission 26741) | reverse complement strand
CAGGCAGCAACCACTGTATAATACTCTTGAGCTCCTGATGATGGGCATAGTGGTGCCCGAAACATGTTGAGCAAGCAATAAGATCTGCAATAAAAAACTCAGTTGCATCTAGTTGGCATTTTATTTCCACATAGTGTAAGCTACCTTCATAATGCAACCTTAAAATTTGATATTGTTTTATAATTTCAATATACTAGAAGGCAGACTATTCAGTAACTTTACACAAGTAACCCCTTTTTGTATACATGACATATTTACTGTAAGCCTGTGTAATTGATTTTTGTGACTTGTATTCATACAATGTAATGTTGAATTAGTTTGAAAATTCTCAGGTTTGTTGATGACAAACATTATCAAAGAAGTATACTTAAACATGGAGGTGATAAGATAGCAAGTTTCTTCAACAAGCCTTTGCATGAGCATCAAGTCCTATCCCATTATTATTATTATCATCCTTTTTTTGGAATAAAAAATCCTGCCTATATTACATGATTTTCCCAGAAACATTTATACCACATTTTATTAGTGAATGAACATATGCAAAATATATGATCCTACAGGCATCAATGTTTAATACATGGAATAATCTTCTTATTACAGTACAAGCAGAGTTCAACTTATGGAGTAAAAGGCCTATATGAGTCGTCCAAGTAAGATAATTATCCAGCTGCATACCAAGAAATTTTATGTCATCTGCCTCTGTAAGAATCTGACCTGCATGTATAAATCTCAGTGGATAATGAGAGAATTTAATGGGACTAAATTTTACATTTATTTCTCCTACATTTAATACAAACTAATTTGCCTGGAACCATTGAGATGTATATGATAAAACAGAACTGAACATGTGTTTTAAAAGTCATAATTATTATTATTACAAATAAGGGCACTGGCATCATCAACAAACATTATAACATCATAAAATTTACTGAATTGGGGGGGAAATCATTTATATACATGCTAAAAAGCATAGGACCTAATCCCATCTCTGGGGGAACCCATGTTTGATAGATATCCAACTTGAAGAGCAATTTTGAGCATTGAAGAATTCAACTCCACCCTCCGATTCCTGTTAAATGAGTAAGACTTAAACCAATCCAAGATTACTCACCTTACACCATAGAATTGTAATTTCTGCAGCAAAAGTTCATGATCAACACAATCAAAAGCTCTAGCCAAGTCACAAAAAAACCTGAAAAGTACCATTTTTTAATTCTATGCTTTAAGAATAGTGTCTGTTAGTTTGTAGGTTGCATTATATGATAACAAACATTTTCTAAATCCATACTGTTCAGAAACCAATATTTTATGATTTAATCTTCAAAATGTTGATATTTTAAAAATCGCAGAGAACCCTGCTAATATTTCCCTTGCCGCCCCGTGTTTATTTTTTTGCTAGAAAGATGGTAATTCTGTGGTTCCTAAGCACCACTCCAAGGAAGCAGACAGATAAGAGCTACCCACTTGCACATTCATAAGTTTGGACATGAGTGACCCACAACACACTCAGGCAGTCATTACCTCCACAGTTCCCACACTGGGATTTGCAAACCTCTCAGGGTTTGAATTTTTTTTTTTTTAAATCTACTTTAGCCAGCAGTCTGTTCCAGCAACATAGCTGAGGGGGGGCAGTCAACACTAGCTTTATTTGCTTCCAGGTGGCATCATGCAGGCACTGATATGAAAACCATTTCTTATGAAGGGTCTTACATTTTGACTTTCCAAGGAACAGACACCTAAAACTCGAGTAGAGCTGGATATTCCTACTAAGTCCTATACATGCATGTCCACGTCATGGCTCCTGGGCAACGTTTATATGACCAAGTCATGTAAGGGTGAAAAGCAAGTTCTCGACGCTTTAAAATTGGGACTGGTCAGCTAAGGGAGACAACCCAGACAGAAAACATTGGTCCTCCAGGATAGCTGGGGGTTGCACATGGGGCTGACAACCCCATCCTGGAAAAATTTAATTGTTCAGAAACATCTAAGGGATGCCGGACACACTTAGGAAGACGACCATGCAAACAAAATAAGGATAAGGATATGGCGTTAGCCACCTGAAATGTTCAAAGTTTGTACAGACCTGGAGCCCTAGCCAAGTTAAAAGACGAGTTAAATACAAACGGCATTGCCATAACTGCAGTCCAGGAAATCAGGTGGAGTGGGAGTGAAACCTTTGATTCTGGAGATTTTATAGTGTGCTATAGTGGTAATAGAGGAGGCAATCTGGCACAGGATTCCTAATAAATAACAAGTATAAACATCTTATTATGGGCTTCAGCCCAGAAGCAGACCGTATGTTCTTTACAGATAAGAGGCGTATTCTTCAACACTACAATAATATGTGTTCATGCCCCAGCAGAGGAGAAAGATGAAATGCAGAAATGACTTTTATGAGGACTAGGAAAAAAATATAAATGAAGGCACCCAAACATGATACAAAAGCCGTGATGTGGGATTTTAATGCAAACACGGGTAAAGATCAGGTCTAGCTCCAAATGTAGGAAAATATAGCCTCCATGAAGAAACAAACAATAATGGATGGAGAATGATTGATTTTGCTGTAACAGAGAATATGGCAATAAGTAGCATGTTATTCCAGCATAAAAGAATGCACAAAGAAACATGGTGATCACCAGATGAAACTACATCAAATCAGATTGATCATGTGATGACTGACTCTCGACATCCTACAGATATACTAAATGTGAAATCCTGTAGAGGAGCTGATTGTGATAGTGATTATTATATGTTTAAAATTAAATATCGACAACAGATATCAGCTATTGGGAAATTAAGTGCACAAAGAAGTATCAAGTATAATGTAGAAAATTTGGAGGAAGGAACCAATGCTAAAGAATACAGAAACAAGGTAGAGGAATTACTAAAAATACTACCCAACATTGAGGATCAACATGTAGAAGCCACCTGGGAAGATATTAAACAAGTAATACATAAAGCAGAGGATAATATTTTAGGAAGGAAGCCAAGAACGGTAAGGAATGGCTGGTATGATGAAGAATGTAAGGAAATGCTTGAAGAACAGAATAATGCACGTTTGAAAATGTTACAAAGGAAAGCATTAAGTAATATGGAAGCCTACAAAGAGGCTCGTAGGGAAGCAAGGAATGTATGTAGGAAGAAGAAAAAACATTATGAAGAAAAAAAGCTACAGGAATTACAAGAGAAATATAAAAGAAATAGATTAAAACAATTTTATGAAGGTATCCGTACGATAAGGACTGGCTTCCAACCAAGAACTACAATGTGTAAAATAAAGAGGGAGTAACTGTAGGAGAGGAGAAAGAAGTATTGGAAGCGTGGGCAACATATTTTAAGGAACTACTTAACCCCAAAGCTAATGTGACGACATCAGAAGGAATCACTTATTTCGGACCGGAAAGTAATATAGTAGCACCTACATTACTAGAAACATTGGAAGTCTTAAGAAATTTGAATAGTAATAGAGTGCCTGGGGAAGATTCAATTAAATATGGAGGTAGGAAGTTATGGAACAGAATCCATCAATTAAAACAATATGGGAAACAGAACAGATGCCCCAAGAGTGGGGCACAGTCATAATATGTCCAATATATAAACAAGGTGACAAGTTAGTGTCATAACTATCATGGAATATCCACTCCTGAATGTAACTTATAAGATCTTCACATATCAACCAGATATATAGAGCCATACGTTGAAGAAATATTAGGGGACTACCAGTGCGGTTTCCGGAAAGGCAGATCTACTACTGACCAGATTTTTTGTCTGAGAATGATCCTGAGGAGAGCATGTGAATATAAGGTAGATATACATCAATTGTATATTGATTATAAAGAAGCATATGATACCATAAATAGGGCCGAGCTGGTGGAAATAATGAAAGAGTTTGGAATACCAATGAAGTTGGTAAGATTGGTCAAAATGACCTTAGCAAACACAAACAGTAAGGTGAAGATTCAAGGAAAGCTATCACCTGATTTTGAAACGACGATTGGACCGCGACAAGGAGATTCGTTATCCACCCTTTTATTTAACTTATGTATGGAAAAGATAATAAGAAATGTCAGAATCAACCCAGGTGGAACAATTTTTAATAGAACAAGGCAATGCCTGGCGTATGCAGATGATGTAGTGATTCTGGGGAGATCAGAAGTATATACAAAAGGAACATTTGAAGAGATGGCAGCAATAACTCATCAAATAGGTCTTCAGATGAATGACGCCAAAACAAAATATATGATAAACAGACATGATGGAACTAAAGTAAAGGCAATTGAGTTGATGGGAAAGAAATACGAGAAGTAGAATCTTTTAAATATCTGGGATCAGTGATGACAAGTCTTAATGATATAGAAACTGAGGTCAAAAGTAAAACTGCTGTCGGTAATAAATGTTGTTATGCATTAGGACCAATATTAAAAAGAAGATCTATATCCCAGTCAATTAAAATTCATCTCTATAAAACGATTATAAGACCAACTGTGATATATGGAACAGAGACAAGGACACTGACAAGTAAAATTGAAAAAATGTTAATGACAAAGGAGAGAAAGATATTGAGGAAAATATATGGACCAACAAAGGAGAATGGACAGTGGAGAATTAAAATTAACGCAGAACTGATAACCAAATATAAATCCCAAGATATTGTGACTGTAATAAAGATTCGAAGGTTGGAATGGCTTGGGCAAGTTATTAGAATGAATGAGACCAGGTCTGTAGAGAATATCTTTGAAGGAAAATTAGAAGGAACAAGAGGTAGAGGACGACCCAGACTCAGGTGGATAAACGATGCGGAAGATGATTTAAGGAAGCTCCGTGTGAAACAATGGAGAACAGAAGCATTGGATAGAGAGGAATGGGCATCAATTATAAGAGAAGCCAAGGCCAAACTGAAAGGGCTGTAGCGCTATAGGAAGAAGAAGGAACAGACATCGTGAATGTTAACATCTTTTTCTAGCATATCACATAGGCAAAACCTGCACAACACCATGCTCATATGATCTTCAGATACAGAAGAATAATGTTACACCATTCTCTCTTCTGTATTCCCCCACACTGCAAACACTTCCTGACAAAATGGAACAGTTACTCCTGTACATAAAAATATACCATAATTAAATGGGCCTTGGAGGTGAACCTCCGTGCATTCTCAACCCTGGCAGTGGACAAGATGATAGGCTTAAATCTAGCCATTTCAACTACAAGTAAATAGCCCCCTACATCCAATGTATAGGAAAAGACTAGGCCCCAGACACAACTAAAAGAAAAGCTGGGAAATACACCTATATTCTGGTGCACCTATTCACTTTTGTGTATATAGAAAACAAAGACACACTGAAAATTTTAATCTGTACAAAATGTTTTTCTTCCCCAAAGCACTGAGATGAATCTGGGGTCCACAGGAACAACTTTTACAGTGGTAAAGCCTGTAATTACACATTAACCAATTAACACTTTTGGGCAAACAAATAATAATAATAACGAAAGAAGAGCTGCTGGTATCACCACCACCTCTTCCATTTCATTTTTCCAGATTATCCTCTTGGACAAATGATTCACCTCACCACTCAGGCTTCAAGTACCACTTTCCTTATCACGTGTGATGTTCCCATATCACACATGATACGGAATTTTTTTGCAAATGGTCTACTGAAGGCCTGCCTGGTATTATTGCCAGATTTTTTTTTTTTACCACTTAGTGACAATTCTAGTAGCCCCATTGATTGCTGGTACATTACAGATTTGTAAAATTTTTATACTCAAATTTTTATATCATCATCATCATCATCATCATTCTCTCCTCTTAATTTTAATGGATCACTTCCTTATGTTCCACACTGAAAATCAAGACTTTTAACCTTGTTAAGATTTCACGTTCTCACAGAAAGTGATGGTCTTCTGGGATATGACAAGACTGTGTAGTTTAGCAGGCAGTTACCAACATTTCAGACAAAACATACTGCTTCGACCTTCAAGGTTCAACCCAGAAGCAAAGGCAGTGCCATGACTCTCAAATCTCAAAAATGGTTCTCTCTCTTGCCCCACAAGATACATAGACATCGAAATAACTGGCCAAAATTCCAAAGAAAGGAGCTCTTCCTCTGCTAGCAAATGGCTATACCTTATTACAACACAACACCAGTAACAGATTAACAGAGTGCACAGCCATACCAGTACAACAGTCACACGTGAGAGACAAACAGTTCATGAAAAACTCTGAAACGTTCACTAAGCCAAACCTTGCAGCCCACCTGCTGAAGATCCAGTCCTCTTCCACTGATAAGTATGTATCTGGTAACAGTTATCTCTGATATGGTTGTGCACACTCCCATTATTTACTGTTGCATAGCCTTATCAGCAGAACGCTGGTCATTTGATGGGAAACATCTTGACTGAGGGATTAAACTTATCACCTGTTCCAGAATATCTTTAAACGTGCCCTTTCATTAATTAGGACTAATAATGTACAGAGTGTACAATGAATTCATTTGACTCTTGGACATGATCACAACATGGTCTTGTGGACACAACAATAAAGTTTTGGGTTTGATAAAAAGACGGGAAAATTCTTGAACTGAGGAAAAACTATTCAGCTTGAAGATTTAAGTCTGCTGGGACGTGGCCACTGTTACTCTGTCACTGGGTGGGTAATTCTTGCCCAACAATATCACATCCCAGAAGATTTGTATCTTCAGCAACACCACTATGGGCACCTCTCATCTTCTCAAGAAGGACTCTGCTGAAAGTAGTAGGTGCAGTCTACAGTGTGGGTCTGGGGCCACTTAATTGCTGGGATTTCAGGTTTGAATCCCACTAGAGTCATTAATGTTTGTCTCTTGTGAATGACTATGTGTGTATGTGTGTGTGTGTGAGTGTGATCAGATGCAACAGTAACCTTCTAAATCTACAATGTATAGGTAAAAAATGCCAGACTAAGGGAGGGAGGGAGAAAGAAATGACTCTGCTACATGGACTTTGTGGTGGTGGTGATGATGCTATCAGGATAACATCATCAACATTATCAAAAATGGACTGATGACAACCTGTGTAATGTAGTAACATATGGATTGTTGTAGAATGGGATTCATTGTACACACTCTATTTCACTACAAACATGGTTACATACACATACAGATACGAAATACACCTGAATGTTAGTGCTACCTGAAGGAAAGTAACTTTAAAATAAATCTAACAACTGAGCTCAACCATTTGCTGCCATTATACAATACATCACACACTGTTCACTGTATGGCCTGAACTTACAGAGTGTTTCAAAATGCTGTTTACTGTCTGGCTGACCCAATGTAACAAACATATGTTATATAGGTACATTAACATATTACAGAAAACTGTCACACTTTCGGTTACCAAAGGTACTGTTGCAGGCAATGAAAATCAACCATGATAGAAATACCCACTGTTTGCCTGGTCTACTGTCACTTTCACGGTCAGTACCTCAATACATACCAACAGAAACTATAAATATGCAACACCATGTGAACTAAGAAATTAAAAATCTACTACTGTAGCTGATTAATCAATGAGGAAAAATTTGCAGGAATTCAAAAGCATCCTAAAACTTAACAACACACACATCACCCTAACAGCCATGTTTACTGTACACATTAGCCAAAATACAAACATTTCATAATATATTTGGATGCTCTCTGGTAGGTCTGCAGTAGAATATAGGGGCAAAAAAATTTACATTTTTATGCATGTTAGACTGGAAACTGGTGAGAGCCAGAATGTTTAAAAATGTTAAAACAACTGTGTGTCGGGTTGGCTACCTCAGCAATTAACTCTAACAGAGGTAAGATTAACCATTTGACGCCTAACGGCCACTATATGGGGCGTACCGCACAGCTAACCTCCAGATGCTGCATTTTATATATTTATTAAACAAATATAAATACTGAATATTTTAAACATGCTGCATAATCTCTATTCTTTTCTCTTCAAAATGCCGTTTCTTTCACAATGCTACCTTTTTTGGTTCCTGTATTATTCACATTTTAAATACAGAGTGTGCTAAAATTTAAAAGGAAATTCCGACGCCAAAGGGTTAATGAAGACATTATTTTCTTACAAAACCATGGTTTTTTTTCTCATTCACACGACTCCATCATAAACATGTACTTTACTTACACCACCAAAATGTTGACTACACTCAAAACCTCCCTATAAAATAACAAACAGTATTGTGAACAACTCTGTACTTCCACTATACTACTGGTGTGTTGTCAGTGTATATGACATCAATCTCTTGAAACATCAGTCATGTCACATGTCATATTTACATTACAAATGATTCATCTATGAAATATCTGTGAATTAGTGAAATACTTCATCACACTGGTCAGGCACCTCAGCAAGCTAGCCACACCAACTGTAGATCCCACACTCACTCATGTGTAACCTAACAGGCCCATCTGCTCCAGAGGTTCAATTAGTATGACAGAATACTCTCAATACTCCATGTCCAAAACCTAAAGAAATGGGACACTCAACTTATTTACACTTGTTTTGGAAACAAACACTGTAAGTTTTCCTGCATTAATTACAACTTCAACATTTAATGTGTGGTGCAAGATTTAACACTGCACCTTGTACTCTGTCAAAATGTGTACAACTCTCAATGCAACACACTTTCAGCAAAATGTAAAACAAGTATAATTTTTAATATACCCACTTCAAATAATTTACCAAAACTCCTACAGCCTGCTCATTATTTCAGTCAAAACTCAGAATTCTGAAGGTCTTCATTCACTCATATCAGTGTAGCAAGGAAGAGATGCACTCCTTCCTTATATAAAATAAAACACGAGTCATGTAAACAAATGGCAAATTGCAGAACATCACATATGGCACAGACAAAGGCAGGCACTCATCCATTATGTCAAGAGAAAGTAAATAAGGAAAAATCTCAACTGTAAAATATAGCATATACAATCCACAGAGGGTAAACCTAATAGTTAAGAGCATGTCTTGCACTGCAGAGTTTGCATGCTGAAGTTCTAGTCAAATCTGAATATGCTATAAAAAAAAACTCAGGAGATTTTGGTATCGTCATCCCCTTGCATTGGTTAATCAATGTCTGTGTTTGCTCTGGAAATAAATAGAGACACTGAATACTTACGCACACTTTTTGATTAAATTACACGTGGCAGAAATGATTACACAATTTTATTACTAATTTTAAATATTGAGGAAAAACGATACGCATGATCTACGAATATCTGGCAATGTTTGCTGTACACATGCATTCACACTTTACCATTACCTGTCAAGGGACTTATAACACTATGATTTTCCCATGTGGGTCCACTGTTAGAAGTCCTCATTCATTCATTCTGTATTCTGTCTGACGACAGGTTCAAAGCCTCCTCCAAAATGATTCCTCCACATAGTAAGATCTAGAGCTTCCGCCTTCAAATGAGAATATCCTCTCCTGTCCTTAAGGACATCCAGTAGCTTCCTACGTCTTCTTGTCATTTCCATCTCTCCCTTTATCTTTCCTTTGATAACTTGTTTTAGAAGGCAGTTTCTACATAAGATGTGACCAATCCAGTTAGCCTTCCGTTCTCTTATTTCATGTAGGATATTCCTCTGCTCATTGCCAGATATTCATAAATCATGCTTATCGTTTTTCAATATTTAAAAGTAGTAATGAAATTCCGTAAGCACTTCTGTCACATGTAATTTAATCAAAAAGTGTTCGTAAGTATTCGGTGTCTATTTATTTCCAGTCCTGTACCAATGAAAAATTCGCTGCCATATTATAATCGACTAAGTGCTATGCCTTCGCTCTTTACGTTCTTAGACACCCCTTCCAGTAGTACTGGAACAATGGATGGCTGGAGTTTTTACGTCTTCACATTCCAAAGTGTCCTTTATTTTTCAGTTTTCACATTAAATGAATTTATCACTGGTAAGAGAGAGGAAAGAATAGGAACAGATTAAAATGTCACTCACAGGCATCAATAATGACAGTTTACTCACAACTTGCTGTAGACAATAAGAATTACTTAGTTACTAACTTTGTCCATTACCCAGTTTTCCAAAAACAACACAGCACTTTGAGAAATGACTTTGTTCCCATTCTCAGGTGAAACAACAGCAAGTCACCTATTCAACTGGGTCTGACAGAAAGGGCTATTCTCAACATCTGGACAACCTATGTTGTTTTAACCACTACTGCATATCACCAAGGACATTAGCAAATAATAAGGGGGGACAGTAGAATCTGGTGGGTTCTAAAATCTTATTTTTCTCAATTTATTATGTAGATTCCATTTTTCTTCTTCATAGGGCACTAACACTACGCAGATACATGTAAGTGTTTGTGGGATGGGTTTTTGCTTCTGTTTAATGGTATTCTACTTCATTTTATTTTCTTAATTTTCCAACAAAACTGCGTATTGTGTATTTTCTATAATCTCCCACTGACAAAACCTGTTCCTAGGCATACATACATTTAAAACGGGAACTAGAAACACACTGCCCAGAGATTGATAATAGTTCTATTAGGTCCAGCTGGGTAGGTGCCTCCCCAGGAGGAGGACACATCACTTCCAGACTAATGGGTTGTTTTAGGAAATGTGCTAATGTGCACTAGCCTGTGATAACCCAGCCACAGATGTGTGTTGGTCTGTGACAGCCCGGGACATACAAAACAAAGCAAATGCACTATGATCTGCACTGGGATAAGATATTCTTGGCAAAAGACAATGTATGGCCATGCTTCCCACTCTATTTCAGCTCAATGAACCCTTGAAAGGCTATAAAACTTACCGTGGAACACCTATCTGTCCACAATAAATCAAAATATAAAATTAAATACCAGCATTTCTTTTTCTTTTAGCTACAGTACATGTAAAACATCAACAGCTAAACTAAAACTGATCAATAACCAGATCATTTTGTGTGACACATCGACCCCGTCTATGGTGAGCTCTGTTGACTGACTCAACTACAGAATCTGGAAGCTTCTGGATTGGACCAACTTGTCTGCATGCTATCAGTGACAGAACAATTAGTGTCGAATGTCACCACACAAATTTTAATTTGTACATACAAGTTTAGGACTACCAGTAAAACTCTTCTGCCATTACGCATTTTCATCTCTCATAACCCCAGACACCACTTTACACAACCCTGGGATTCCACAGAACCCAGTCTAAGAAACGCTATATATGGTATGATGAACCGAAAGGAAGTGGCCATGGACTAATCTAAGATAGTGTTTTGGCCTATGCCTGGCGGGATGGATGAAGACTGTAGACATGTCTTGATAGCCAATCTCACAACAGGGTTTTGAACTTAGGACCTCCAAAGTACAGAGTGCTGTGTACTCAAATGTGACATCTGAGGGGCTGTCAAAAAAATGGACAATTTTAAAGGCCTATAGATTAGTCAAAGGGATGATGAAACCAACACTTTAAGTTTTCTCACCATACGACGAGAATCAATGGGCAATGTGGGACCAGCCATACAGAAGGCTGAAGAACGCAGTATCCTGCTACTCTGTCTGTTCCATTGAAAACATCAGTGTAATGGACTATTAGCCCACTTAATTCAGGGCACTTAAATTTTAAATAAGATATTAAAACTTCACTAAGTTACAACAGGCATCAACCCTGATTTTACTACTTTATAATATGTTACAAAACACCAAAGGTTAAAAACAGGTGTTATAACACACACCAAAAAAAGGCAATTAATGCTGCAAAAGAAGCTTCTTACTTGTATCCTTCCTACTCAAGGAGAAAAAAGAACACAATTTGTACATAACTCCTTGACACATCAAATTTAAGATGACGCCGTCAACACAAGCTGATGGTCAAACACATAGTTGTGAAAATGATTTTACTGCAGATGTCTGAGGGAGACCCTCAGAAAAAGAAACCACACTCTCATGGTACACATCTTTGGATGAGAGATGTACACATGGTGAAATGGAGTATGAATACTTCTCAAACTGGAGCTGGCAAAGTTTCCTGGCAACCCTGTAACATCACACATTGTATCAGTTTAATGTTTTTCTGACCGTGCATCACAGTATAGACTTATTCAAATTAACAACTTAACCCTTCAGCGTGGAGCGACGAGCACCGCTCGTCCTAGCGAAAACGTCACCTGTCGTGGAGCGACAAGCGCTGCTCGTCGTGCTGCACTGTCTCACTCATTTGACTATATCTCGACAACATAGGGAGAAAATGTAATCGGGCTGCTATGTACATGTTCACGAAGGTGCTGGCTCTCTTATGGTGTGGGACACAG
>JGI20166J26741_11537363_pt1 | contig 12296 bp, 6 predicted proteins | sample TergutCu122P5_FD_26741 | JGI IMG/M metagenome (IMG submission 26741) | reverse complement strand
TCATGTGAGAAATGAAGAAGTGTTACTTAGAGTCAATTAGCAGAGGAATATCCTACACGAAATAAGAAAAAGGAAGGCTAACTGGATTGGTCACATCTTATGTAGAAACTGCCTTCTAAAACAAGTTATCGAAATAAAGATAAAGGGGGAGATGGAAATGGCAAGAAGACGAGGAAGAAGACGTAAGAAGCTACTGGATGACCTTAAGGACAGGAGAGGATATTTGAAGGAGGAGGCTCTGCATCGCACTATATGGAAGCATCGTTTTGGAGGAGGCTTTGGACCTGTCGTCAGACAGAGTACTGAATGAATGAATGAATTATCTTGCTATCTACGTCTTATTTCCCCCCCTCAAGAAAGTCGTCACTTTTAGGAGCGTTCACACAATTTCTGAAAGAGAATATTAGCTTCGACAAGTTTCTCTCCTTCTTTTCGCATGACTGTTTGTCCGAATGGAAGTAAATCGCTTTCACTGGATGGGTTTTCATGGAAATTGATGATTGTGTATTTTTCAAAAATCTGTCCAGGAAAATCAAGATTCATTATAATCGAACAAGAATAATCGGTACTTTATATAAAGACATAAAGACATTTATTACATCTTGCTCAGTTATTGTTACAATTAGAAATGATACATACAAATTTGTAGGGAAAATAAAAAACACAAATTTTATGCTCAACGACGTATTTCCAAAAATCCTGGCGATTATGAGATAAGGTGGAAAATTGTAGTAGGAACTTACAGGACACAAATGACCATGTGGCGCTTGCGCATTGCATTCTGTATGATATGATACGATATATTTATTAACTGCAATTGGGTTGTCAACCGGTAGCAGTAGTACAGCACACATTTACGAGCAAACAATACACAGAACAACAAATAATTCATAGAAAAACACAACAGTTTGGGAGATTGCGGGTCGTTCACCGTCTTGACTGGTTATGCCCTGGCATTTGCCTTACAACTGAGGAAAAAGCACGGAAAAACCTCAGTCAGGGCTACAAATATACTCTCAGAATATATAATATTTATTGTTTATCCACTGTGTCAAAGGTCACGTGAACGCGCCGCAATATTACGTTAACAGTATACACATTGCCTGTCTTATTATCTTAACAACTTTCGTTAAGAACTGTGTGTGATATGTGGCGGCTTCCTTCCTGATGAGACAATTTTCTAACCTGTTTCATTTTCCTTAAAACTTTATGCGATTTCTGTAAAACGCCTTCCTTTACAGGAGGAAATATTTTTACCGAAATAAATCATGTAGGACTCCTAATGTAAATCTTTAAATCTCGATTGTCACTAAAATGGCTGAACTAAATCATAGGACTGAATAACAATTATAAAACTGTCCTTGACAATCCAAATTTTCATTTATTAACACATAGCTTCTTTCATTACTAAGCAAAATTTTCACTATTCGCATATGCTAGGTTAGTGAGAATTTAGCATAACAGAGATGGAAATATATTCGTTCCTACATCAATTAAATTAAATATTTTGTAATTATTAACTACATCGTCACCATCATTATCATAAATATGGCATACGTTACTTCATTGATCAGCATTATCTAAGCCTGATAAATGAACTGTTAAATGGAAAAAGCAGTGATCGTTTCACTTCAAAATCAGTTTATTGCAGCGAAATTTATTAAGAAAGAATTTCCCCACTCCTTATTAACAAACTGTACCAGGATATAATACAGCTTAGTGACAATAAATATACAATTTGTTGTTTTGTACGTTGCTTTATTTAATGAATTGCAGTTTTAAACTGCTTTGCTAATAACAGTGTAGGTGGAAAGAAAAACATTTTTTGTTCTTGTTCTTCGAATTATCTTCCTCCTCCCTTCCCCTTCCCATTTACGCCCACCACCCCTCCTACCCGCTATTCTCCACCGCCGCCCACTTCATTGTACAGGCACTCAAGCTTGCTTTAACTTCACCAAACCATTCCTTTTTCAAAGTATTGTTGTCCATTCAATATACAGTAGAAAATAATTTGTCATTCTCTCTTGTTATCCAAATATTGTATTCAATCTATATTTATAAGTTGTATTATACACTAATCCTCTTTGCAGCTTTTTCCATATATTGTCACTCGAAACATGTTCCAGGCTGGAGCAGTAATTAAATGTTCTTAACATGCCTTAAGTACCACATCTACACAGAATGTAATATTTAATAAGCACTAACTTATACATTGTTGACAAACCGTAACGCATTGTTGTGTTCAAAACAGGATTGACGCAGCCAAGCACATGTGGCCTGGGGACTTGCGAATTATCTACAATCAATTAAGGGACCTCAACACTGCCCATGGTTTTGCAGCCGGTTCCAGACCGTTTATCTACCAGCAAGTCATTGATCTAGGTGAGTTTTCGAAATAAATAAATAAGTTTATGATTCAAAATAATCTTCACATATAATTGTGCAAGAGTCGCCATCCTGTCGTCAATCTGTTTCTACGTAGCCAGGCTTACTTTTAGTTACGAAATCGGGCGCCAGAGGTATTGCAGTCAGCGCCAGTGAGATGTTGGCGTTTAGCGGGCATTACAGGTTGGAAATTTACCGATCAAACATCCTTAATGTTTAAAAGCGAGCCTGTTCAGTGAAATATTTATACAGTGTGTAGTGGTTGATGAGGAATATTCAACAGGAACGTTACGTATGGTATAAAAAATTTGATATTAAGTGGCCTGGTGTTGGAGGTTAAATGTCAGCGAAATTCTCTAGTCTAATTTGTACAGTTTGTTAAGAAAGAGCTAATTTTATCATCTTTTAAAGTAAGGCCGTGTATTAATTGGAGGAAAGGCAAACTTTTTGACGAGATAAAATAGAGTTTATGAAAATTAAAATTTTCCGTATCTGTAAATTAAAGCAATACTTACACTGATGTACTGAAGACATAAATGCACGCCAGTAACGTATTCTTTAACTTATATCATTATTACTTACATGTATCTGTGATTAACACGTGGGTGATAAATTATATGTTATAAAATGGATTTTACCGTTGCGAATATTTTGGTTCACCACATAAGTGTACAAAGTGTTCGCTGTATTGACTTCGAATTTATAGAAATTAGTGACGGGTATTAAATGGACGTCACATTTAGTTCTGTTACTGGTGTAATGATGTCTCAAAACTGGACTGCGATAATCAGTGACTCAAAAACGCTTAAGTGTAAACCAGACAATGGTAATTACTGCTTATTTTATTTTTAATTATCGACGCTGTCAATTGCTATAATGAAAATACGGCGTCTGTGGTATGTGAGTGAAAGGTAGTGTGGAGATTTGGTGGAAAGACAATGACTGGGAAAATGAAAGTGCTCTGGTAAATATATTATAGTGTTCTTTACGTGTACCACATTTTCAGTACAACGCATCTTTCTTTCTGGAATACCGCCGGTGACCGTTTTGCTATATACAACAAATTTATTTACTGAAATTCTAATTAAAATAACAGGACGATAATAATTGCCGTATCCGAGAGATTTCGTAATTTTACTGCGCCTCATCTGGCCACATGAAAAGACCGTACGTTGACTAATTCACTATTTCTTCTTTCTAAATCTGATCTAATTGCCCGTTCCCCAATCACCTTAAGCTAGATTCTGTAAAGTCCATAATAATAATAATAGTACTGTCAATAAATATACCACAAAAATAACACGTATGTGTAGAGGGAAGTTAACTTGGGTGCACAAATATTGTTGGACCAATACTGGTTCATGGGCAACTTTGTATCATTTTTTAAATTTGCAATTGCCATTTAATACAAACGAATGTTTAGTCGAAACACAACTCCTAATATATTTTTCGGTCTTTGTCATGGATAGTATTCAGGCATTGTAAAACAAGAGCATATAAAAGTTAAATGCATGTATTATGTTGTAGAAGAGTGTTACCATGTTACAGGATTTACAATTAAACTAGTTGTAACAGAAATATAGGATCAGAAATTACAACAGTAACTATATTTTCTACGAATACTCAAACTCTTTATATATATACACACACACAAATGTAAATTGTGAAGTATGATATAATCCTCGTGAACAACACAATATGCACAATTTAACTTCTACGCACGGTGTATAAAAGTAGTCAGAAAAAGATCCGTGTTTAGAATGGAAACATTTAGCTTAAAAACTAAAATGAAATAAGTGCTGTATTTAATTTGAACATGGATTTGTATCGGATGATAATAGCAGGACAAAGGGATGACAGTCGTAAGAGTAAATGTATTCGACTTAAGTCAGGCGTTAATGATGTCGCAAGAGATTTGGTTTAAAACGAACTGTTTGTTTTGCAGGTGGAGAGGCAGTTACAGCAACGGATTACACGGATTTAGGTCGAGTGACTGAATACAAATACGGGAAAGAACTGTCCAATGCGTTACGAGGAAACAATCCTATCAGATTTCTCGAAAATTTTGGTATGTAAAATATGTACTATAATATTCCAGTAAGTACAAACGTTTTCTTAGAGGCTCTTAAAACAAACACACAGATACGAATGCCACAATATTTCAAAAGATGTTTCTAGATTTGTTAAATATGTAAATCAGTGCTTAAGCTTATGGTTACAACCATATTGTCTTTATGTTAGAAATTATATCTTTTTGGAAATAGAAATATCCGTTATTGCCAAAACTTATACTGCTCTGATACATTCGCTTATCCTGGGAATATTCCTTAGGTGAACTGTGGGGTTTCATTTTTCGTGGTGATGCTCTTGTGTTTGTTGATAACCACATTACCCAGAGGGACCATGCTCTCGCTGACGCCAATATCCTTACCTACAAGGAAGCCAAACTGTACAAGGTAAGGCATCTGTAACCGATGTGTAAACATGTTTTATATCATGTGTCTCAAAACCTATGTAACAAATTTTCCTCGATGTTCCCCACCCCCAGTTAAGCAAGAAAGCTTCTTGTCAACATGGGCCTGAAAGTGAACATGTTTCGAGATATCCAGTGCTCTGTAGAAATCCGGGAAATTATGTGATTTCAGGAAATACGCTTCAAAGAGTAATGCTTAGCGTACGGAAGTGTATGCTATAACTCGTATCCAGTGAGTGGCGTAAGCAGTGTCACGTGAACAGACAACGGCACCATAAGCAGTCGCTGGATGTACTCAACTCGAAACAGTTAAAGTGGTTACGTGTGTTTGATTTATGATGGAGACCGAAGACTACATGTTTGCTGAGATGTCAGACATCCACTTCTTCTATGGTCGTGCCAACGGCAATGCACATGGGGCAAGGCGTCTGTATCAAGGAACATTTCTTGATCGTCGTCTTCCTTGCAGACGAACATTTTCGCGCATAAAGCAACGTCTGCGGGAAAGAGGCACATTTATTCCCGTAACTGAAGGAGAAAGGCCTCGGACTGCAAGAAGTGTACAACAGGAGCAACGAATTCTTGCCCACGTAGCAGTTAACACTGGAAAAAGCACCCTTAGGATATCTTCAGCGGAGGGTGTTCACCGCAGTACTATTTAGAGGATCGGCTGTATCCATATCATCTACAACGTGTACAGGGTCTTAACTCGGAGGATTTGTCTCGCCGTGTAAGATTTTGCCAATGGTGTTTGGAACAATGCGTCCGGCATCTACAGTCTTTGTGTAAGCTATTGTCCACGGATTAGGCAAATTTTACACGGGAGGGAATTTTTAATTTCCGAAACGTGCATATCTGGGCACATGCAATTCCACATGCCATTCGACAGGCAAGACATCAGACCACATTCTCAATAATTGTTCGACCTGATATCTTTTGATATCGGCTGATAGTTCCAGTCAGTTTACCAGAGAGGTTGACAGGGCCTACGTACCGGGAATTTATATAACGACTGACGTGAGACATCTTAACTGATGTGCTTGATGATGTTCCCTTGCATTTGCGAGTAGGAATGTCATTCATGCATGATGGAACTCTACAAAATTTCGGCCGCATAGCACGTCAATACCTGAACGAACCTATCCCTGAGAAGTGGATCGGGCCTAACGGTCCTGTAGCGTGGCCACCTCGTTCCCCGGATCTCAATCCTAAAGATTTCTACCTTTCGGGCCATGTTAAAATTGAAATTTACTCCACATCCGTTACCATCTTTGACGAGTTATCGGAAAGCATCGTAGCTGCTTTTGATATCATCAGGAACCAACCAGTTCAGCTGGAACTAGTAAGGGAATCCATGATGCGACGTCTCAACGGATATGCTGCGGCAAATGGACAGCACTTTGAACATCTTATGTAATACTCAAAAGGAAACCAGCACATGAACGTAAGTCGATATCTCGGAACATGTTCACTTTAGATCCATGTTGATAGGAACTTTCTTTCTTAATTGCGGGAGGGGAAGAGCCAGGAATTGTTTGTGACATACGTTTTGAGTCACCCTGTATGTGTAAAATTTCATTGAATTACTGAAAATAAATTCAAAATCTACATTGTTTCAAAACATGCGTTCAGTTTTATTTAATTAATCCAGATTAGTTGCATAAAATGGTTGAATTAAATCTTCGGTTTGCTATGACATGGCGACATATTGCTGTGTGATTAGCGCACAGCGCTAAGTGACAGTGCAGTGTGTTCATCGTTAATATTAGAGTGACCAAATTTTATTTTATCATTGGACCCTCGAATATGACCCCCATCACACTGTCACACGAATTTTTGTATCAATCATCGATCGAGGCTGCGTCTGATTTAGAAGTACACTAGACCTTAAATTTACCTCTGCGGAAGACTGACAACTGTCAGCAATTGAGTTAAGTTTCTGTCCGACCGTGCGTTCTGCAATGCAATACGTTTGAGTGGTCAATGTAAATACATCAGTACATTAAAAATACCGTTACGTTATTTAACTCAATTTACTGCGAATTAGTTAAAAAATTAATTTCGCCATTGTTTTTATGGAGCGATGTAAAGAAATGAAAGGTTTGGTTTATGGCGCAGTAAGTTTAACGAACTTTCATTGCAGGCTCAGAACATTCTTTATATACACGTAACTTGACGTGTTTCAATTGAAAGGCCCAGATTTCCGTCAAGTTATGACCGAGTTTGTTCAGACACTGCGCCACAAGCTGAAAGGTAGCGGGATCGATTACCGAAGCGGCAAATGGAATTTTTTATCACTAATTCCTTCTGACGACACATAGTATTGGTGTTGAATTATCCTCTAACAAAAATGAGTGCCAGCAGTAGGTTCTGGTTTGTAAAAGTGGCCGCTGCATAAAGCTGTCAATCTTGCTACCTTCATATTCCGGTAGTCTAGAAATTCTGGAGTCTCAAACTCCTGGAGCCCTCATTGGCTGTGCAAACCTGTATGGGTTTGTTTTATTTCTGCTTTGAATGCGAAATTGCACGATTCTGATTCCGCATGACTGGGATGAGTGGGTATGTATTAAGTTTAGCAACTTCACTGGAGATTCTGCCGTACTTTTGTATCGACAAAGGAAGAGTTGTGTGAGGTACAGTATTCGTAGTGCCAAAAATTGTTACTTTTATATAACTGGTTAAAGAGATCTTCCGATAAATATACTAATAGAAATAACGTAATAATATTGTAAATTTACTCTGACGTAAACAGCAACACACAGTTATTCTCAAATTTCGCGCTGGAATCGTCAGCACAATTCAGTATATGCTTTGAAGGAGATACGTAAATTAGTAAACAGCGAATAAAGTAATTGACCGGCCGGAACACCAAAAAAACAACGGACCGAACAACCAAAAGTACAGAACAAAGGCCTTGCTGAAAATCTATTTGGCCCTCGGTTGCTCAAGTAATTGCCTGTACTTTAAGGGACAACAAAATTAATTACCCTATTGACAACAGCCGGCCAATTGCTCCTATCCTGGTAAAGGAAATCCCAGACAACATTTAAATTTTCCTATCTTATTAAGAGCAATTGTAATATCACATTTCCACCTACGCCTATTTTTCGATGTGGGCTCACTACTTCAGAATAAAATAAAAAGAAAAAAATTATGAAATATTTCCGTCATCCACCGACATGAAATTAACTCGGGTCAAATCAAATATTTTATTTTGATGAGCATAATATGGCAGAGAAAGCAAACTTTTCAGCCAAACCTCGTAATTTTTTGTGAGGAATTCAGATTGATACTGGCATACTGTGTATACGCTGTTGTTGAAACATTAATAGATTCCTTATTTTGACTATAGACCATTCTTATTACTGTCAAGAAGATAAAAGTTAACCTCCCTTAATAACATTACTCTCTGTTTGTTGTGACGGAGACGATTTGGGTTTACTGTGAAATTGCAACTTTATTTGAATGATACACGATCTGTGTGTTAAATGGATTTGCAACTAGATGGAACCAACACATTTTCAGACGTACACTGAAATTAGTTTATATACGTAACAAACTGCTACATGTTTCGGCCAACCTTGTGACCACATATTTGGCCGAAACATGGCGGAGATTTTTGAGTGTATATAAAAGAATTTTATTTGTACATCTGTCGGTGCCAGTGCTGTAAATAGCGACTGAATGTTTGTTCATTTTTAGAAGAGCTTCTCCCTTTAAGATTTTAAATCATGAAACAAAAATGTCTCCTATGTCCACCCACAAAATTACTTTTTCTTTCACATGTCCTGCATCGTAAAATGCCATAAATATTTACTGAAATGTGTGTGGCAACTTCACAACCTAATTAACTGATTTCTGCCTTCAATTAATGTAACACTATGATGGAGGGTACTGGCTGAGAGTAGAGGAGAAGTTAGTATGGCTTTTGTGAGAGAGATGTAGAAAGAGAGGGAGAGAGTAAGAAAGAATTTTAATTGCCGTCATTATGCTAATGGCTAAGATTGTACAGTCAGTGGTACAGGATTATTGTGACATGGTACAGACGAGCGCCAACAGAACTACTTACAGAAAGACGTGCCCCAATACCACATTGCATACAACAAATCCCATATGAAATGTCCTTGTATCTAATATGGCCGACTAATCTGTATGTTACGAAACAGCCAATCAAACTTCGGATTAAAAGTGCTTGAAGATGTAATTTTTCATGTAGATGGCTGTTGCTTTTATGCTGGCCTTCGAATACGGATACCCACTGGTGATGTCCAGCTATTTCTTCAGTGACAAGGACCAGGGGCCACCTAATGTCAATGGCGACATTCTGTCTCCAAGTATCATCAGCGACGGAACTTGTGGTAATGGTTGGGTGTGTGAGCATCGCTGGAGACAGATCTTCAACATGGTGGCGTTCAGGAACGTTGTGGCAGGTATTTAATGTAGTAGCATTCTAGTGAATTTTCATCAATGTTGGTACTTACGGGATTTATTGTTTGTGTGAACATTGTTCGAGCCAGATGGAGAGTATGGGGAACTTCAAGACTGTGGTGGACCTTAGTAAAGGCAGTGAAAAGCCTTGAGTTTTCTTTAATTTTGCAAAACTTACGGCAGATCTTAGGTTTCGAGCATCGCTGGAGGCAGTTCTAGAATACGTTGAACTGCTGGAATATAGTGGAAAGACAGTAACATGATCCTAAGGCTACTTTGATCTTGTATACCTTCTAATTCCTCGTGGATGTATGAGGATAAGTGGAGTAGGATGTGAAACATTTCTATCTCTGGAAACATCTTGGAATTGTAAAATGTGTTTGTATGGGTCGTGTGTGTGTGTTTGTGTGTGTGTGAGTATGTAGGCCAATTCTGAGTTCAGATCGCCTTGCTTATAATCAGAAAGGTCGCTGATAGAAATGATTCTGCCCAATCGCACATCAGCCAGCATTAATTTTGTTTATGGTACATCGTTGAACAGGGGTTTAAAATTTTGTATTTCAGCAGCGTTGTGTCAGACAGAACATCCAGTCGGATGTCACCTGAATCATTCTTGTAGAACCTGTGTAAGATTTTTGACAATACCTATGAAGGGAGAACTGGACCTAAATGACTTCAGGCAAGTGTGAATTTGGTCACTCTTGGGTTACTTGCGGTGACAAATGTAATTGTATGTGAGTTCGAAATTCAGAGATGTTACCATAACCTACAGTTAACCTATCACAATATGACGAACCCCTCATTAGATATTCCGCCGATAAACAAGGCCATGTAACACAAATTAGTGTGTTTATATTGTTGAATCAGATTTTCTAATTGAATGTATTTTAACGTCTGTGTTTTTTGTCCTAGGAACCGGTGTGAAGAACTGGTGGAACAATGGTGATAAGCAGATTTCTTTTTGCAGAGGGGAAAAGGGATTTATTGCTTTGAACGCCCAATATAACACGGATTTGAAGGTTTTCCTACAGGTGAATACGAGAAGGAAACCAACGTTTGGACCCTTAATTTTGTTAGCAGTTTCTTGATATAGTATCAATTTATCGTAATAATATACATAGTATTTAGTTCAAAGATTGCATCTTTGTTTGTCTGCAGAAAAATATTCAAAACAATATTTAAACAGTCAGTTCATAAAGAGCTGTATTTTGTGTCTCAAATTTGTCGATTTCTGGAAAGAAACATGAACTTTAAATAAGAAAAAATTTGTGTCAAACTGATTGTTTAATATTGCTTTCAGTATTATGTTTTCAGCTGTAGTTGAATTTACTTTGTGGTTCCTCTGGAATCAGAATCAGTATTAGAAATAGAAGTCACTCGACTTCAGTTGGGATTATTTCAACACACATGAGCCACAATCAATATTCTTGCTGCACACACAAATATGTGAAAACAGAAGGCCTACCATACATTAAGCTGCCGGAAGGGAATTCCAGTGCATATTTCAGTTGTTAGTCCAGGCAGTATACTTCTTCAGATTGCCAATCACGTTACTTAATATTGTGTGAATAATGATATTCCTAATTGGGTGCTATGCGTGATTTTCCGCTCGATTTGTGGTTAATTCAATGTCGTGTTTACTGTTAATGCAAATGGCGGACTGAATATCACATATAGAGTAAAGTTGAATCTGTCCCATTAAAGGCCTGACGAAGCCCACTGAGTTCCTGGTACTCATTTTTTTAGAGGTGGATTCGACCCCAGGGCACATGGAAATGAGAGATGCCACGGAAAATAACCGGCGACACCGGAAATCGATCCCGAGGCCTTCCGAATTGTAGCGCAGTGCCTTAACCACTACGTTACCCCAGGCCCCCACTTATGGATTAATGAGTTTTTGTACAACGTCAAGGAGGCTTTCATTAAGGATGTTTAGTCTTAGCACTGAGACTGATCGTTATGGTTTATTGGCGGGGGGAATTTCAGATAATGTATTGTTCTAGGGAAGAAAGCCTTTCATTCACCTAATTCTACGGACTTTTACGAGGGTTTTGTCACAAAAATATCTCATTTTATATCGTAGGAATTAACAGTGATATGATAAAGATATTTAAAATAATATATAAGAAGTATCAGAAATATCCATTTTCTACAAATACAGCCATTTAATGTCATGTCAGCTTCTTTTCTGATTTTTGTTTTAATTGCAGCATTTGTAATTGCAAAGGGCAACACGAAACACAAATACTTGAATTAAACACACAAATTACGTGTTTCAGACATGTTTACCTGCTGGAAATTACTGTGACGTAATCTCCGGCTCTAAATCAAACGGCGTCTGTACCGGCAAGACGGTTAATGTTGGAAGTGACGGTGGAGCTTTCATTGAGATTTTACACCATGAACAAGATGGCGTACTGGCAATTCACGCCGAAGTAAGAACAGCTTCTGACTTTATGTTTTAAAATTAAGATTGTCAATGTTTACTTTAAGCCGTCCACCTCAAGGGATATATCTCCTCTCTCCTAGGATTTTACGCACCGTATGTTAGTAATTCCTTACAGTAGTAAGTTGTTTGTACACGTCGGTAAATAATTATCGTAGGAACACAAGACATCGCAGGTCTCTTACACCTTTCAGCCTGAAATAATATATCATACAATTCTATGGGGGACTTTTGGATTATTGACCCTTGAAAATATGACCCGTTTGTTGTCCGTAACTTCTGTAAGGAATTACGAATGTGGAATGCGTAATGTCCCAGAAGAGCGCAGGTCCTTTTATCAGTACTTGTATATTGCAATACTGACGACAACCACGAAATTTTCTAGTGGATTACACATTAATAATAATCATATCTGGGAGATAGATTAGCCGATTGTTATACTGACGGTTTTTGTTTTCTTGTTTAATTTTTATAATTATAGTCCCACATAAATATGTTGTAACTGAAACATTATTTATTCTTACAGTCGAAGTTGTAACCCGAAGAGCTGGGGACTGCCACATA
>JGI20166J26741_11537141_pt1 | contig 12301 bp, 8 predicted proteins | sample TergutCu122P5_FD_26741 | JGI IMG/M metagenome (IMG submission 26741) | reverse complement strand
GCATGTTATCATCGAGAGGCTCAAGTTACCCCGCGTCCTTAAAAACCATCATCAGTGCGTCACGCAGGGGTCATTTCACGTTGTAACGCACTACGCTTACACTAGCGTCTCTGCGTGGTTGTTAAAAACCAAGGCTTTACACCAAATTTTAAGCAAATTAGACAAACAGAAGTATGAATATAAACTCACACCATTATGTACATGTGACTTCGACTGACAGATTTTCATAAAACATTTGCTGAACAACATTATGTGTACATCACGAATACCCAACTTTATCCAAGTGAGGAAAATTGTAGAAAATATGGGCAAATTTCATTCAATTCCCCAAAGTAAACTGTAACATTCACTCACTACTGATTTGTATTAAACCTATATTTTCAATGATATTTTGTATAGTATTATTATACCAATTGCACATAAAGGGGTAAAACAACAATGAAATTTCATGAAGTTCACGTATGCACTCATGTAAAATAAGACTTGCACTAAGCTGATTCCCCCCCCCCAATATGGCATGGAGATCTGTTATATCAAATCAGTCAAGAAATTTTGAAATTACAAGTACAAATTTTATTTTCTCTCCCATATAAAGTAAGGCTTTCACTGCACAGACTGTCATGATACCCACTATTCCCAATTTGCACAAATGTGGATATTTCCTGTAAGGAATTTCACTCAAACTGCCTAAAATGCTTTGAAAGTATGGGTTGAAAACATCCTACAAACTTAAGTACAGCATGACCTTCACTGAGCTGGATTTTATGAAACTCAAGGGTGCCAACAATTCATTAGGTTATAAAGCTGTGTGGTTCAGCAAACAGGCAGCAACATTTAACCAGGATGTAACACTGTGCAGTTCAGCAGACAGGTAGAAACATTTCACTAGGATGTCAAGTTGTGCAGTTCTACAAACAGGTAACAACATTTCACTAATATGTAACACTGTGCAGCTCAACAGTTACCACTATTTCACTATGATGTCATGCTGTACAGTTCAGCAAATAGGTACAAACATTACACTGGGATGTAACATTGTGCAGTTCATCCAACAGGTACACCCACTTCACTGGTATGTAGCAATGTGCAGGTCAGCAAACAGGTAGGAATGTTACACTAGGATATAATGCTGTGCAGTTCAGCAAACAGAAACATTACACTAGGACATAAGCTGTGCAGTTCTGCAAACAGGTACCAACATTACACTAGGATGTACCATTGTGCAGTTCAGAAAACAGGTACAAACACTTCACTGGTATGTAACATTGTGCAGTGCAGTAGACAGGTACCAACAAGTTACTAGGCTGTAGCACTGCAGTTCAGCAAAGGTAGAAACATTACATCAGTATGCAATATTGTGCAGTGCAGCGAACAGTACAAACACTTCACTGGGATGTAACGTGCAGGTCAGCAGACAGGTATCAACATTTCACTAGGCTGTAACACTCTGCAGTTCCATGAAGAAATTGGAAAATTACACTAGGATGTAATATTGTGCAGTGCAGCAAACAGGTACAAATATTTCACTGGGATGTAATGTTGTGCTGATAAGTAAATACCAGCATTTCACTAGGCTATTAATAGAATATACAGAATGTCCGAGGAGTTAAGGTCACTACTTTGGGATTTAATTCCAGAGCTGATTCTGAGTCAAAAACGCCATATACACAAGGGTCCAATTTGCAATGGTTCACAAGTTATGAGTTTTTAAAGTACAGTAAATAAATTAGAAAGGAAAGAGGAGCATTGTGCATTTATTGAGCTATATTGTTAAATGTACAGTTACAGATTCGCCGTTCAACACTCAAGCAAATTGTTCAAAGTGTCCTCCAGCTGCTTGGATGCATTTTCTGACTCGTGTGACCAGAGAACTTGTAACCTTACGAAGCACTGCAGCGTTGTTGATGCTTCTGGCAGCACTGAGAATTCGCTGGAGTAGTTCTTCTTTCGTATTCACCTTGTGTGCATACACCATAGCTTTCAAGTAACCCCACACATGGTAATTTAATGGGTTCAGACCTGGTGACCGTGGTGACCAATTCTGTGCACCGCCATGACCAATTCATTGATTTGGGAATTTATGATTCAGATACTGCCTTGCGACCTGACTGAAATGAGGCAGCACTCCATCATGCTGGTAATACATCAGTCGTCGTATTTGTAGAGGAACATTCTCTAAGAGTGCTGGCAGTTCATCTTGCAAAAAGTTGGCATAAAAATCACCTGTCAGACGTTGTGGGGAAATGTATGGACCAATCAGTTGGTCACCAATGACACCACACCACACGTTTACAGAAAAGCGATGTTGGTAGTTGCTTTCGACAGTTCCATGAGGATTATCATGATCCCATAAATGGGTGTTTCTTGTATTGTTGACTCCATCACAGGTAAAATGGACCTCGTCGGTGAACAAAATGTGGCGAATCATATGGGAGTTAGAATTAATTCAATGGCACAATTCCAACCAGCTACACATGTCCGCAGGTTCAAGATGCTGAATGCGCTGGATGTGTTACGGATACATTCCTTCTGTGTTTAAAGTTCATCAGACATGCAGAGTTGAGGTCAGTACTGCAGGGCTTAACAGAGCTAATTCTGAGTCAGAAATATCATACTGTATACGTACACATGGGTCCATTTTGCAACGGTTGCTGAGATTGGAGCAGTTAAAGTGTAGCGGATGCGCATGGGGTGGGCGTACTCATGTTATAAGGCCAGTAGTGCTTCAGATAGCAAACTGAGCAGTCATTTTGTGCTTTGATAACCGTGCAGTGAGCAGAAACTGTAAACATGACATTTTCCTGTGAAGAATACACCGATATGCATTTTGTGTACGGGTTTTGCAATGGTAACACCACTGCTGCTATCGAAATAATATCGGCTATGATATCCTCGATGACGAATCCCTGACAGACATGTGTTCACTTGCATTCACCAACATCTGCGAGAAAGAGGTTCCTTTCCAAGTGTAAACCGCCGTGTTGAACATCAAGTACAGCGAAATGTGGAGGGAGATGAAAACATTCCTGACATGGTCCAGCAAAGTCCACACACTACTACAAGAATAATTTCTGCCTGCTTCTGTGTTCCGCGCATGAGAGTCTGGCAAAGGCTACACACAGAAGGAATGTATCCATACAACATCCAGCGCATTCAGCATCTTGAACCTGCAGACATGTGTAGCCGGTTGGAATTGTGCCGTTGGATTAATTCTAACTCCCATATGATTCATAACATTTTGTTCACCGACAAGGCCCATTTTACCAGCAACGGAGTCAACATTACAAGAAACACCCATTTATGGGATCATGATAATCCTCATGGAACTGTCAAAAGCAACTACCAACATTGCTTTTCTGTAAACGTGTGGTGTGGTGTCATTGGTGACCAACTGATTGGTCCGTACATTTTCCCGCAACGTCTGACAGGTAATATTTAAGCCAAATTTTGCAAGATGAACTGCCAGCACTCTTAGAGAATGTTCCTTTACAAACATGACAACTGATGTATTACCAACATGATGGAGTGCCGCCTCATGTCAGTCAGGGAGTAAGGCAGTATCTGAATCATAAATTCCCAAATCGATGGATTGGTCATGGCGGTGCACAGAAATGTTCACCACGGTCACCGGGTCTGAACCCATTAAATTACCATGTGTGGGGTTATTTGAAAGCTATGGTGTATGCACACGAGAGAAGAACTACTCCAGCAAATTCTCAGCACTGCAAGAAGCATCAACAACACTGCAGTGCTTCATAAGTTTACAAGTTCTCTGGTCACACGAGTCAGAAAATGCATCCAAGCAGACGGAGGACACTTCGAACAATTTGCTTGAGTGTTGAATGGCAAATCTGTAACTGTACATTTAACAGTATAGCTCAATAAATGCACAATGCTTCTCTTTCCTTTGTAATTTATTTACTCTACTTTAAAAACTCATAACTCGTGAACCGTTGCGAATTGGACCCAAGTGCATATGACATTTTTTACTCAGAATCAGCTTTGGAATTAAATCCCAAAGTACTGACCTTAACTCCTGGGACATCCTGTATATAATTGTACCGTATAACACCTTTATTATGTAAATACAATTACAAGATAATTAAAAAACCATAACAGCGACATGTTTCTGCTTTTTTCATAAAGCCACCTTCAGGCTGTGACCCATAAAGTTATTCATACACAACTGACGTCCCAGAAAATACGAGATCTTGTTTACATGGTTATTATAATCTATTAGGATGTAAATTACAAATGTGAGTTCAAGTATGAAATAACATAGGTAAGAAAGATATGAATGATATAGGTAAATAAAATTTGATTTGTAGGGAGTATATGTGTAGAGCAATCCTGGGGAAGTATTTGGTATTTTTATTATTGCATAGATTGGGATTAGATTTTTTCAAAGACATTTTTGATTAAAATAAATGTTGGCTTTGCAATTGTACATTCTGGCTGCTCTATACATACACTCCCTACACATCAAATTCTATTTACCTATATTTTTTATCTTTATTACCTATGTTATTTTATACTTGAATTCACATTTTATATTTTACATCCTAATATATTACAGCAACCATGTAAACGAGATCTCGTATTTTCTGAGACGTTGTTAATTGTACAGAAATACCTTTGTGGGTCACAGCCTGAAGATGGATTTATGAAATAAGCCCAAAAATGTCATTATGATTTTTTAATTACCTTTTAATTGTATTTACATAACAAAGTTTGTGTTAGACTAAAATTATATATATTCTATTATTTACTGATAACACAACAGGAATGCGTCTCCTGAAAATTTCACTAGGCTGTAACTGTGCTGTTCAGCAAAGAGGTACACAAATTTCACTGGGACGAAATGCTCCACATTTCACCTGACAGGTATTAACACTTCACTGGGATGTAATGCTCAGCATTTTATCAGACAGGTCTAACATTTCACTAAAATGAAATGCTATGTGCAGCCCCTATTAGGGCCAGCAGCTCCTATAGTTTTCACATAGCCCTTACACTGGTCCTCGTTTTAACTTCCCTATATTATGTACCATTTTTCTCTGCTTGGCTTACTACACTATTCCAAAGGTGGAGGACACACATTCCTTTGAATCAGTGTTACCTACTAACCAATTAACATGATGTAACATCCCAGAATACTGTAAAATTGGTATTACCTCTTTTGCTTTTCAGACTTCTATGCCAGGTTTATTCACAATGCAAATAAATGGTATCCAATTCCTGTATCTCATAACCAAATTACACAAGTCTTGGTGTTGCGATATCCCTCCTCCATTTGGCATTTATACATTTATTGCCAACAACAACACAGACATTCTCTCACATCAAATACACAACAACAAAAAAAATTATTATGTGTATGTACAGTGGAACACATAATACCAGTACAACAAACCATCCACACATAAAAATTTATTACAGTAATGAAAAAAGCTGCATGTTTCAGCGACAAGAGACAGCTATCATCAAGTTTCCATTTCAGAACTGTAAAAAATAAATTCACATAGCTGCAGCAATACATAAAACAGTAAAAAAACTCACAATCAAGATTTCGCCCTCACGTAAAATATATGTAGATGTCACATTTTGGAAGCATTTTACAACATTAAGCATTGTAAAAAAACAAATTTAATTAGGACAAGTGTAAAAATCTTAAAATTGCAAATAATCTACAGTAAAAGTTCCAGACTGTTGACTGGTAGGCCAAATGTGGGTGGTTAAAAAATGTGAAAGTGGTAAGCCAGTTGTCTGTTAGATATTCAGTAATGTTAGTGATACACTGATTTGACACTCTATACAGCTGCTGATAAACAGTATAATGTGATATTCACAACATACAGGGTGAATCAATTTTGGTCACACATATATCAACAGAATTACTTCACTGTGGACTACTGACTGCAAGTCTAATAATGGTTGTCACCTGCAGCCTAAAACACGTAGCTTTTTGGATGACTATCATAGAGTGTTGTGTATGGATGGTTTGTCTTTTTGTTACATATTTTATTAACACAATGTAGATGATACACATTAAAATTGCAGTGGAAGCTTTGCACATTTGTCCCCATTTTCCTCAACTATCTGGAAAACCACAGACAAAGTCATGTAGGTTGTCATGTAAAATGTGCATTTTGTTGTTACAAGAATCAGAATGCATAAAAAAAATTCTAGTTGAACTCAATTTAAAATTGAATGAAAATCCACCTTAGCAGTTCTTGCATTGATACACGCAAATTGACAGACATGGCAAGGCAAATAGGCACATTTTTGCAGTTTCTCACCGTAAAAGCCACAAACACTGATACAATGATGGAGTGCACCTAGTGAATCTGAGGAATTTATTAGCAGAAACTTGAAACAGTTTGGTTCTAAGATAACTGCGGTTTATCTTGCAAAAACCAGATTTTATGAAAATGGATTGTATTTGTGAATAAATAATGTGTGCTTGAGGGTTCAGTTTTTATGTTCACATAAAAACTGACAAAAACATATAAGCATGTTCTGTAATTGACGCTAAACACGACAGTTCACAAACAAATCAATGTAAAAAATATTTTTATGGAATAAAAGTACCTGTAGATTACTATTTTGGATAAATTACTTTTCTACATTCATATTTACAACTGACGTCTTTCTGACCATCTTTAGTAGAAAATAAAGGACATGCAACTGCAATGGTTATTCATAACTGTAAATGCATAGGTAATAATTCAATTACAAACTTGACAGATACAGTGGTAATGACATTTCTTCCACACAGGATGTAATTCTATACTGCCATAATGTAGCACCATGGAATTTGTTATCAAAATTTGTGAATGCTGCTCCCATCGCAACTGCCCAGTCCACATCTTGCTATGTCACTCAAAACTGCTTTTTGTATCTTCCTAGCATCTTCCACAACATGTTTTCAGGTATGATACAACAAAATTCACATAGTTAAAAATTCTGTACATGACCGTACTTTTCATATCCCTCTTGATGCATGTGCAGGCACCAACATTAATTATAAATTTCATGTTAGGTAGTTTGATACACTTGTAACAAAATTTCAACATGGGGAATTGTTGCTGGCACATAATACATAAACAAAAAGTAATCACTACATACGAAAGAAGTAACTATTGTCAATTTTAAAAGTGAAGACTAAAATCAAATAGCTGTCACATACCATCACAGACAATTTTAACCCTTTCACTGGTACAATATAACAAATCGGCTTGCTGGTATTATTCTCTTCACTTCAGTTACACACAAAATGACAGAAAAAAGAAAGAAAACAGAAGAGAAACAAAATGGGCAGGTAACACTACCTATAGATACTCCTCTTGGTTATATGCCAAGGCATTAAAATAGAAGCTATCTGGTTACACAACAAATGCAAGCATTAAAAATGCTACTTGGTTATGACAAATACAGTCATTAAAATAAATTCCATTTGTTTATATGATATTCTAGCATTAAAGTAAACACTATTTAGTTATATGACATATGCAGGCATTAAAAATAAATGCTACTTGGTTATACGTCAAATAAAAGCATTAAAATTAATGCTATTTGGTTAAATGATACAGAACGGCATTTAAATAAATGTTATTTGCTTATAAGACAGATACAAGCATTAAAATAAATGACACTTGGTAAAGCTATTCCATTACAGGCCTAGACAGGCCCTTAGTGCACCAGGAGGTGGAAGGTGGTATGGTTGTCAGCCCTCTGACCTGGCTGCCTGTATACCCCAGGAGATATTCCTGTTACTCATTTATGTTAGAAAGTGAGTCAACCCCAGGGCTATAATGTGTCCGGAAGGATTAAGTAAATGAAATATCCCAATGACCCCATCCGGAATTAAACCCATGACCTTCTGGCTAGTAGAACATTTCCTCAACCAACTGCACCACTGTGTCCTTCAAATGCTACTAGGTTGTATGAATAATACAGGCATAAAAATTAATTATATTTGGTTAAATAATAGTGGAAGGGATTAAAATAAATGCTACTTGGTTATGACAGATGAAAGCCTTCAAATAAATGCTACTTGGTTAAATGACAGAGGTGGCATTAAAATAAATGCTACTTGATTATTTAACAAATGTTACTTGGTTATGTGAAAGCTGACAGCATTGAAATAAATGTGAACTTACTTGGTTATATGACAGATGAAGACATTAAATAAATGCTACTTGACTGTGTAACAAATGCAAGCATTAAAATAAGTGTTACACTGGTTATATGACAAATGAAGGCATTGAAATAAATGTTAATTGGTTATATGACAGATGAAGACATTGAAATAAATGCTACTTGATTATATGACAGATGAACACCTTAAAATAAATGTTATTTGGTTAAATGACAGAGGTAGCATTAAAATAAATGCTACTTGATTATATGACAAATGCAAGCATTAAAATGAGTGTTACTTGGTTATAAGACAAGTGAAGGCATTGAAAGATATGTTACTTTATTATATGATAGATGCAAGTATTAAGATATGTGCTATTTAGTTGCATGATAGATGCAAGCACTAAATTAATGTTGGTTGGGCTAAGGAAGTCTGGTCATTGTTTACAGACAAAGAATGTACTCAAATTGACACAGAAAGGACTATGAAGCAATGAACAATTATTTGGTTTGTATTTTATGCAGCCATCACACAATATTCACTCTGTATTAATAAATGTCACATCACACAACCAGACATAAGAGATAAAGACAATGTAACCTACCATGATCAGTGAATACAGGATAAATTACCACAACAATAACTGGTGCCCTTCCATACACAACACAACTTGATACAAGGCACCTTTCAGACTATCTTCCATAAATATATCTGTCTAACATGCCTTCTGTAGTATCAAAATTTTATTAATCATCCAAATAGAATCTAATGTTCCTTCTTGGTGTATCGTAGTGGATATGTTAACTGGAAAGAGTACAGTTTGTTTAGTTCTAGCTGACACTAAATGAGTTACACTACTCCCCTTAATGAAAACAACATCTGACTGCCCTGTGATCATTTACACACATTGATGGCTGTGGAACAACTGCCTATTTGGGATGGTATTATACGTCACCAGATCAAAGCTGAAATAGTTTATATTATTTATTGTACAGAACTCACATATGTAAGCAAACTTTCAAATTACACATCAATTTTATACTAGTACCAAGCAGACAAAATCAAATGGTATGCAGATGTAGTAAAGTACACATATCAACTTTATATTTTACTGAGACAGATCAGAAGGTAATGACTAATTATTAAAAGCTGGGGATTAGGAAGGCAGAAGCTACAGTCTGTATGAAGATACCTGTGTTATTCACCTAAAGAATCATGAAAAATAAGCTGACACATGGTATTTCAATGGAAAAATTTACAGCATTAACTAGGGCTACCATATGTCCTCCTTTCCCCAGATTTGTCCTCTTTTTTGATCCAAAAATGTCCATCCAGGCAGATTTTTTAAATCTGTAGAAAATCCCATTTTTTGGGTATGTAATATTTCTAAAAGCTTTTGCGTATTTTAGTGGTATAAAAATGTGAAATACATTCTCGCTTTTCAGAGAAATATGTAATATAAAATTTTACTATCACTGTCCAAGTTAAAAAAAAGGGCATACAAGTTCTGCAAGTTCAGCAGTTGATCAGCGGAATGTGTTGGAAATGTTCCGCATGGATATTTTCATACCTTGAACTGGGGATGGGAGAGAAAGCTGAAAAAACATCTCACTCAAAATTTCATACACAAGAAATTTAATAAACTATTAGTAGAGAAACGCAGGAAGGGACTTCCATTTACTGAAAGTGTGACTATTTATATGTAATTTTTTTTACTCTCATTTTTCGCTGATGTCTTTTTTCATACGGTCGATGTATGAGATATGTCCTCTTTTATTGTGATGGATACATAACCCTAGAGTTAACACAACACCGAGGACATAACAGAATCATGTAACTGACCACAACCAAATTCCATCTACAACAACAGTCTGATTCCCTCCCCCTCCCCCACCTCCACACACACATGCACGCACGCATACACGCGAGTTCAATGTATGCAAGCAAGATGAGGACCACAAGAGACAACTGTGAATCCTGAACACAGATTGTCTGGGGAAATCAAAGGCACTGGCTGTGAGTGTCCTGTTGCCGACATTTCAAACACTGATTGTGTTCTTCAGAATGAATGGGACATGACATTTTGTATTGCTGTCAAGAGTATATTCTGTTACACAATGTGCTACTTTAAAAGCTGTGATTTAATATCAGCATTCTTAAAATGACAGACAAATCTGAGTTTCCTAACATGGTTGTCAGATTTTCAAATGCTATTTTGTTGTAATGCTCATCCATCAATCAACTGGCCTGATGAAATAATCAGAAAGGAAGAAACACAACTGGAGTAATACAATTCTTCATTTATACCCCAGCTCCTGATTCGATCGGTGGACAACTGGACATGCCAAATCTTTTTTCAGTTAGTTTGAAGATGGGATTTAACCAATGGAAAAGGAACCCCTTACACATTATTACCAACTATAACAGTGCTCTGTAGCATGGGATATCACAGCCAAAGTTTGGAGGCTTCCCTCAGAACAAGCAGTTGAATTACATAAGCCTGACAACTCCACATGGGCAGGTAGGTTGATCTGAGCATCACTTGCTGGAAGATTATTTCCTTGCACTACCTTTAGAATGGAAATCAAAGATAACTTCTGCATCCATCCCACACATCATATCTTGGTACCATCAGCCCAAAATAGCAAGATATTCTTCTACTTTCATGTGGCTTGCTGATTTATTAGCAGGTGGATTAAAAGATCTTGAGACACAAAATGGGTCTAATCATGTGCAAACACATCCTCACAGAGTTAACTTTTATATACATATGCAAGCCATTGTACAAGAAAATACTATAAATTGGAAGAATGTTGACCCCATGACTGTAAATAAATAAAATGAACACAGGGCTAAGAAAAGGTGGTCAACAAATTGGAGTTTTAGGGTAGATGTTATATTTTTCATTGTCCCCATAAGTCAGCATAACATACACAATGGTGTGAAAAGTGTACACTTTTTCTAACCTATTATGTTAGCAAGAAAGAGGAGAGAATGTAATTGTAAAGTGTACTGTTAAGAATGAGGATTACCTAGGACGATAACACTGATACACAAACAGGAAGACATTTACATTAGTAGCAAATATTTGAATACTAGCCAACAGTGACACTTAGTCAATACCAGGAAGACAAGCAGATCCTAGAATGCCCAGAACCAGGGTAAGCCTAAGACATTACTGAGCCCACTGCAAAAATAAATTTAGGGGTCCCACCTATGCATAGCCTTCTACTGACAATATGAATGCAGCATACACTTAAAATGTGCTGAACACAAAATCTTTGATGCAACCAGTCTTTTCTGGGCCCTGCTGAATGGTTGGGTCCATGCCAGTGCATAGCATGTGAAAGCCATAAAACAGCAGCATCCAGAGGCATACTCAAGATTAAGAGGAAGATACAGGTTCACAGAGAAGTGCCCCCCCCACCCAAAGAGAGGGGGGGGGGGGAAGAAGGAAAGGAGAAAAAGAAAAGAAAGTAATTATGATATTGATAAATATTGATAAGCAGAAAGAGGAGAAGTTGGGGTAAAGGAGAAAAAGAAAATGAAACAAATAAATACAGAGACAGAATAATAAAAGAAAAGTGGTATACAGTAGATGCGGAAATGGGACTGGTGAAAGGGAAGATAAGAGACAAAGAGAGAGCGAGGAAGACAGCTTAGGGACACTGAAAGTTCATCAGTCTTCACAAAATCCCACAAATAGACCCTATCCTTAACAAGACAAATCCAGTCAACACCTTTACATATTCCTCTAAAATCTACTCACATTAAAAATATGATACATTACCTTCCCACCTGCATCTTCATTCTGCAAAATGTCTCCTGCCTTGGAGGATTTGCAACCAAATTTTGTATGCATAACATAATAAATGTATTTGTTTAACTAGCACCTGACACTTTTGTGAGCATAATATAACAAATATAATATGTTGACTAGTACCTAACAATTTTGTGTGCATGATATAACAAATATAATTGGTTGACTAGTACCTGACAATTTTGCATGGTTAATATAATAAACATGTGTGGTTCACTTCAAACTTCATGGTTACACTGTGCATCAACAATGTTGAACCCTTTTATTACCAACTGATGCACATAATGTTAAAAAACACAGAGTTATTAAAACATTCTAAAATTACGCTCCAACATGTT
>JGI20166J26741_11536919_pt1 | contig 12306 bp, 11 predicted proteins | sample TergutCu122P5_FD_26741 | JGI IMG/M metagenome (IMG submission 26741) | reverse complement strand
ATGCTGGTTCATTATTTTGTTCCGTTTATTGTCAGTAATCGTTACCTTCTATTCTGAGTTTCAAACGGTCATAACTCCGTAACCGTCCAAAATCGGACACGTTTATATGAACTTTTTTCATCACAATGACCTAGGAAATCACCTCCTGCAGTTATGCCCTAAAGTCGTGAAACACCCTGTATTCGTGTGCAGGTGTCAAATCAAAACTTGATTCTTGAAAGTATATATTCTCTACAGAAAATTAGCAGCATGTTTTGTAGTGCTACTTTCACTAATGCTGTTCAAATGTACTTCCCACATCCTAAGGCACATGTTATTATCATCTTACAAATACCTTTGGCTTAGGGGAAATTTCCATTAATCTTGCACAGAAATGATGGCATCTACAAGTTTACAGAACTTGAATGTATATAACATCCTGTGCTTTTATATCTTTTTGATATGACTTCAGTGACAAAATGGTTTCATCTAACAATAAATAAAATTATGTACCTGCTCGCAGGGCGGTAGCTACCACCTTCTCCTCCCCAATGGTCCCCTCCATTAGTGTACGGCTGGCCCCCGTAGCTTCCCTCATTCCGCCTGTTGCGGTAACTACTATTGTACTCTCCACCACGACTTTGCTGGTTGCCTGTGTATTGAAAATATGTATTAATTTTAATGGTGAACCAAAAAACAAGATACAGATCTATGTGCATATTAAAGGTTCAAGTTTTTGTTCTTGTGTTAGCAGTTACATGTATGACCAGAAGAAGGCAGGAATAAACTTCAATTAAGAGGACCTTATGCTTAGTCAGTATTGTAATGTCTGCCTTTGCCCAGAAAGATCCAATATCAATAGCATTTATGCTGTATGATATAATTTAATGTTATACTATATGAATGGAAGGGTTATCCATGGCAACTAAGTATCACTAGAGATGGAAACTGTTTTATTTTAAAGCCTTGTCTAAATTGCTGGAGAAAAAGCCAGTAAAATGTACTGACAGAATGCTGTACAGTAACCATTCCATAGCTGGAAAGTTTCATCCATTTGCTGCACTTGAGATAATTCAAAAGAAGGTGTGGCTGATGTTACAGTACCATGAAAGTGTACAAAAGGCACATACTGAACAATACTGTATATAATTCTAACTTCTAAGAAACAGCTAAGTAATGAAAGGGACTACCAGAATTTTGCTAAGGATGATGAAAACAATAATTATCTCATAATCATCAAATCAGTTATCAACCATCACTAATCTGTTCAAAATTTATTTTCACATACAATTTTATCCTGGTCTTACATTATTGCTGGACTGCAATACAGGCTTATTTCACTGTTTCCTCAGCAGTCCATGACATACGGTTTAGAAAACACTGTTATTACCCTCAGGTGACACAGAAAAGCAGATGCAGTAACTAGTAACAAACAAGCAAACAATATCACCTTTCATTCACAACATTTAAAGTCCCAGGCTCCACAGGGAACTCCTCCACATTTTTTTAAAATTAGAAAGTGGATAAATGATTATGCTTATGGGAAATATGAGTTCAGGTTTACAAGAGTGTAATGGGAGAAAAATGATCATAAGAGGAATGTCTGACAATAACAACAACGGTTACATATTAACTGACACTTGCAAGGGTCATGATGTCTTTATCCCATGCAGAGATCTTGGCTCCAAGTGATTCAAATTTACCTTCTATTTTGGGTAGTTGAGTTCCCAATAATTCTTGTTTTCTGTGGAAGCATTAATCTTTACTATCTGGCCTTTAAATCCCACTGTTGCCACTAACAACTGAGTTAATTGCATTTTTAATGCCCATGCCCACACCTGCATGGGACGATGTTGCTTTTTGGCCATGAAAAGTTACATTTAGGGGAACATGGGTATCCTGTTCAGCCGGTGAAGGTTACTAAATTACAAAGACTGACAATTGATAAGGTATGGATATTTTTCCCACAACCTACAGTGTTGACTGGAGATAACAGCTGTGTAAAACATTGCAACACAGACAATAACCAGGCACATGACATTCACAGACTTTCTATTGCTTGAGGCTTAAAACTGCTCCACATTATTTGTATGATTAAATGTAAAAATTACATACATACATACATATTCAATACCACACAAAATTCGTGTATTTTGTATAAAGCAGTTTATAACCTACTTTACTGAACTTTCGGGTACTTTTGACAAGTTTTCTTTTACATGTGAAAATGTTACCAATGACATTTTTTCAATGCATTCTAAGTCCCAAATTGATGATGATGATTATAAATGCAACAGCATCCCAATAAAGTTCCAATATGCTTTAAGCTTTATAAAATAATTAAGATGTGTCTTGACTTAAAGTATGTAAGAAACAAGGTTAGGTTTCAAAAGGACACCCGTTTGCCTCTTACTGTCGTCTTCCACCACCAGTGCGTTTAGTTCTTTGGTCAAGGCATTTTACCTTGCCAGCAACTGCATCCAGGGTCTTCCACCTACAGAATGGGCTGACATAATGTAGCTCTGTCAGTACTGGAGGATTGTGAAATCACATTCACCATCTTGGAAGTGATTTAGCAGTCTGACCAACCTTGAGCTATGGTGATGGTTGTTTTCATTGTGATAGAACCAAATGAAAACATCCCACTCTTCCACAAATGTCAGTGTCAGCTGCCACCAACAGAAGACACCAACTTTTTCTCATATGTGCCAGCATTGAAACCTTAACCACACACACACACACACACAAACAAACCATGACAAAGAGCTATAAACTTCAACCAGATACATTCTAGCTGGCTGATATCAAGATATAATGGAATTCCATAAAACAGAGGCATACTCTGGTTACATTTAAACAGAATGAAGCATCAAAGACTATAAAAAGAATAAAGGGAAAAGGTTACTGTGCTAACCAGACCAATTAGCTCAATGTTGAAAATAATGTTTGTAATCAACACACTCCCATGTCTTTAATAGCGTCAGTAATGATTATTGAGCAGTCAAACACTTACTAGGAAGGTGTGGAAAAAGTTTTATCTTTCTGGTACAAGCAAAACGGTTTAACTGAAAGCTTTTTAAGTCTGCTGTACATCAACTATATACAGACGGAACAAGATAAGTAGGGGCTTGATTCCTGGCAGGGGCAAAAGCTTGTCTATCCTCTACTTTTCAGACTGATCTGCACCCCAACTGGCTTCCTAGCCAATAAGTATTGGTCTCCGTTTTCTGATACATAAAGTGGTTAAGATGTGAAGCTCAGCTCTATTATGTGATAAGGCTCAGAGTGCATGGACCTACACCTCCAATTCCCTTCACATTTCCACGTCACAATACGTAATTAAGAACAGGGATAACTTTGCCTATTGCCATTTAAAATAATGTTTTGTCAGCTATATCACTAAACCACCTGTAAGAATAACATTCAGCTATATAATCAGTCTATATGAATTAACCAGGACTCTTTACCTCTGGAGTAATTCCCTCTCCCTTGGCTGCGGTATTCCCGACTATCCCGAGTGTCGTAGTAATGTTGCTCACTTGCTTGATAGTCTGCTATTAATGAAGAGAAAACCAAAATTGAAACTACTGCTGACACAAATTAATATTCTGTTGAAAATGACCAATATGAAAATACCTGTTAGTTTGTTTTCACATTTTCTAAGATGCATCATATACCCCTCCATCATAAAAATATGAAAATGTAGACTAGGCATCTACCAAATTTAATGAAACCAAGGAAGAAAAAACCTTTTGTTCAAAATGTGATTCAGTCACAATAAGCAGCACTTGACAATTACATAGAATCACAGCAGTAAATACTTTCTTGTGATATCAAAACGTGAAAAATACTTTCATAATCCAAAATTAAGCCTCAAAATAACATGGAAGACCTTCAGAATACGATGAAAAGGGCAGTGGAGAGGTTCTTGCTCTGAAACATAGCACGAATTTTCATGTTACAAATCCAGCATGCTATCCACTTCACTGTGACAAGCACCGAATAACATCCACCATTGCATACTGGATCCCTACAACAGTGTAACTTGAAGAGGTAAATTCTGTTGTACCATATTAAAACTTTAAGTTCACTTAACATCAATAAAACTCATCCCAAACCATCTTAAAATTGTGGAATGTATAGCCCAACAGCACTTTCAGTTATTAGGCACAATGTAATTAGCATAGAATTGGCCAACTCATTTCCTTTGTTATGTAGAACTGTTTACTAGTGTTCATGCAAGACACTCTCAAACAACTTTTTTTTTCTTAGAAACAATATTTATAATAAACACTTAAATATAATCATTCTACAGTTCACTAATTTTTTTGGCAAATCAGCTGAAATGCAAGGAGCAGATATTTACAAGCATATATGCGAACGACAGTAACCATGAAGTGTCTAACAGCTGTAAAGAAATGTAACCACAATTTCCAGGAGGATTAGGGCATGTTTTAGATATAGTTAAGTTTACCAATAAAATGGATTCTGAACTTAAAACACCTTTAGTAACTAAAATAAAGCTCAATGCATAACCTTCATGTAAAGAGCCTATCCGTGGTACTACAATTAATTTTTTCAAGCTCAGTTTTTCAATGAAATGTAAACCTGAAAGCCCAAAGCATGTCAATAAAAGTAAACCTTCAAAACTACAGACATGTTGTGTTGGCAACCCTGACATGATATGCATTCAAGACAGCAAGGAATTTTATATTATACTAACATAACCCATTTCTAAAAAATCTACTGGTTTTGAAGATCAGTAACAATATTTCGAGGTGTAAAGTAATAAAAATTGTAGTTCCTTACATCTGACAATTGCAAGGCCAATCCTTGGTTAGGCTACAAACTTTTAACTACTATACCTGTGCTAACAGAAGAAGCGGCAGAAACGATGCCACCGTATTCTGAAGGTCTGCCAAACCAATGAAGTAGACAGACACCCATCAGGTACCAGAAGGAAACTTATACTTACTTGCTACTTTGTTACGAAGATGTGGGGCCACGTAGCGGCCACCTGATTGCTGGCGGCCGCCCTGCAAGTCCAGACCAGCAAACTGAAAGGAAATCAACAGGCGTTTACTTCCCTGCATTTTATATACAATTATAATTTTAAACAGCTTACATGGCTATGGAAATCGCCCTACCTGCCGTATAAAACACGTGTGCAACACAGTTTCTATACCAAACATTTTGTTAGAATTCAACACTGTATTTACAGTGGGACAAAAGTATTTTAATGGAATAAAATATTCATACACTCGTTTCTGTACCATCAAGTTACAAGCCGCCATTACAGGACACGTAGAAACAAATCCTGTAAGAATTCCTGGTCCTGTTGCAACGCAACATTAAAACTTTCGGTGAAATGAATAAAACATTGGTGCCTTAAACAGTGAATCATTCTGCCCTAATCTTCACCCACCAAAAACTTGAAATTTCAGAGATTTTACAATGTTATAAATCGATAACAGGTCTTCTGTTGGCCTACAACCCGCAACTTCAATTTGACGTTTATTTACGTAGTGTTTTCCGGCCCCGCCGCAACAAGAATGCTGACAGCATGTACTTACTTGCTGCTCTAGACCTGATCCATTTTGGTTGGGTACATTACTCATATTACTATGAAGCAAAACGTTTGTTTAGAGAGCTCTTCTTTCAAGCGTCGTCTTTACAAGAAGATCTCAGTGGACAAAGGACATCTACATTGATTAGACATTCCTTAGATCCTCCATCCATGACCTCACAACGATCAGTTCTGTGTTACTGTCGAATACTCAGTTTACTACAAATCTGACGAGATGACAGCACAAGGCATCAGTAGTGTTGTAACAAAATGGTACTACTTTCAATTCTCTTTGATGTTCGCAAAGCTAAGTTAGAGGGATATTTCTGTGAGAAACATTTAGATAACTTTAATATTGTCTAGAAACAATTTCTTTCTTGAATACGTCAACAGCATTAGGGCTCTATTTCGATATTGCCAACCCCGAATCCCTCATTGTGGCGACGTCGTCTTAATTGTCACGTATGATGTACTCCAAATTTTTCAATCAATGGTTGGAGTCGACTTTGTGAATAACCTGTGATTAGATGTATTGTGCTCAGTTCCACGGTGTGGTATATATCTTTCCGTGAGATATAGATTCAAATGATAGACGTCTGAAAATCAGAACTTGGGTGTGGTATTGAAGCTGCTTTGCGTTTATTTCGATCTCATTCTTTGTTTTGTTTACTGTAAAGGAAAAGGTCGGGTTTACTAGAGGTATCTGATCCATGAGGTATACTAACGTGTTAATATGTGTGCCACAGATAATGCGACGTTATACGATACATCGAGATATATCGAATCGTCCATAATCGAAAGATTCTGCACCCCTGTCTTGTTACGTCCGTCACAAATACGGGAGGTGAGTGTGGTTATATGCATTGGCGTAATAATCTGTCTTAATCTACGCAAGTATCCTGCCATCCGTTGAGACAGAGTTGCACGTAAAGGCATCTTAGTTTGCTTGTGTGTATTTTGTATAGTATACTTATTTGAATTTATATGTTTACAAAAACGCTGTCTGTTTTGTAAGCGTGGTAGTTGAGTGTTCTAGTATTTGCCTTGATATGTTTCATTGTTTAGGACCGAAATGGGACGTGTTATTCGAGCACAGAGGAAGGGTAGAGGAAGTGTGTTCCGATCACACACAAAGCATCGGAAAGGAGCCCCACGTCTCCGTGCCCTTGACTTCGCAGAAAGACATGGTTACATCAAAGGAGTAGTGAAAGTAAGAAGTCATGAAGATTGAATTCTTTCGGGATATCATGCCTTGTCGAGTGGTAAGGAGATACCAGCGTTTGGAGGATGGTAGTGCGTCTGTCGTCCGTGTCAAGCAGTCCACCGTAGAGGCACTACCTTCCGTGGAACGTCGGTGACTTCTTACAAGTCGACACGGAGGAAAATCCCAGGTCATCCACTGTACTTTGAGAACCTCAAATGTCAGTAACATGGATTCAGTACGAAAATTACTTACTGATCAGGAATAGGTGCACCATTTTCATTATTCTAAAACAGTACATTTTATGTATCTTCATTCACCCAATTGTTGTTCGACGAAGTGTGTTACTATGAAAATGGTAATCTATACATTACTCACAGTCCTTATAGTTCTTGCACCTTATGTGTTCTAGACTGTCCTATATTCAGACTGCCAGCAGGTTACTGTTGCTGAAAGTCGAGGCATGGTATCCAAGATACGTGACATAACTATATGTTTAATTCATGAATCTTATGATAAAGTAAGAGAGAAGGCTTATATTTTGCAGAGGTTATGCCATGCAATTTCATTTGTACTTTGTCAGTGAGCTATTTCCACCAATTTTGGGATTTGGGTTCACATTTTGGTGACAAAGTTTATACCTTCAAATTTTATTTTAGTGACAAAAGTTAGGTTTTTAGATTTTGTTTTATTGATGCATATTTAAGGAAGTCAGTCCATGGATTTTCATTTTTGTCGCATAAGCTGCATACCATCAGGTTTCATTTTATTGATTCAGACACATCTCCAGCAAAATTAATTATGGTAGCATAGTTGGGCTCCCAGGTTTTATTGTATTGACACATGGACGTGGAAGTCTTCAGATTTGTTGTTACTTATGCAGAATGTGTACTTTCATGTTGGTGGTATCAAGTAACATGCCTAAGCCCTGTGGATATCTCGCATATGTTCTCAACCATTATAATTATTGGTAAATCTGTTAGAAAATGGATTCATCTTCATCACATACTCATATTTGATTTATCTACAATTAGTGTTACATAATCTTAGCAGTTGACAGAGTCTTTAAAAAGAACACATGCTGTTTTCCCCCCTTTCCACCATCTATGCCATAAAATAAGTAATGTGCTGAGTTGCTGTTGTGTGTCTGTTAATAAATTCTGTCTAATACGGGTACCTATTCCGGACTAATTCTGAAAATTTTTTCACAAGTGGCTGCTAGTTCTTGGTGGTAAATGAAGACATGTTTTTGTGTGGTTTATGTTTAAGATTCTGAAACATTCACTCCTAATTAACTCAGTAATATAGACCAATTTGAAGTGTTATAGATGTCCATCTTGACTATTTGTTGAGTATAAAAGTTCACTGGGACTCATACACATTGACCCATGTTGTGATGCATGAAGTGTCATCATCATAAAATTTCAGAGAAGATTGTTTCATATACACTAATTCATAAGTTTGGTACCAAATTTGGATGCAAATGGAGGGATGTCCTCTTTCTGCCTGATTGAGCTCTCCACAGTGTAAAGGATTCAGTGGACATATTTTCCACAGGCAGATATGAAGCTAGATATTTTGTATGAAAGGAATAAAGTGTGAATTTATGAGTTTTTTGGGCATTCTTTATTACTGAATTTTACTACACATGCCAGTTTTATATTTGATGAAGTGTGTTATTTATTGACAGGACATTATCCATGATCCTGGACGTGGTGCCCCGTTAGCTGTGGTTCATTTTCGTGACCCTTACCGCTTCAAGACACGCAAAGAGCTGTTCATTGCGCCTGAAGGCATGTACACAGGCCAGTTTGTGTACTGTGGAAAGAAAGGTGAATTCTTAATGAATCATCTAGATTCCCTTATTAATTTGATAGAAGCAAAATTGTGAGCCATATGTTGTCAGTAACATGTTTTAATGTTTTACTGTTCATGGAAATTGATACTTCCTTTTGACTTTCCATCATTCCAGCAAAATTTTAGATTTTTTGTTATTCATTTCAGAAGAATTTGAGAATTTTGGCATAATTAAACTATCTTGTTTTTAGTGGCATTGGTTACCACCTTGTGTGCGTCAGATATGATAAAGCTGGTAACACATTTTTTGGGGGTAGAACAAGGGGCCTAGACTAGACTAAAAGTGTGATGTTGAACCTGTACCTATCAGACTTAATAGCATGGCCTGCAGGGAATTCTGTTAATTATACACTAAAGATATAGATTTAATGCTTTCCATACCGTTGTGTTAAGATTTAACTTATCAGAAACCGTCAAACACAACAAATATACAAGGTCACAGATTACAGGGTGTCCTCTATACAATTCAACAGGACGACATGTTTTGGTCTACTTAGACCATTATCAGGTCCTGAGAGCTCTTAGGACCTGATGATGGTCTAAGTAGACCGAAACATGTCGTCCTGTTGAATTGTATAGAGGACACCCTGTAATCTGTGACCGTGTATATTTGTTGTGTTTGACGGTTTCTGATAAGTTAAAGATATAGAGTTTAAAGTAATATTCCCAAGGTGTGTTTAAAATGCTGCGTATACAGTATTCAAATTAAAAACATTACATTTAGAGCCAAAATTAGTTGTATGTGTTTGGGGAGTATTTTGTTGTTAGGTTTGCAAGGTGTTTACCAGTCCATTCTTTCAATAGATCATGTAGGCTGGCATCACTTAATTTTAACATATTTTGGAATTGTTGGTGATGCTGGTTTAAGCATGGATTTTCTGTTGATCATTGTCAATGCCATCATCATCCATTAGTGCACTGAATGAAAATTAGTAATTTTCTGATCACATTATTTTGTTTTTTGTTGTTTTTTAAAGCTAATCTGCAGATTGGCAATGTGATGCCTGTTGGCAGCATGCCAGAAGGCACTATTGTGTGCAACCTTGAGGAAAAGACAGGTGATCGTGGTCGATTAGCTCGTGCCTCTGGTAATTATGCTACTGTCATTGCTCATAATCCTGATACAAAGAAGACTCGTGTCAAGTTGCCATCAGGCGCAAAAAAGGTGATGCCTTCAAACAACAGAGCTATGGTTGGTGAGTGCCTCTTACATACATATTTGTTCAGATTGGTATATTGCAATGTCTGAAACATCAGTCCCGCAAAGATGTGTTTTCTGGGATGTGGTGATGTGTCTCTTGAAAACTAGTTACTGGTGTTGTATAGGAGTCTGGTGCCTCCATATGTGGGGTCCAAGTGGTTCATGGGTAGCCACTGTTTACAGTTTACCATTTGATATGGTGTCATGTCATGTAACAGGATTTCTGACTTTTCAACACTGCCACTCTGAGAACTTAAGATCTTGGATATGTTTCATGGTTAATCTTTGGGTACTGTTAACATTACAAATTTAATTTGTATGGGGGTGTGGGGAGTGTGCTTTTTTAATTTAATCCAAGCATATTGGGTGCCTTGCATCAGTTGTGTAGTGTTGCAAGGAAGTATGGTAGGAGACTTTATGCTAAAGCAAATGAAAGAATATTGAATATGTTTGAGAGGGAAAATCTGTGAAGTGTTTATGTGGCTGTAGAGAATATTGGCAGATTTGGTACATGAGAATTGTATGGTCTATTTAATGAATGTGGAAACTCTATACTTGTTATTGTTAATAGATTTTGATTTTTCATACCAGCATTGTTAAATCATATCAATTGAATTGACTGACTGCTTTTAATTCATGTTCCGTCTTCTATTCTATGAAAATGGGAACTGAGGTAATATTTATTACTTTTGTGTTTTTTCAGGTATTGTTGCGGGTGGCGGGAGGATTGACAAACCCATTTTAAAAGCAGGACGTGCATACCACAAATATAAAGCTAAGCGCAATTGCTGGCCTAATGTTCGAGGTGTGGCTATGAACCCTGTGGAACATCCTCATGGTGGTGGTAACCATCAGCACATTGGCAAAGCTTCCACTGTTAAGAGGGGAACTAGTGCTGGTCGTAAAGTTGGTCTTATTGCTGCCAGGAGAACTGGTAGGATCCGTGGTGGAAAGACCGATACGAAGAAGGGAGATGATTAGATTGAGCAGTCATGCGATGTATTATCTGTTCTGATGTTTAATATATTTGAAAATCCAATAATTTGTGTTTTATTATTTTAACTACACCCTTGATTAGTGTAGTCATTACTTTGCTGCATGGGAAAGAGGTTCTGTTATACAAAGTATCCAGACTGGCTTTGGGGTACTTTGGTGGAGAGGACTCTTTCTCAGGGGCATGTGTCTGGCTACTTGGTTCCATCTAGTGCCATGGTTAAGAATACATGGAGCTGTACCTTCACTCCTCCATATACTTGCATGGCATTCCCAGGGATAATGTGCCCTTCCTGCCAAAACTTTCAACCATTAATGGAAGTTCAGTGCCTAGAAGAAGAAGACTGTACCCTTCCTTTTCATAATTTCAATTGAAGATTCAAGTTTTGCACCAGTGTGTATGACAATGCCAGAAGAGTTGATCTTCAGGAGCACTACTGAGAACTTCCAGTCTCACATATTTTCACATACCAGCAGGAACAGTGCTCTCATAACCTGGAAAATACATTTATTATGTGTTATCCACATGTAATATTATCAGTGATTGTCCTGTTGCAAACCTGCTGCATTTGTGAATGAAAAGATGTATATTGAACCAAGGTGGTTACGATGGCTAAGACACCTGGCACAGGTGATGGAAACGGAAGTGTTTGGTGAATATAGCTTGTTTCTTGTGGAAGTCTCCCACTTGGACTTCCAAAATGGGGATGGGAATACACTGCTGAAATGATGGGGATCAATAGCAAACATTTTGACTGGTTGTTTACTAGAATGTTACTCAAAATGTCATACAGGGTAGTATATATTTCTTGTATTAGGTAAGTACTAAGTAATAATATGAAATGAAACAAAATGTCAGCCACTTTGTCATTATTACACATTTTGTGTGACTTGTTTGGTGATGGAAAATAGAAGATGAATTTTAACATTTTTTCAAATTTTTTACTGTTTGTGCAGCCAGTATTTTCAGAGCATACTTGTGATACAGAATGGTTCTGACGAAGTATGGATGCTACTGGAACATTTCAGTCAGAGTTGAATGTTTCTGTGAACCAAATATGAAATGTATCAAATGCTCTTAAGTGAGTGTTGTTAGCTGGAACAAGGAGTTACTAACCTTTTACATTCTACCAGTCAAAAACATGAAGTTCTCTGTTTTTATAGCAGTCTTAGTGGAAAGATTGTAGCTGATGTGTCTGGAAATTTAATCTTTGTGAGAGTCTAGCTGGTGTTTTCTTTGCATTAGTTTTACAAGTACAATACTTAAATTTCAATTTTTATGGAATGCACTTTATTGTAGATATAAGTAAATTAACTAAGTTTGGGGATAAAGTAGGATTGAACAACGATTTCTGAACAGAAATTTGCATGTTTTCTTTTCCAGTTATGTAGTTGCTGATCATACATAACTATTAACCCTTAGGCTACCGGATTAAATTTCACTTGCCATTTAATAATATTAACCCTTAGGCTTCTAATTTCGTATATATATGGAGCTCCTAGTAAAGC
>JGI20166J26741_11536808_pt1 | contig 12307 bp, 4 predicted proteins | sample TergutCu122P5_FD_26741 | JGI IMG/M metagenome (IMG submission 26741) | reverse complement strand
AACTTTGGATATAGGTGTTTTGGGTTATATCGGTATAGTTTAACATAAGGAACACTCTCCCGAAGTTTGGTCCTTTCCTCCTGTGACACCCTGTATATATCTTTAAACTTAGTAAACTACACCATACCTACATAGTTGTATTTCTTCCTAAAAGGTTTAACAAGTCGAGTATATATCCTGTTATTCCTTGAATCCGTTTGTATTAATTTATTGTCGAAACGTCAACTGGTGGCAGCATTATAATGAAATTTACTTTGTCTTTACTCATTGCTTACTTTAGATATTAACTTGGTGGAAATCAAGCCCCTAGGCATTACATCTGTGTGTGTGTATATATATATATATATATATATTTGTATTTGTGTGCGTGTGTGTGTGTGTGTTTCAGTGAAATGTTTCTTCGTTTTGACGTCAAGAACTCACTCTTGGAGTTTGTCCACACATTTTAGAAATGCCTGTATTTAACTAAAGGCACCGAATGTTAATGCAGTTACCATAAAACCCCACTGAACTTTCAACAATATAATTTGATAATTTCTACCTGTACCTACAGTTTCCATAGAAACTCTTCCACTGATCCACAGTTACATGTTAAGGCCAATGAGTCAATTTCATTGTACGTTTTGTCGGTAAAGTCAACACTGCCATTTCGAATTAAACAAAGATACCGCTCAAACTCTCACGCCCGTTTATTGCTGTCATTTTCTGGTCCTACGTACTAGCTAATCTGGCTTCTAAATGACGACAGAACGAGACTCATTAAACTTCTAGACGTATGTACGTATCGCTCAAGAACCAGCAATTTTTCGTAACCCACAGATACACAATTTGACACGAGACAAAGAACTTGACAGATCCGTAACAGATAAACTCGTATGTTATGTTTTTACGAAAATATAAGAACAATGAATTCTTTTGTGGATACAACATTTTGAGGGAACGTGTGTTTGTAACCCAGCTGCCTAGTAATGCGGATATATCACTTTTAGGAACTGTGTGGGTTACGACAAACTGCCGTTTCATAACAGATGTCTTATTTAGTCTAGTTTCCTTAGCGGGTCCAATTATGCAAAGACAGAGCTGTGGCTGCAAAAAATTAATTTGCAGACAATGATGTAAGTAAAATTGGAAATAACGTATCTGGGAGTTAACTGCACTTCCCATCCTTGTTAATGAGCAGACAATGATTTTTTTATTCCCATAATCAGGAAAATCTTATTGAATTATTTTGCCGTGAAAGTTTCAAATCCCCATTTTTAATTGGATCCACAGTATCACTTATAGACTGGCTTATTAAACACTGTTTCCCAGCAAAACTTTCATTTCAATTCATGTTTTCCTTTACATAGAGTTGGACAGATTACAACCTTGTGTGGGATCCAGCCGAATACGACAATATTGACGAAATACGAGTCAGAAGCTATCAGATCTGGACGCCTGACATTGGCGTGTATTCTTCGTAAGTAAATCAAACACTATAATTGCTGATTGCAAAAAGACATATTTAACCAATATTTTAAATTTACTCTGACACTTTGGTTTACGTTACTTCCTTAGTCAATTTTATCTTCAGTTTTCGACGCGTTTTCAAAATAAAGACAAGCCACCACTAGCTTCGTCATGTTTGTCTGTGTGTCTGTCTGTCCGTCCTTCCTCTTGGAACGCGGCTCCCGACGGATGGATTTTCATTAAATATATCTGAGTAGGTATTATTCAAAATATATCGATAAAATTAAAGTTTCATTAAAATCTGACAAGAAGAACGGGTAATTATGAAGACCTATGTGCATTTATAATATCTCGCTGAATTCTTCAAAATGAGAAATATTTCAGACAGAAGTTGTGGAGAAAATCAAAACACATTTTGGGTTCTGTAACTTTCTTTTCGAAAATCGTGCCGTTTATGAGATAATGTGGTAAAATATTGTAGAGCCAGACAGGCCACAGATGACAAAATGGCGCATGCGCATTGCATGCTGGATACCTACGGCTATAAACATACATTCAGAATAGGTAATACTCCTTTTCCATTGCTATAGTGGTTGCACGAAGGCGCCTCTATTACGATATAAGTACATCGCCTGTTTTGCTAGACGTTACGGATGGTGAAAATCAGAACTCCTCTACACTCGAGCTGCCTGATGTAGAGACGAAGACTTGCTGCACTTATACCATCAGCGTGCCCTGCAATTAACACAGCCTTGATTTGCAGTGCTGACCAAACATCATTCACACCCTACATGAAACCTACAATCTGCATCGTATACAATTACGGCAAAGTATGGTGCGTCCCGCCTTCTACTCACACAGCGAGCTGTTCAGCAGACCTGACCCCCTGGCCTTACGACAGACACACGTGTGAAATGGAGATGGGCTCCTGGACGCATACAGGAGAGAAGGTCAACGTATCACTCCAGGAGCCAAGCGTAAGCGTTAAGAATTATCATTCGCGAACTTCTTTCTACGAATGATACACATCTTTCAGACACGCCATCCAGTTCTACGCCGAACTCATATTTTATAAAGGAAAGCAAGCACTGCTGACCACTCAAGACAAGTTACGGCTCTCGACGACAAATAAGAAATTACCTTCGGCAAACGGATCTAAAGGGCAGAATCGCTTTCTAAATGTGATGAAATAACCAACCACGTAACAAACTCCTCCTTTAGCACGTGACAGTGACCAAGTCATTGGATCCTTTCCTCATCCTGTCCATTCTACCGCTATACGATCAGTGTTAATATTATCTTCCCATCCAAAACCTGGATTTCCAAGCCGCCCTTTTAAAGTTTAAAATTTTGTAGGCATTCCCGTTATGCCCCATTCGTAGTCTATTTTATCCCCATTCATCTGATAACCCTAATCACATTTTGCTAGCACCATTAATTACGAAGTTGCCTGAAGTTCCACCCATGAACTAACGTGTACACATACATTTCTTACTACCACAACCCTATAACAACCTTTCATGAAACCAAAATTTCGTCGATATTATAGAAAAGAAACGCCTTAGCAAGTAAAACTGGAATATAAAATAAATTACAGGTGGCACTAAAATCTTAGCCAATAACTTTTATTGGTCTTTTCTTCTAATTTTCGTTGTTTGTTTGTTTGTTTGTTTTCTTGGCGTTACAACCCATTGTGGTTGTATTTTCACAGCCCAGTAGCAGGCTTTAGACTCCTCGTGTTCGGGGTTTCTAGAACACACACAACGACGCGCCACAGTCGGTAGGACTCCTTTGGACGAGTGATCAATCCGTCGCAGAGACCTCTACCGGACAACACTCACAACAGACAAACATCCATGCCCCCGGTGGGATTCGAACCCACAATCTCAGCAGGCGAGAGGCCGAAGACCTACGCTTTAGACCGCGCGGCCACTGGGACGGGCTCTAATTTTCATTACTGTAAACATTTTCACTTCTCAACGATACAGCAACAAGCCTGAATGTACCACATAAAGAATAATAATGTATTAAAATTCCAAAAGCTACGAAACCATTCGCTATGTAAAACTTGTTAAAAATTATTGTCCATATTCGTCTAACTTCCAGCGTATCCAATGCAGTCTACCCATAATTTTGTGTATGGCCTTCCGTCACTCAAACAACCCACCATGTTTCTCCAACAAGACAAAGCACTATCCCATTTTGCATTCGCATTTCTCAACAAAGCCTCTCAACAGATGGTCGTATGAATGGCATCGTGTAGTCTGGTGGCGTGTATTTATCAATGAGTGGTAAAAACCTTGATATTTGATAATCTTCTGTATAAATTCCAATTATGGCCAGGCCTAGTCCAAAAAGAGGGCCTATACCAAAAGATAGACACTTACAAACACATAGAAATAGTCTATGGATCTCGGCATGATATTAATGGGATCTTAACTGTGTACAAAATTATGTGACTTTTACAATCACGTCTTCATTTTGCAGATTCACCTCCACGAATACAACATGAACCGTGAATGGGAGTTGATCTCATCGGAATCAAGTAGGGACCCTGGAGTGTATTTGTGTTGCCCAGACGACACCTTCCCTTCAGTCACATTTAAATTTGTGCTGCAGAGGCACTCTGGCAGTTACACTGCCATTGTAGTCGTCCCAGCGGCCGGTGAGTATAAATATGCTGATAACAGGTGTCCACCATTTTTTCAAAAATCAAGAAGCCACTTCAAACTCTACACACCACAAGGGTGATATGAAAAAAGTTCCAATCTAACGACCCACAAATATCGGGGCCCACCTTACAAAACATAGTAGCCCAGGAGATCTCAAGACTGGAAACTCTGAACCTTTGGCTTATAAGAAACGTTTAGGAAAAGTTTCTGTACAAATCACAGTTAATTTGTCATGAGATTTCATACGGCGCTATAGTGTAGACGCAGAAAAATGTCTTTTTTACCATTTATGTTGATGAAAATGAATTGCATGTTATATTCGTACTACAACCAATTTCGGAATTGGAGCACTACCCCTTGTAGGTTGTCCGCAAACTCACGTTCAGTATATTCACTCTAACCACTTAATGTGGTTTACATTCATTACTGCATAAACATGCATAAGCATACTTCCAACCCTTTAAAAACTAAAATTAACCTGAATTATATTTAATTACTCAATTCGCAAACACAGAAATCACATGCCGCGTCATTTACAAAACAGTCGCTGTTTGGTATGAAATCCATACAAATCGGAGAAATACAATGTGTGGAGCAGAATACGACGTTTTCTAATGAAAAATGTGATGGTACACAAAATAACCACTGGACCTTAAAAACTGTCAAAAAAGGTCGCAGCCTATACCATTCCTATTGCATATTGTCTCTACATGCAACAAACATCAGCAGTACAAACCAAAACCTCAACGTTTTTAGCCAGCGTGCTATTCTAGTGTAGAAAGCTTGACAATTAGTAAGCGTGGAATGAAACAGATTTAATGCACACCCCTTTGATGAGAATGAGATCACAAGCATTATGATCTCAAACAAATACATTTATTTTGTTGTTTATTTTACGACGATATACACTATATTCTCAGATGCTAACTGCGTAGTAAAATACGCTACAGAACAGATGAGAAAAAAATTCTATCGTTCCTGCATCGGTTCTTGGCCGGCGGAATAACCTGACGGTAAATTGTACGGAGCTAATTGCTTACCGGAACGACAACTCCCACGCAGGACGTATTGTCAATCACGAAATGAAAATGGAGGCAGAGTTCGAATGAGTTGTTTGCTTCGCCACAAAGCGTAGTTGTTGGTGTCGATGGCGTCATGACAACCGCCAGACTTCTTAACTGAAACGAATATGGCTACACCACTGTGTACAAACGCACTTAAGTACTACTTGCATGATACGCCACTCATGTTTGGATGTTTTATTCCCTACTCTTCAATATTCGTGGATGCGACACTTGTAGAAATCTTACGTAATGGTATTCAACACAGCTCTGCCGTAGTTCTCATCCATTTACATCCAAAGTTCCTTCTGATTTCCACCAGAAATCTGTTCCAAATCTTGACAGTAATGTTTTTTAAATCAATTTTGTTATTACTGGAAGCATGTTCTTGTATGCGCAACGAAAGAAGCGATATTTAAACGTTTTAAATGACGACAGACACTTTGTATATTAACGTCACCAGTCACACTGCACCAGCCCGTCCCAATCTCTTGTTTTTAATACGTCCCGGACTTAGTACTGAGGCATGTACTTTATCGCATGTAATGCAGGGTCTGATACAGCGATGCACCACGAAAAATCACAAGCGAACACTTAATCGAGCGGCTAAAACTTTTCTCTGGGTTCTTCATACGCTTGTCAGTCAGATGCTTCACACACACTGCCACACAGAAGACAAGGGAGACAAGCCTACTGGTACCAGTAGGTCCGCTCGCTAGAAGTAAACAACGGTTGAATGGCGAAGAACCACTGCAGCAGCTACAAACTAGCTGAAGTTTGCAAAGATCCTCTACACCGCCCTGGAATTAGACTAGGCACGAAGAAACAGAAGGCGATACCGCATAGAACGCAGGATGAAATAGAGATAATAATTTCCAAACAGAACTACGATTTCTATTACACTATTGCTTAAACTCTCGACCATATTAGTCCACGGTATCATGGGAGTTACGTAGCTTAATTGCAACTTCTGCGTGTTCCCTTTTTTAATATAGATATTTTTACATCAATTACTAAAATAAATCCCCATTTTGAGACTGTTATATGAATAAGACGTCATGTTCATAGTGTACTGCCTCAAAAATTGACATGGATCCGCATGCATACTCGCATGCACGCACGCACACAGCATTGTGATTCCTACGCCTCCTGTCTTTCCTCTCAAGGGTGTAAAGCAGAATAAAAAAAAAATAAGGAAACTGAAATGAAGTAGTAGTACACAATTAGCTACGAGAAACAGCAGACGACCACTTAGAATGTGGAGGAATAGGCGAATGACAAAGAGAAGGAACAAAATGGTACAGTAGGAACCAAAGGAGGAGAATACGACAAAGACATACAACTAGGTGAAATAAACGGTGGAGAAAGTAATAATGAAGAGCAGCAAGACGAGATGAAGATGTAAAGCGGGAGCATACAGAAGAAGAGAGGAAAATATCAAGGACAAAACATCTATTTTTTCTGGCAGTGTCGTGCGGATCTTGCTCAGGTATCAATTGCCCCAAAATTGATCACTTAAAGTACTTCTCATTACGGGGTTCCACAAATATTTCGCCTCAGCGACTGCTTGCATTTCGTTACAGTTCTGATGCTGATGACGCTGGTGACCTGGACGAAAGGCGATCAGTCAAGCCGAGTGATCTTGGCCACCTGCGACGTATTCCTTCACTTTCTCTTCCTGCAGTACTTGGGGAACACACTGCCATCTAATGGCGACAGTTCCCCTCTGATAGGTGAGCACACCTGTGTATTGCAAAGACGTCTGATCGTACTAGTTTAGGTCTGTACAAGTATAAATGTATCCTTCGTAAAAAAGGTAAAGTACGTTCTATGTACCATGTCATGACGACACAGAGGGGAGTAGAGATATACCTCTAATCTTTCTCGGGGCTAGTTGGGGGTGGGATGGTCAACGCCACGCCCCGGCCGCTTTACCCCCGGAAATGACCACGTACCAATTGTACAGGACGCTGCATGGGCCCTAGAGCCGGTCTGGAAGGGTGTGGGAAATTCGCCATACTCACATAAATGAACGAATTATGGTGAGTTCATTTCATCATATGTCCGCCATTTCCACGTATGCTTGTAATTTATTCATTTTTTATACCAAAATAAACTTATATCATGTCCATTTCATTTTGGATTCAGTCCTGCGCGAGCCTCAAGTCGGACTTCATAATGTTTTAATAAAATATTTCATCAATCAAGAAACTAGCACCTAATGCCAGTTATCAGATTTCCTTTGAACAGAGAGGCTACAGTTTTATATAAAATGTTTTTGATATTCTTACGCAACATTATCACTTAAAACAAAAGAAACCCTTTTTCAGAAGATTCGTAGAATTGTGATGCTACCTGTCAAACTGTTTTTCTCTGCCATTCCTTCTCTTTGTGTGTGTGTGTGTGTGTGTGTTTAAACTACGACTGTGTAATTTTATGCCCTCGCATCTTCCATTTACGCAGTAAAACCTGCACATTGCGAACATTACGTGCATTGGGAAGGACTACATTCCACACTTTCCAGTGCGTCTTATAATAAGACAGCAATTTACAATGTACTTTTTACCAGCATATATGAGTCTCACACTCTTTACCGTGTTTCTGCTAGTCACTTTCTACCGCGACTCCATGCTCCTGGCTACAATGGCTCTCGCAACATCCATTATCGTACGAGGTCTGAAGAGAACATCAATATCAGCTCCAGTCTGGATATCCGGCTTGTCCAATTGGGTTCTTTGGAATCGCTTTGGACAAATATTCATCTTCCATAATTTATATCCAAAGGTAAGAGTGGACTTCACATTTACTTACATCTACTCAGCTAACGTGCAATACCAGCTACAGGGGTTTGTGTTGTGTGTGGATTCCGGAATACAGCAGTGACACCAAGCTGCAAAATCAGTGATCCGCAAGAAACTAACACACCACCGAGACCAAAAACTGCACTGGAGCCTTAGTGAACACCGATACTCACTGTCCCTGCGTTATTTCAGAAACCTTTGCAGACTCAAACAGCGTCGCAACGTGAGTTCTCCAGATATCGCGCTACCCATCGCACCCGTAGGCAGTGGGGTAGCTAGATATTTGGGACCTAGGAGCGAGCAATCACAATGGTCACCCCTGATCAGCAATTAAAAATTGTCGAGCACGTAAAATTTTGTTCATTTAAAATATTCATGTTGCCGCCCCTTGGACTCAGCCGCCCGGCCTCGTAGCTACGCCCCAGCCGTTAGGTTTCGTCCATTGCGACAGTTGTGTACGGTATCCTGCCTTCGGTCTGTTCAGCCTTGAAGAATGCGACCGCAACGCACATTGCAATATCACAACGTGGCTGAAGTACGAAACGCAAAACTACACATTCGGTCACTCATGTTATTTCAGGTTTCAGTGAGATACAGAATAAATTTTAAAAACTGAGAACAAAATGTTTGCACTTAAACCCAGCCGGCTTGTAGTCTTGACCAGTATGGATCATAATGCTAGGCCAACAGCATTCCATTCCAGTGTACCCAGCGTATCTATAATTCAAACATGCAAACATGCTTGGGCAACCAGTACCAAGTAATGGTGGCTGTTCTGCACTCCGTGGTACACAGCAACCACATTTGAACCCAGTGCTTCATGTGGCTGGGGACAGAATAAAAGGAGTGGCCCCAGATGGGGGAAACCATTTCCAACGTGTAATGTTACTTGCCATGCCCCTAATAACATACTTCCATATAGCAAGTTAAAATAATTGATAAATGACTTTTGGCTCACCTGTATGAGCCTTCGCCAAACCACAGCACCCACGTAATTTGTACCTCATCTGGTAAGTCATTATATATAACAGGGCTGGCCACCTTCAACTCACAGGAGGGGCACATAATACATTAAGAACTCGCCTGAGGGCCGCATTTGTGAATGCATATATCGAAAAGGGGACGACTGAATTCACCAGAATGCTGTTACTTACAAAAAATAGGTTATGTTAGTATGGTTGAATGACACGGAAGTAGGGCTTACTGAACTGGATAAAACAAAGAATGGTTTACTGCGTGCTGTTTTAAAAATGACTAATTATTACATTGTCATCATCATTATTATTATTATTATACCATGTTAAAGTGTACGACAAACTACTCGTGTACCCAGTGGCCACATGTTGGATAGCCCTAACCTATAATGCTCCCTCCCTACACATTTATCCTACTTTTTCTTCAAACTTCTACTCATCAACATCTAGTCCCTGCATGTGTTCAGCTGTACACCTTAAATCAATGTCCATCTTATCACTTGGACATCCATCAACTCTATAAAGGTATGCACATAAATCAGAGAAGGATTCAGGCACAAAATCACTAAGCTGGTTTGTCAGACACATCTATTGTGTTTCAGGGTGGTGCTGCTGCATCTGAAACATCTGGAGATGAAGAAACCATTCTTGTGGGTAATGATGGTTCCCAATCACACACATGGGACACTTTCTCATCACTGCTCAATGTGACCTGTTTCATGATCACTTTGGTTACATATCTCATACTTCTAATTGGATTTATTCCCTAAGGCACATGTCATCTTTCTTCATCTGTAAAAATACACACTTCTGACTTTTGTATCCATTGCTGGACTTTTCTCTGCACTTTCTAGCAACTCAATGTCATACTCCTGGTTTGAATAAAAACTTAACGTAAATTCCTTACTCTGTATCCAAGTGCTATGTCGGAGATGAATCCCACAAACTAAAGACAGGATGAGACAATACACTGCCTGGTCAGTGCTACTGCACATTTCACATAACGGTGGATATGCTGGTGTAACAAAAATTAACACGGGAAAAACAAAGGAACTTGGACAAACCTCTGCCCGTCTGAAACCCATTCACCAAGAATCTCATAGAGTTTAACCTGGGGCTCTACAAATAGAGGCCAGACACCAACCATCTGAACTATGACTCAGCCTTATTTAATACCTGCATTTCACATAAAGTTTCAGCACGTTAACATATAAATGTCTGGCCTCTATGGAGACTACACAGAGAGGCAGCAATATGATATTCTTCACCTGGAGTGAATACAAATAACTTCATGCAAAGAGCAGAGACTTCCTCATTCTGGACCATGTGCTGGGTCAGCAATACGAAGTCCCCAGTCTGAAAACAAAAATGCTAGTAAGTGAATGATCACATCCAACTGACACACTTCAAATTTCTGACAGATTACTTTCATTTCAGTGTTAAGTCAGACTGGGAACAAACACATCAGTAAAATGATCTGAATAGTATACTTTAAAAGTAAAACAGTTTTGATATGAGTTTTGAGGATTCGGGTCTTCAGGAACATGACACTGCATCCCTTAGTGAGTTCCCCGATTCCTTTTTATTGTAATTTCAGCATGTAAAACATAGTATACCATACCTGTACGTACAACCGTCTTCCTGAAGATGAACACTTGGGTTTGAACCATGTAGGATACATCATAAACTACAATATTAGTTTAGAAAAGGTGCATTATGTTGGTTTATATTGCATAATTACATTGTATTTTAAGTTCCTGATGTTTGGAATGAATGTTGATCCGTTCACCCTCAAAGGTTAACTGGACCAAGAAGAATGCCAAACAGGTTACATAGTGAAAGTACATAGGTAGGGTCTGAGCAGGCAGTGACTGGACAAAAAAGCAGACAAGTGAGGTGTGTGTGGGAAGAAGGGGTACAGGTGGACTAGGACCTCAGAAGTGTCATAATTAGAGGTACAGTGGAGGGCTGACAACAAACCAGCTCACTGGTTGGTAATGAAACCTCCACTGTACATCTAATTATGGCCCTTTTGAGCGCCTCATCCACCTCCACATCCAGGCCCTCCCACACCTTTTAACTGGCCCATCAACTTTTCTGTCCACTAAATAACTTGTCACACCTACACCATAATCCTCCTTGTGTAACTGACTGGCATTATTTTTGGTCAACTTGACCCCAGAATGAAGCCAGCAAGTTCCTCCGAAATATCAGGAACCCTCGCTGAATGATGCAGCATCACATCCCAGAAGACCAGAATCCTAAATTTTACTACGTCAGAATAAGCTGGTTTGAAATTTAGTTCCATGTACTCAAAACTGAGTGGCTGTTCTAATGACGAACAGTATCGTAATACTCTAGTTAAAACATGTAACCTCACGTCAAAGTTCAGTGAACTTACTAAACAACGCAAAGATAAAATAATGAATGATATGAGAAACCTCGGGGGTAATCATCATTCACAGTAACAGACATAGCAGATGTCTTGTTCCATCCTCTAACACTACTGTGGTACGTCAGTGACAAAACTCTTCACTTTAAAAACATAAGGGAACCAGAGACACCAAACCAGAAGTGAAAAAAAAAAAACCTCACTGAACAAAAAAACTTAAAAAACAAAAGCTACATGGAACAGAGCCCTTCAAAACAACACAGTAAGTCACCAAGCTACTCAATACATTCACCACCACCCTTTACGAAACCCAACAGTTCACTATCGTGTGCAAAAGCCTACAAATCCAGTTCCCTGCACATCATCTTGTAACATGATGTCCCTTTTTGATGAGGACCACCCACTGCAGGCTTTCCATGATTATCATTCACCACATTTGCAGTTATCATCCATACCAAGAGCATGTCTCCTTACACAACCTGGAATACAAAACATCACTACCCATTTCCTATACATACTTACACACACAGTAAAGTCAAGAGACCGAATAGGCACTGCCACAGATGTCCCAACCACTGTGAATAATGACCGCTTCCGCTTGGTACTGTCCACCCTGGCCAAGTGTTGTCAACAAGGCACGCTAATAACATGGTTTGATGTTTTTCTGACCGTGCATCATAGTATAGATCTATCAAAATGCCAACTTAGTGCACATTCTCTTAATATTCAACAATATAAGTTACATTACACTCCTCAACATGTTTCGAGCAGCACGCTGCTCATCAACAAGAGGACCAATTGTATCACCACAGCCTCTGGTATTGTCACCCTCTGTAAGCAGCCGTACAGTGTACAGTAGGCTGCTTACAGAGGGTGACAATACCAGAGGCTGTGGTGATACAATTGGTCCTCCTGATGATGAGCAGCGTGCTGCTCGAAACATGTTGAGGAGTGTAAT
>JGI20166J26741_11536697_pt1 | contig 12308 bp, 9 predicted proteins | sample TergutCu122P5_FD_26741 | JGI IMG/M metagenome (IMG submission 26741) | reverse complement strand
TTCCCTTTCTTGCAGATTCATTTAATACGGGATGGTAATTCGTGGTAAGAACATAATGTTACCCTGATATGTGCTCACCATCTTCGTAAAGAAATATTCCGTGTTACGTAAAATACAAGCTAGCTACACCTTTCAGGTGATACCTATTGAAGACCACAGCTGTTGCGCTGTCGCTTTAATGAATTATCGTCCTGTTCGTACAGTGCACTTTTATGTAAAAACTTCTCAAGAGCGGCAACTCCTTCGCAGTCTTCCTTAACGACAATTGAATTTCATCATCATGCAGATGAAATATACCTGTTACTCTTAGAATAACACAAAATGCTCCAGATATTAAAATGCCTAATGTAAGAAGTGAAGGGAAGAACAGTACATTGATTGCAATACTTAACGTTTTAACTTTTGTAAAGCACCTGCCGATTGAAGGTGTTTTGCTAATTTACTTAAAATTATGTAATTTGAGGGTCACACAAATAACAACCAGTAACTTACCGATGTTGACAAGTTTAACACCGTCAGCGGCGATGGCTGTAAGGGCAGTAGAAACATTTTCTAGATACTGATGTTGATTTGCAGGTCTTTGGATCCATGCAGGTTTCAAAGGTCTCTTTTGCAAAACTTCGACTAGAGCACACAAGCGTGTGCCATCACAAAAGTCTGCCACTAAGTCACGAACTTCGGTCCCTACCGTACGCAGATGTTCGTTTACCCAGTTTCGAAACGTATTCGCTTGGATTTCTACCCAGAGATCTTCGTGACCTTTGATAGCCATTCCTTTGGCTGCATGGCCCTCTGGACTGCGAGCAACGAGGCCAACTTGAGAAATTCGCAGTTGCTCAGATGTTGCCATGATGAATTTTGGAGTGTGTATCTTTCTGTTTTATGCAGGGAGTTTATCCCATGTGCCACGAACAGGTACGTAAACACACGCTTCCTACAACGCCTAACTGCGAACTAACTCAACCTATTACACACTCACGCACTTCTTTGCTTGTTACGTAAAACTGCGCGGCGGCGGAAAAAGCTTTATGTACTTTCGATGTTCGAGTGTAGATAGCAGCAGCTACCTGATCCTTGTACGTCCACTCCAATACGATACGGAGAACCTGAGACAAATGCGTCAATAAAAATGACGTTTAAACAGTACTTTTCTTGAAAAAAAAAAACCTCTACACCCCCTCTGACTGTAGGCGTAGTTGAAATCGCCCCTTGTATTCATATTAAAATAATTAGAAATATTTGTTTATGTTTTATATTGTGATAATGTTGCTGGAATGAAACAAGGAGTAAAATTTGTTGTTTTTTCCCTCCAAATCTTGAATTTATACTATTCATGTATTGGGTCCCCGTCAATGAAGTTACCGTTACATACCGTCACAAAAACCTGCATGCAGTACGTTCAATTACTGCGTTTTGTCTTTCACGGTGATGGTTCTGAATGCTGATCCTTCTTTCTGATTTTGGAATTGTATTGACGTGGGCTGCGTTGTCAAGCTTACAGGGAAGCTTCAGGGACGAACCATGAAGATGGAGGTTGCATGTTTATAAGTAACTTCGGCACACTCCAACACAGTAGCAGCACTCACAAATGGATACAAGATATATTTTATTTGTAACATGTTTCACAATTACAGCGTTATTGCACGTAAGATGTTTTTACGTTATGAATTCTGCAAAGGATGGTTACTGATCATGAACGAACTGAAATATGACAGCACAATGAGCCAGTAAATAAATACAAGCGACAAGAAAATTACTTGTGTAAATAGCCCAACAATATAATTATTAAAACAGGACATTATTTTAAAATCCTCTACCGTATTATAAACTTCATTACTGTGGGCGTGGAAGTAACACAGCTAGTTCGCATTCAGCTTGAAACTCAGGTAATTTCTGCGAAAAGCTGGGGAAAATTACTATCCTCATAAAAGAGTTCTGTACTTTTACTTTTTCATGTTGTTCCGTTCTAGATACAAGAACTGGAAAGCAAAGTAAGAAAGTAATACCATGAGATTTGAAATTATAACGTCGTTGATTCTTTTGTGGTCTTCTGACCAAAATTCGGGGGCTTACAGCCAAGACAATACAAACCAATCTGTTGGGAGGAATCGCATTAATTTGAACAGTTTACGGATCTATAAGGCTAGCGGGTTTATCCCGAGACTAGTTTGCAAGGAAATATCTTCGCTGTCGAAAGCTGCGACGATTTCTGTGGCACGTACGTGATAAAACGGTGAAAAGTGTATAATTTGCTTAGGTAAATGAAACCGAGTAGAAAATACGAGATTTGAGTTTCTCAGAATATGAAAATGAAATTCTTCATGAATGTTATGTCACGTTAATTGGTAAATATTTGCCAACGTTTGGAGGGAATTTATTACTTTTATCTCAAAGATCAAACAGTTTTATAAGAGAAACTATGACCCCTCCTCTTGGATCATTTGCTCCTCGTGTTGGGCTGCTTGATAGTGAATATGAGGTAACTACAGTTCTTCGAAACATCGGTAACAACTTACCAATCGACAAAGTGTAACATCCCAGAAGACAAATTTGTTAGTAAAAACTATTTGACGCACATCGTAAACTCTAAAGTGTGGTGCATGAACATGAACTTTCGAAAGAAACATTTGTATTAATTGTGAGAATCATATGATACACACAAAGATAATGTGGGAATAAAATAAACAATTTCTTATTGTTACAGCAGATGTGCACATGGTTACAAAGGGCTTCTACGGGTTAAAATTCGGCGCTTTGAATGTTGACTAAAAATGGCGTTAGCTACTGAGTTCTTACCGATCATGCATAGACGTACGGACTATCGATCCATTCAACACTTACATACATAGTGCTGCGCTCTGTGATCAGCGTTCGTAAATTGCACGTAACTTTTTTTTTTTTGTGAATTAGGTCGGGAATGCGAGAATTGTGTTTTGGAGTTGTTTATAAACAAACTTATGTTGTTTGTAATGACGTAAACCGTCAATCATTAGATGCTGAGACATGGGAAACAATAAACTATGCCGTTTATGTGCTCAGGAAAGGGATAGTTTCGTTAGAATTTACGAAGAAGAGGGGCAGAAATTGAACCTAGCGACAAAGATCATTCAATGTCTGCAGATCTGGGTAAGGGAACAACTAATATCCATTTTTTGTAGTACAGAATAACGTTCTAGCCGGTTTAGTATATCAGTCGCAAACAATGTAACCTCGTTAATTTAGTCTGAAATGGCCGCAGTTGATTTAGATATTTTAAATTATAACCTCCACATACCGTAAGTATAAGATGTGTTTTAAGTTTGTACAATTTCAACCAGAATTAATTTCGGATAAGGCTAGAAATGTTTACAGTTACTTGCATCTGATTTCATTGTGAATGCCTAGTTCACTCATCATTAGTACTTTTTCTGCTGTTAATGTGTTTAACTAAGAAAACTCTCAGTTGTCAAAATCTGAAATTGGTTCAATCGATGGGGATGTTCGATACTTGTTTTATTTTCGTAACTGTTGACGAATAGATGCCAAATTTTCCATATTACTAGCATTGTAAGAATGATTTGTAGATGGTAAAGTAATGTATGTTACTTGAAATAGTATAAGCCACATCAGGAACATTTTAATCTCTTGTGTATATAAATTGCAAGTAAGTTTTAAATAATCCACGACCATGCATTAATCTGATTAGATACGGTTTCGTTATCATATCTAATTGAAAATAAAGTTGAGGCTAATTCTGTTTGTTTGTTTAATTCATTAGTTACAAATTAAATTTAGCTGATTGATATGAGTAAGTCTAATATTATTTCTGCACAGCGTACCCTGCAAAACATCATGTCACTCACCTATTGATAACGGATGTCTTCCAGTTGTATCCAGAAGACCCCCTGCCAAAGACTGTGTGTATTGATTGCTGTGCCAAATTGAACCAGTATTTTGACTTCTTCGAAACAAGTTCTCGTGCACAGTTATCGCTCCAAATCTTGTTCGATCCAAAGTTGGTGGCCTCCAACAAGAAAGAGGTGAAGAAGGAACCTGAATCTGAACTTGAGCCTGAACGTCAGCTTAGGCTAGTGCAGTTTGAACTTCAAAGTTGTCCACCCAAGGAAAAGGTGGAAGAAGGAGGAGGAGCAGGAGAAGAAGAGGATGATGATGATGATGATGATGATAATGATGAAGATGAAGAAGAAGAAGATGATGAGGATGATGATGATGACAATAATAATGACTGTGACCAACCTCCTGAGTGTACTGCTGCAGATGAGGTATGCTGACCATTTCAAGAAGTTAAATATTCTGTCCATCTTTTATGTGTTCTCCCATTAGGTGTGCTGATGGCAAGGGGTGTTCACATTTCCTCAATAAGTGGCCTCCTTGTATTAACACATTCACTACCATGTTTAGGCTAGTTCATTTACTGGTGCTTTGTGAGGACTATTTTATGTGACCAAGGTCATGCAGCAACACATAAATTAGGTTTCTTTATGTGATCAAAGTCAGACAGTAACACATAAATTAGGTTTTTTAGTGACTTATGCTTTGATGATAGAATGTTTACAATGACCACTCTGTCTGGTTTAATTGTTGATTTGTTTTTATGCATTATTCTATTGCATGTTGTAGGATGAATCAACTGAAGGAGATGCTGATCCGCCTGAATTTTTAGAGTGTGTGTTATCAGACAAAGAAGCAAGTGTCTCTCCTCAGAGTAAGTTACTTTGTTTTCAAACAACAGGAATTGTTCATTGTCAGAACATTTATTAATGCAACAAGTAGATTTTCTTCTCTGCTGTCATAATAACTCTTGTATATTTGGTTGTAGCATAAAACATGATGTTGTTTCCGGCAGTATTTCTCTTCATTATTATGAGGCATATAAAACTTAAAACCTGTTTGAGGATGATCGTGGGTGAAGGCATTACAGCAGTTGGAAAAAATCACCACAGGCCTTGAGACAGAAGCCCCGTAGATGCAGAAGTGATCATATTCTCTCTGCAAACAATTCTCTGGCTTGCTGTTTAAACTATTGAAACCTAGCCTCCGGCACATCATCATCTGATGTGAATATATAGCAGGCCTGCTGAGTGTTTTATTTGATGCTGGCAACTTGGACAAATGCAACAGTTTGTGTGTGTGTGTGTGCGTGCGTGCGTGCGTGCGTGCAGGAAACTGGGATAAAATTTGGTCTGTATGCAGGCAACACATAATTGTGTACAGAGAATGAAAAATGAATAAAAATATGTATAATTATGTGTATTATTTGAACTGTGTATTCTATATACACCATGCGCAATATAAATACAAAAATAAAGGTAAAGCAAAAGAAATCCCTCTACATACCTGGACAGGCCCTGAGGGTTCTAGGAGGTTCAGGCTCCCAGATTTCAAGGCATTTGGCACATGGAGATGGTAAGGTTGTCAGCCTTACTCACTGGCCGCCTTTATCCCCAGGAAATATTCCTGATACTCATTTCTGTTAGAGGCTTAGTCGACCCCAGGGCCATAGTGCGGCCGGAAGTATTATGTCAATGAAAAATTCCAATGACACCATTAGGAATCGAACCCATGACCTTCTGGCTTGTAACGCAGCACCTCAACCAACTGCACCACCGCATGGCAATAAAAATACACTGACAATAGGAAAAATTTATAAAAAATCAATGCACAACCTAGGCTAAGGTATCACTATTTTAGCACATTATTGCAAAATTAATTAGTAATATGTCTTTGTAAATAAACAGCTCATACCTTTTAAAAATTTCTGTAGCATTGTGTTTTGGCTTTTTTTAAGGGAAATTGTTAAAATATGTTTTCTCATTTCAAATTTTTCCACTGGCAACATAACACCTTGTCGCAGGCAACGTGTCACCCATGGTATACAGTCTCTGAGGGCTTTCATTAATGGTCCAAAGATTTGAAAATCACATGGCAGTAAGTTTGGGCTCTGTACATGATGTTTGAGCTCCTCCAATCGTGTGGCACTCACTTGGTCCTGAACTCTGTGGGTTACATGTAGCAGCATTGTTGTGCAGCAGGATAAAGCCATCACTGAATTTACCCTGACATTTGTTCATGATTGTGGTAGTGGTTTTTGAGGCATTTGACAGTAAGGGTTTGCACTGACTGTGTCATGTGATTTTAATGCTAGAAGCAGACATCCCTCAATGTCTCTTTGGTCCTGTTTGAATGGATTCACCACCTAGTTCACCATCTGAAGCTGTGCCATAGTGTTGTCCATGCTAGTTACTCACCCAGTCAACTGTGCCATTAAATTCAGTGTCTGCCAGTGTGTTTACAGAGTCAAACAATGAGCAGCATCATTCACACTGCCGCAGCAGTGCCACAGATGGGTTTCAGTTCTATATGCCTCATGCAGACAAACAAGAGATGTACCTGTTCCTTGTTGGGGATTTGGTGGTTTTCCTTGTCAGTGGCATAATATGTAGTAACTAAACGAGTGGTGATAAACTGAAGTGTATTTTTATAATTTATCCAGTGAGGATAGAATTATATACAAGAATACAGTTTCTACCTCAAAGAGAATGCATTCCTTACCAGTTACAAAGAATAACCAGTAAATTATGTTTATGCTAATAGTGAGTATTTATTGTGAGAATTACAGGAAATGTATCAGTACAATAAGTGAAAAAACATAGAGTTTCTTAGTGTTACGGCAGGTGGTAGATTCAGTTATCACTGGGCTGTAATGGCTTAAAGATGATTCATATGGAATCTAGCATCTCTACTGCAATATTTGTGTTTCACTTTTATCGGCCATGGCTACTGTATATCCTAGCACAATGTGGTGTGAATGGTATAATGTCTGTCAGTGTTGTATGATGAATGTAAGGTCCACAGTAGGAAAGAGGAAACCAATAGGAAAGCTGTATTGTTATATATATTAGTAGACTCTTATAGATCAATTGCATTTATTTTTTGGTTGTTTCCTTTGACCAAACTAAAACAATTTAAAGAATATGTGCACATGCTCAATCACACATGTACTCATGCACATGCACACACTTGTAACTATACACATACACGTACAGTAGTTGCATGTGTGTATGTTTACATTTGTGTTGTATGCACATATACATGCAGAAAATAAGCTGTGATGTCTTACATGTATCATATGTGGACTGTAGTGGCACAAAATTGTGTCAAGCTGGGTGGGAGCTTTTGTGTTGGGGTGATGAAATATTACTCATTGACTTTTTCTTGGTGGCCACTGATGAAAGCAGAAAGTGAACAACAGATTGTAAGTACGTTTGTATGTATGTGTGTGTGTGTATGTGCATTGCTATGTATATTTAAAGGGTGTAGGTGCCATAGAGCAACAGTATGCAAAGCGAAGGGGCCCACAGGCTCATCATGACAAATTATTGTTTTTATTCTAATTGAACACCACCCTCTATTCAAGCAAATTCCTATGTATTCGTGAATACTCAAACAAAAAAAAAAGTTTTGAATAAACACTTAATTAGAAAACAAAGTCTGTTTGTGGCAGTTTTATAAGAAGTGACCGTGTGCCTTATGGGTATGACAGGGCTCATAGGTATGTTTTGCTTAAGAGTCCAAAAATCCTAGCTGTACCACAGGTACTTACACTTTGACTTGCATATGCATACATGTGCCAGAGAACGTGCGTACGTGCACCCATAATGAAAATATATAGATATTTAATCTTATTTTCTTATATTTCTGAGAAGTATGAGTATTTCTTCTCATTCCTCTGTCCAGTGTGCTTACTGCATCTAGTGCTGAGATTAAGAATGCTTGGAACTTTACCTCCACATCCCCTATATGCGTTCATGATGTGGTGCTCTGACACATGGACAGCTTTATCTTTACCTTCTCTCCTGTGGTATGTTGTACGTATGTTCATACATGTGAAATTTGACATTACAGATTCTTACTAAAGATGATTAAAAATGGTCAATCATAATTTCTTTACTTCAGAAGAATATACAGTTTTTTTAATCACTAAATAAAACCAACAAATGCACGTATACGAAATATGTTCATCACGTATGATTCATTACTGACATGTTCCGATCGCCGTTGCGATCATCATGATGGTAACTTAAAAGATTACAAAAGTGTAACTTAGAAGATTACAAAGCTTCTTTAATCTTGTAAGTTACCCTGATGATGATTGCAACAGTGTTCAAAACATGGCAGTAATGAATAATATGTGACAGACACATTTTACATATGTGCATTTTTTGGTTTTATTAATTGATATGACACATACTCTTTCTTCAGAACATGATCATACATGTTAACTGGTTAGGTGCTGAAGACAGTTCCAAAACACACTGGAGCAGAATTTTCTGTTTGTGCCTTGAATTGAATGGCAAGATGTCTTCACTTTTCTGGGATGTTACATCTTGTAGGATGGCAGCTGGTTACCGATATTTTGACAGCCTATTGACCTGCTTGACCTGTGAAGATGGAACCAATAGGCTGTCCCAAACTATTGGAAACTAGCCATTGGCCTGTGCTGCATAACTTCCCAGATGAGCGAAGGCATTATGTACACTACAGTCAAAGCCTGGAATCCCGCACAAATCACAAAATGTCAAAAATGCACTTCATCTTGCTGGGTCCCTTAATTGGCAAAGATTTATAAATTTTATTTATGACTTATTTAATGATGCTGCCGTTATCTGAGACTGTGGTAGGATGAGTGAATAATGGATTGGGAAGATGCATTCATGACCTCTGTCTAGGTATTATTCGTGCATTTGTGTGGAGGGACTGAAGATAGCCAACCAAACAAAATTCTCTGTTAAAATAGTTGGTGTCATGGCCAAGATTTGAAGCTGCCACCTCTTGAGTACAAGTCAGAATCATTTCTGCCTGTGTCAGCTTGCTCACTGCAGCTGTCCTATGTGTCTCTTTGCTTCCACTAATAACTAGTGAATGAAGAGGATGATTTTTGCGGTTGTCAGACTGACTATCATGCATTGCAAGACTGTGATGAGTTGTGCGTCATATAATGAAGATTGTGCTATTACCTTCAGATTTTAAATTTAACCACATTTAATTATACAGTTATTGTAACCATTTTCTACAGTCAGAGCCAAATTAGTGCTGTGTGATTTTGCGTTTTCACACCGGTGTTGATGGAGATTCAAGTTGTCTGATATGTGATGTTATACTGATGTGTGAGTAGTTAATTACATTTCAGAGGAGCTTGCTGCCACCATCTTCAGAGTGGTGAGGCTGTAAGCTCCTCCAGAATGTTGGTAACTATTTACCAATCAACACAGCATCATTTCCCAGAAGACTAGTATCTTCAAAATAATCACTCCTTACTCTTAGAGGCCGAAAATTTTGTATGACATGTGGAGCATGGGCATTTGACCATTAAATGTAAACTGTCAGGATCACAGTCATGCAAAATAAATGTTTGCTTTTGAATTAAAGACAGTTGATTATCTGTTATATGTAGATACAGGAAATGTTTTATGTTATAAGGCGAGAAATTTATTAGCAAATTTTGTATGGCACATTTTGTTGGCAAATATGTCCCAGGTCTTCGTGTTGTGTTTGACAGGTTTTCATTATTGAAATTTGTATTTTTGCAAAGATATATTACAAAATTCCAGCAGCTTTGTGTTTTTAGATTGAGCATAAGTGCTTTTTGGCTTTGCCCAGCAGGCAAATTACATTCAATGATAACATTACTGGGAAATGTGTTTGTGCCCTCACTTGGTTTCTAGTGGGTACTGCTGCTTTGGTTTAAGCTAAGAGAACAGTTATTTTATCTTAGATTCAATGGGAGTAAGGTTGCATGTACATTTAATGATAAATATTATAAACTTAAGCAAGGAATGATAACAACAAAGACTGGTTTATTTGATTATTTGAACAAAAATATCTATCATGTTGTAAATTTTACTATATGTAATGGACATTATGTATGATATGGAATGTTTTTCTACTTCTCGTACACAGTGTCCCGCTTGGTCTGTAAGTAGACAGGTGAATGTGTTCTTTAGTTCAAGCTAAACAGTTTATGAGAAATGTAAAGTAATTGTTTCTATATTTGTTGAAATCAAAATGAAATTCATCTTACTGTAATACAGAGTAAATTTTTGCACCAAAAAATATCCCAGGAAGAAGAGAGACAGGGTGATGTCAGAAGTGAAATGTATAGTAATAGCAATAGAAATTTAAGTCTTTTGCATTGTCCGTGGTTCGCTATAATAAATTGAACCGCATCATAGTTACTGTTTATTTTCAGTTTTAAATATTGAATTGATTCCATTCCAGAAATTGGAATTTCTGCATCATCTCGACGGAAGCGGCGTATTCCTGTCAAACGAACATTGGTTGTAAAGGAACGTATTGTACCCAAAGAGCGACCCCCTCTGAAAGAACGTCAGCCCTTAAAAGAATGCCAGCCCATGAAAGACCGCCCTCTTCCAAAAGAACGTCTGGTTACAAAGGAACGACTTCCTGTAAAGGAACGAGTGCATATTAAAGACACTGCCCAACGTAAAGAACGTGTGCTAAAGGTTAAAAGTGAAAAGAAAGAAAAACAAAAAGAGAAAGGGAAGGAAGAAAAGGAAAAAGTGAAAGCAACAGAAAAAGAAGTGGAGGGAAACACAGAAGAGGAAAAACAAAAGCCTGTTGAGACAATGGTTAAATCTGAACGAAAACGTCCAGGTAGGAAAAAAAAGGAACGGGAAACAAAACCTATGATTATTAAACCCCCCCGTCCAAAAGCTGTCCTTGAAGGATACTCCTGGCAGTGTACTGACTGTACTGTGGTGTTACCAACATTACAAGAACTGAGAACCCACCATCAAATGGAACATAACCAGCCCCCTAATTTCAAGTGTATTCAGTGTGCTAAAGTGTACACCCGATATAGAAGTTTTGCAAGACATGTAAAATTGCATCGCAACCCCAAGAAATTCAGGTAAGAGACAGATGTGATAGTCTAAGCTCAAGTAAAGTAATTGTATTTGGTTATTATTTCTTGTCTTCAGAACGAAATTGGTTCCTGCATTATAATAAGAAACAGTAATATATTTGCCATGTTTGTGATGTGCTGTGTATGCTTTACAGTTCAGATTGATCAATTATTTCTTTGCTCAGTTGCTCTGTTTCAAGTGCAAGGGTTTAAACTCTCCTTGATGGTCTACAATGGCCTGTAGTTTCCTGCAGTCCTACCAAAATTTTGTGATACCTTGTATCATTGTTACATGCCCTCCACCTCCATCCAGCTTTGAGTGGCTGGGGACAGGCACACTGCCAGTTGTGTTATTTACAAGCAATGTTCTACTGTCGCAGGATGCCTTGCTGCATTTGTACTGTACAGTACTGCAGATTTCAAATAAGTTTTTGTGCTGCTGAGAGGTTAGTTACATGATTATTTGTTTATTTAACAACACTGTTATGTAGCATAGAAAAATACTGAGTTACAAATTGAGAAGCACATGGAAGCCTGGGGCTGTGCGGTTGCCATAGCTGTTAAAATGGTATGCAAGTTTTGCAGGAGAATTTATTGATGTGATTTACATTCTTATTCTCATTCTTTTTGAAATTACATGAGGTTTACTTAATTTCTTAATTTTATTGTTATTTTGTTCCATGTTTTAGCTGGTACATATTATGCTTTTGATAAGGCATGCAACCAAATGGCACCACTTTTGCTGGTTGTATGTAAAGTGGATGTAGAATTAAGACTTGGGCCTTAATGGATGTGGCAGTACCACACTAAATAGCACCACATCCCAGAAAACCAGTCTTAACATTTAGTACCTAAGCATCCTCAAATTTTGTTGTATAACATGTTGGTTGTTGCAGTGTTATTTTGGTGCTCGTAATATGTAGCTTGACCATATGAATAGAATAGCTTAGAATATGTAGTTCATCATCATTGTTTAACTGGGTTTTCTGGCTGTTCCGTGTGTGAATTTTAAGGGGTTTTGTATGTCGTGTATATTTATATAGACATTATCTTCAAATTACCTACATCATTGGATATTGGGAAACATAAATCTCTTATTTATTTGAACTTTAAAAGACCAGTTACTCTTTAGTAAATGGAAAGTGTTTAATGGTGAAGGATGCGTGCTGCAGTGAATCTGATATATGAAGAAACACTGGAACAGATTTTTAAGTCTGTATGATGTACATTGACATGTGTCCATCTTTTTTTACATATACAGGGTGTAACAGGAGGAACGGACCGAACTTCGGGAGGGTGTTCCTTATGTTAAAGTATACCGATATAACCCAAAACACCTATATCCAAAGTTGAACGGTTACAGAGATAATGGCAAGAGAAGTTT
>JGI20166J26741_11536585_pt1 | contig 12310 bp, 8 predicted proteins | sample TergutCu122P5_FD_26741 | JGI IMG/M metagenome (IMG submission 26741) | reverse complement strand
TGTCAAAGTTTCAAACTTCTCTGGCCATTATCTCCGTAACCGTTCAACTTTGGATATAGGTGTTTTGGGTTATATTGGTATAGTTCAACATAAGGAACACCCTCCCGAAGTTTGGCACGTTCCTCCTGGGACACCCTGTATACATCACTTTTAACAAATCTGCCTATTTGCTGGTATGCATACTGCATTTCATATCATAATATTTCAATACATTCAGCACCATGTGACTGCAATTTTTGTTTCAAAAAGTAATGACAACCTTGTGACTATGATGAATTTTCACAATTCTTAGATCAATTCCCCCTTCCTCCACTCATTCACCTACACATTTTGAAAAATTTTGCTGCAACTGTGGAATTTGCCAAAAAGAAATATAAAAGACTGTTTTCGCAAGGGTAATGTTAAGTAATGTACAACTCTGATAAAACAATCTTACTGAATTTTTGTGTATATTATACAGTAATTTCATTGAACTTGGTATTAATGTACACAGGAGAAAAATAAGCATTCAACTAGCAACATAAAAAAGTACTTAATAATAAAAAGTTAAAAATATATCATACGAATATGCATAAAAAAACAACAAAAATCTAAAGCAAGCATGTCAGAACATAACTACCACAAGCAGTATGCATTCTGGAGACACCCAGTCTGAGAGTCAGCCACAGAAATACCACTCCTATGAACTTCCCAGTAAATGCTATACAACTTACTCCCCTCCCAATTCAACACACCTAATGGGGCCTCTCTTCTCATTCAATGCATACCAGCAACTCAGTCATTTCAGCTTCATTAATTACAGGCACTCTCCAACTTATACAATTTCAAGTTAAACAACCTTTAAAATGTTCAAAGCAAAATTTGCAGTAATATATATATATATATATATTTTTTTTTTTTACATTTGCACTGAACTTTTGTGGGAATGAAAATGCAATGAGAAGAATGCAGCAGAAGAAAACTGCTGATCATGCTCCAGCGCACTGGAATTTGGATTTCAACTAGACCCCCTTGTATACAAGTATTATATATATATATAGCTGACCACATGTATTCTCAATTCCAAGTTGCATAAAGTTTAACTTGCGAAAGATCTTCAAGAGTTTAACTACTGCGTAAATCAGAGTGTGTCTGTAACCTACAAACCAATCAAATAACAAAGAGAAACCACAAATTGTGCTGTAAAACATACAGTCAATAAACTCAACATAAAGCACCGTCATAAATGCAATCAGATCAATTCAGACTGAAAATCAAAGTGCTTATCAATATGGTATCTAAACTGATTCACAATTCATAAGCTACAGCTAAGAACATTCTGCTTATTAACACTTATTCATCCCTTTACTAAGGTCTGCAAACAAGACATGAACTAATGTTTGCTCATGTCACTACAGTCTCACCACAAGGACAAATGGTGCAAGGTTGCCACACAACTCTTCATCATTCATGCTGTGTTCTGCATCTCTGAAACAAGCTGCAAATGTATTGTGCTCCTTACATGAACAGACACTGACAGAGTTAACACTCACATGATGAATGTTACTTATTATCAATGCTCTGAGGTGGCACATTTTAGGCACAGTCTATATCAACAAATCTAAATTTACTTCTCTCTGTCATCATCACAACATGGTATCTTTTTGGGTCCTTGGTAGAACCTTTTTCACATATTTTATTTCCTGTATATCTTTCCAAAACAGGTAAGCAGAAAACAATACTGGAATTATGACTATATGGCACATTATGGAAATATACAAATGAATTCACAGTTGTAAATGGTGAATGAATACTGCACTGTACCAACTGTGACTTATGATTCACACAGCCCTCATTTACCGTATGTTGCATCTGTTTGCATCTCATTTCTATTAATGAACTATGTACAGTTATATTCAAAACAAGCGGCATATCTTCCACAATTTACACACACATATGCCAGGCTACTGAGTGCTATGCTAGCCCTACTGGTGACTGCTTCTAGATCCTTGATAAACTCTGGAAGAGGGGGAACTTTCCTTTGATCATGAAGTTTCAGAAAAATTATACACACTTTGAAAGCAGACAATCAAACTGCCATACTTCCCTTCAGAATCTCAGTACATGTGGATACTGTGTCAAAATAATACTGTCTGCCTATAATATAACAATACATATATAATTTTACAACAGGTGGTGCATCAACCCTGTTTGCCAGGTTGCCATGACAACTAAATTTTGTATGGTGAAACCTAATATTTCAGGATCCTTAGTATGGAACTCCTTTCATGTCACCCTCCTGGCAGCTACAATTGTTAAGTGGTTCTTAGATTTTTGGAAAATTTATGCACCCCTGCTTTATAAAATTCTTTGCTTCAACAACTGAACTTCATGCCAGTAATTTACTAAAACTATGCAATTCTGGAAGCAGTAAGTGCTATGAAATAATTTCAATTCATAAGGGACACACAGGTCCTTCTGTATGAATGCTAAAATACTTAAGTGGTCCCCAGGTTCAAATTACTCTAATGAAGGTTGAAACTTGCAGATGCAAAACTAAACAATAAATGGTTAAGTGAAATGTTATCAACCGCACTTTTCCTCACCAGAAGAAAATGGCTGAAGAGAAAATCGGCACTTTGATAACCAATACCTGGCTATGCACTAACATACCAAAGCTGTATTCATATATACGCCTAATAAAATCATATGAAGGCAAAACAACTCTACCCATATCCTAAAAACCATGTTCTACAAGCCCAAATTACACTATTAATATCAGGTGTTTTACTTCATTTCTGTCTGTCAACTTCCAGCAGTTTCAGGAACCAGTTAGTACCTGCAATGAGAATACAGTATGTAAGAAACATCTTGCTGCACCTAAAGCAGAAGAGTGTAGAAAACTGAATGGTCACTCTCCCACCTCACAAACCAAAACACTGACCAGAACAGAGTACAAGTAATTTGTAGAGCAGGGAAACTTCAACAATCAATGAACCAACAAATTAGAAATGGACTTCAGCAAAGATGGTGTCTGTAAGTTTCAAATCACACAGAAAATAAATTTACCCACATCTGTCAGCAGACAGCAGAAACTTAACAGTAACCACAAACATGAATTTTTCTCCGTTTTATACATGTAAAACGGTGTCACAAATGCCCCACTTACTGTAAGAGTTAAAAGCAGATATCTAAAAACCGTTTCAACAGTATGTATGACAATTCACACATATCCACTTAGCTCCATGGAAGGACACAGCACATAAAAATCAGGCCTCATCCTGTAAACTCATCATCTATCAGAATTACCTCAACTGGAGCATTCAAAATCAACAGATTGCTCAGAAAAAATCATATTTACTTTCTACAAAGTCTGCAATGTAACTAACATTTACAGGCACCTTCAATATAAAATGGTTAACTATAATATGAGATCTCATTCATATTCAAACAACATGTAGTGCAATAATTTTTCTTAGTATAATCTGATATTATGTATCACCTGATAATGGCCCATTTCAGCCAAAACATGTTGTAAGAAAATTTCACATATATGTAATAAATATTATTAGTTGTGGTTAATAGTGGCTTCTTCTTAATTACTGTCATTATCATCATCATCATCATCCAGTACAGCTCATTGCCAACAGGATGATGCTCCCAGTAACTATGCTCTTCTGCAAAGATCAGGTCACAAACTCTACCCTGGCATCACAATTAGCAATCAGAAGTCTATTTCACACAAATCACATCCTCTGGCACAACACAAGAGGATCATAGTTGCAGAGGATTCTTTTCACACTTCTCCAGCTAGTACATTGTCATTCCAGTTACAGTTCATTAACCAATGAAAATAAGTTACAAAACTTTACTGCCAATGTTTGATATTACTGCTAGTTTTCAGAAAATTTGCATGTCTTCATTTTAACTTTTAGTCTGTTCATATACTGTTAAGCAAATTACTGTATACAACTTTGCCTAAATGATCTGCTCGGCATGTCAAACCCAGAATAGGCAATCATATAACAGAAAAATTTCTGCATGTTTAAAATCACGAAGAATGAGATGGGTGGGGAACTTGGCAAGTACCTAGTAAACGACATGTGCATGTAGGGTTTCAGTGGGGAAACCCGAGGAAAAGAGACCATCTGGAAGACCCAGCCATGGATGACAGGATTATATTAACATGGATCTTCAGGAAACAGGATGGGAGTTGTGGACTGGATTGTTAAGGCTTAGGACAGGGGCAAGTGCCAGGCTTTTGAGGACATGGTCATGAACATTCAGGTTCCATAAAATGTGTGGTATTTCTTGGCTACCTGTGAAACAATTAGATTCTCAAATGAATTAGCCAAATGGAGTTGATTAGTTTAGTTTAGTTAGGCATTTTGACACCTCAGACGTAGCAGTCCTGGTAACCATCATTTCAATATTTCAAATTCAATACCAACCTTCACCAAGCCAACAACATATTTTGAAAGACAGAACCACAAAAACACATCTATTGTAGGAAATCATAAATAAAATAATGATGAACAATAGCAAGATTTGTCCTGATCCACTGTTTTGAACAGTGTCCCAGAGAAATCCAATGAAGAGGGTAGTTCTACAGTGGAAAGTAGCATACAGAGAGTATTACACCAGCACGTCTGAATTTCCCACCAGTGCATGCATAATGGACATGTATTTACAGCAGAATCCAGTGACTTTTCAATGGTGACCAAACAATGTATGTCACTACCTGATGACAACACAAACATGCTTTACACGCAGTTTATCACATGCACTATTCACAGAAAAATGTAAGAAATATGCGATTTCAGGGTCAATGGCATAACCATACTAACATTTATTTTCACAGTTACTTTTATATTGTATAAACAATTCAGGCTATTAGTCATATCACACAATGCAACTCTCTAAAGAGGAGGAGTTTATTTTATAAATATTATACAAAAATGACAATATCCTGAGAAGGGTCCATGATCAATGAGAATGGAGGAATATAACTATGCTAACATAATTATATATACTGAGTGTTTTCAAAAAATTACATTTTATTCTGATATCAAAATTTTCAACAGTTTATCAAGTAGTCTGACAATCCTTAACCTTTAAAGTATGAGGAATTTAAATCCCAAAAGTAGCCGCTGTTCGTTTTAAACGTCCGTTTTTGCACCTGCTGATATTATCGGTTGTATTTCATACATTTTTAAAGTTAATAACTTCAAACACAAAGTACTCAGTGAAGAATTAATCCAAATATCTATCCATTCTGTAAGTCTAAAAAAAATTGGCCCAATTTTTACAAAGCTTAGTTGAAAGACATTTTTTACTCTAATTTCCATTTTCTAGATTTACTCTTTTCAAATACCTTCTGCTGTAAGTTGAGACCCTGTTATAAAATTTGGAGCCAACTGTACCTGTCATCTTAAATCGTCAGACACTGTTTCGATTTCAGTCTTATGATGACGTTTAGTTAATATGCAATCAATGGAGAAGAAAGGGAATGAATACAGATGTTTACTCCTCTGGTTAGTGCAATATGGGACCAGGGGAAAATGTCCTACATTCTGCTGTAAGGAGTTCTTCATGACTTTTTGGAACTGTAAGTTCATGCTTATGTCTATATTCAACTCAAAAGTTCAATCCATTCCCTTTCACAACAATAACATGCAACAGGCCAGGCAGTGCAGACGCTTGAGTCATGATCCGAATCAGGAGATGCTGGGTTTGTTGTGTGCTGAACTGCGCTAAAGTGCATTTAGCAGTTTGGCTACAAGGAGAAATCTTACAGACCGAGACATCACGGAAATGGTATTAGAATTGGACTCTTGATGCACATGCACCGGAAGACTAAGACATTTCTGCTCAGAGCTACAGTGACACTAACAGCGATACAGATGACATTACTGACACCAACTTCACACACAATACACTGTTGACCTACTGTACCAGTAGTCCACAGGTTTACTGGCGGTCCCAGTGGGTTACAACAAACACAGCCACCCCACATCAATAAAGACCCTTCCCCAATTAGCATTTTGACTGCAAGACAAGGAAGACAAGCTCCATCCATGAGCCAACTAAAAAGACTCAGACAAAAGACAATAGACACTGGCTTATGCAATGTAAGAGAATTTGGTGATGGGTGAGTTCCACCAAAAACAAACAAGCAAGAACGACATTCAAGTGTTCAGAATCCAATTTAGGTTTGTGTGCTACCCCATGTTTCAAGGTATATCACACCAACTTGCATTTCTGAAGATCAACTGACACTAATATGGGAAAGTGGTACACACAAATGTCAGAAAATACTATAACTGCAACCACTGAACTGATACTTTTCAGTAGTGTTTCCTGATTAAACAAATGGGGTGAAGGGGATGTGAATTCTACAGAAGGGGCTTAAATGAAGGAAAAGAGACTTGTTGGAGGGCCTTTATGTGTGTGTATTTGCTTCACTTTGCAACTACCAGGAAAAAATAAGAAACACTGCCTGAATTCTTGAACTCGGGAACAATCATAAGACTGTTAGTGAGAAAAACTGAACTTTATTAGTGACAATTTTAACTAGAATTAAACTTCACACAACTTTTTTATGCCTATAGAGGCCTTTTATTAGACAAAGACTGTGAAAAAGAGATGTGTAATAATAAAAGCAGAAAATTTTAAAGATGACATGGTATTGCAGGACATTTTCCCATTTATTTGGCCGTTGAGCACATTTAATTACTGGGACAGTATTCCCCTGTTTGGCCATACAGGGTTCAGAATGAAAATGCAAAATTTAAAGTAGCCTTAAGAAAATACTTAAATACACACTCCTTTTACTCTGCAGATGAATTTTCTATGCGTAAAGATGATCTACAATACTGCTGTGTAAAATCAGTAGAGTACTGTACACTGTAAAAATTGTGTATGTTTGTGTATTGATGACCAGTTCCATATCCTATTGTCTTTGTGACACACTTATGGATCCAAAGACTGAAAGGTGAGCAAGTGAGATAGTGTGTGCATGTGCTGGTAACCAGCTAGTACAGATAAGTCTACGACACAGAAATAGTATACAGTGTAACACAGTCTTTCAGACAAACTTTCAAGAACTTAAGTCTTCAACCACTGGTGCCAGAAATAAATGCCTGGTGTTAGTTGCAATAGACCAGAATTCAAATGGGACCTAGATAATAAAGACCATGATAGGCTGTCAATTACATCAGTTGTTCAGTGTTCTGAACATCAAGCTGTGTGACAGGTACACCTGACATTAGGCAACAAACAGTTAAAAGCACAAGCAATTTAAGGAAAGCAGGACTTAATTAAATCTGTTATCAAATAAATCAGTGAAAACAAAGCCTATAACCATTTTATTTGAAATCCATTAGCATGTTCTTCAGTTCTCATGGAAACTATGATTCTTTCTACATCTCTTGAACTTACCGGTAATAATTTGGCTTGAATGGCCCAGCTTTATTAAGGCCCATATACTTTGCCTGCTCATCCGTGAGTTCTGTTAGATGAGCATCAAAAGTAGGAAGATGTAAGCTGGCCACGTACTCATCTTAAAAAGAATTCAAACATTTATACAACAATAATGTTAACATGGTTACACAGTTATATATGACAGCGCACAAGGCACATTTGTTGTACTACCAATCTTCATCATTCTGTGTCCTTGTAAAGTACACCTTATAGCTTGTGGTTCAGCACATTGATACACAACATTCTTCACTTTTAGTTAATAAGAAATTTCTCTTCACATTCTGATTCATATCTAAACCAACATCATTTACTTGCTTTCAACAGTTTTGTTACAATTAACTACCTTACAACTGACAAACTGAAAAAACCTAAAGAAATTCAGATTTTACTTTAACAAGATGAAACAGTATGGTTATGAATCTATTTTCTTACTTAACAACCTTTCCTTCCAAGCCTTACAGGACACAGATATTCACTAAACATCAGACAAGCCTCTCAGCAGTTACTAAACCTTACATTTACCAACCAGGCAAGAAACACTCAAACAATGCAGAATGTACAGTAAATAAAATGTTAAAATGCAAAACAGCAAACACAGATTATGGAAACAATGTTATACATACCCATCTTTTTTGGAAGCAAATAGACATCAGACTTGTATCGGCCATGTGGAGCATTGAATAACTCTATAAGAGCAAGGGCCTGTAAAGACAGAACAATTTCCAACTGTGAAATATCAACAAAAACAGAAGAGAGGCGTGGGTACAACAGGCATGCATGGAAACTTGAATATTTAAATTCAGATAATGCAATAAATGCGAGTCCATAATTTAAGCCTTTAGTAATTCATTTCTACCCCCAATCTAATGTAAGTGTGCACACTGTATAATGCTTATCAGACACATACTACAGTACCAACACCCAAAAGAGATGAAAAAGTGACAGTATATCCATTTATGCAAATATTATTTCAGGCAAACAGGCCCAACAAGCTGCAACATGTATTAACTGCTAAGCATTGCAGTGCTACAATATGTTTATCTGTTTGTTGGTGCATGCGTGTTGTGTGTCACTGCAACTGTTTAATGATCTACGTTCAAGTTTGCAGTAGGTAACACTGTACACATGCATTTTATACTTAACCTTTAAAGGAGCAAGTTGGTAATAAGACTTTAGCACATGGTTTATAAATAACATACTACTGTAATAGATAAAGATAAAAAATTATGAAATAAATGCACTTTGTTCAAAATAAAACAGAGATTATGCGGCACATCTCTAAAATGCAGCAACTTTCTTAGTTGCCAAAAAAATAAAATGAATTTCTAGGGGTGTTTTTTATGTGAATTCACATATGGAAACACAGGTTGTTTAAAAGTTAAAATCAGAGTCTAAACTGTGGGTATAAAAAGAAACAACCATGCCATGTATAATATTTTTATCAAAAGCTCAAAAAATTGTCTGAATGACGTTGAAATATTAAACACAGAAATGTGCATGATAGAATGTCAGTGTTCCCTGCATGATTTTGTGTAAAATATTTCCATTAAAATAGATTTCAATTCTGCAAAGACATCATTACATTTTAAGAAAACTCTATTCTAAATAAAAATATAATTAGTTCAACAAAATTTGTTTTTATGAAACTAATTTTCTTGAACAATCTCTGTAATGATGGCAGGTGCAAGCTGGTAATACTGTAACGCAACATGGCAGTCCACTGTATGGGTCATCCCACTCTTGAGAGCTAAGTACATAGCTTGAGGAGAGATGGCAGTTTTGATACAACAGAACCACCGGGCCTTTAAAATAAGAACTACCAACAAACATTTTTCATCTTCATACCTACTTACCAAAAGGGTCAACAAACAGGAAAACATGTTATTGTTTATTTTCATGAACAAGTGGCACTTTCATTTCTATTTTCATATTTATAAATAAATATCATAAAATATCTGTGCCCCACACAGGGATTTACAACATCTACCAAACCCCCATCTCACAGTCATTAACAAAAGCTTCTTCTATTCAATTCTAAAAGCATGTAATTCTGGGAACAGTACATGCGGACCTGGATGACAAAACATTTGAAAGGTACCCAACCAGTGTGATACTCACCACAAATTCGTTTCAAGGTATCCTTTCTGTTTATTACCAATTCATTATGTTTGCTGGGGCAGCAAATATATTATAAGGACACTAAATGATTTCACAGTTAGTAGTAACATTACCATGTTTGTACTGCCTTTTAGTGGTGAAGTGGCAGGGCTGAATGTGTACTTCAACCCTCAGACATTTAAGAACATGCAGATTGCAAACATTATCTGCACTACACAATGTCTGTTAACAACCCAAAGCAGTAAATAACTTACACAGGTTCTGCAAACTTTGTATTATACTTGCTTCACTATTTAATTTCGCAAAAAATTATTTACAGATGTAGGATTGGATCTGCATAACCAACTACTGATATAGCAAAAGAACGTGGCAACAGTAAGAATGGCAGCATGAGTGCTGTATATGCTAACAGTCTTTCCAAGGACACTTAACATGTGTTGTTAAAGGAAAGTGCATCACAGAGTGTTGTTCTGCTAGAAATGCCCTTACTACAGCTGACTTATGGAGACAAATGGCTTCTGCTACAGAAGCTGCTTTATACCAACTGATCAGCTGGTAAACATTCTGTTTGTGGCAGATGCAACACACGGTGATCCAAAATTTTTTTCACTTACTAACACCAGGAGCATGAGATGTGTCACCACATTACCAAAAACAGTGGTCCTTGCAAAAACAATGACAAATAAGTTTAGTTCTTATCACCTTTTGATATACTGAAACTTCATTATGACAATACACATCCTCTGTCCTGAAGTTCACTGTACTGATTTCTTCCCATAATTGTTAAAAACTGCAGAACCTATTGGAATTTTTAAATTGTTTAAATGAAACAGTTAACTTGAGAAGAAGCAACCACATGATACGATACACACCCAAAAATGTACACATATTATTACATATTCATTTATTCTGTTCATGCAAATCTGCAAATCTGCGCAGATGGAACCAACGCTGTAAATGACATGCAAAAATCTAGAGTGGCAATTAAACGTACATTCTAAACTTTAAAACACTCAAGTGGAACAAGAGTGTTTGCTGCCATTCCTGTAACTGATATGGGAAGTCAAGCAGGAAGCTCAAGAACAAATTGTGTTGCAACAGATATGTGTCCAAAAGAAATAAAAACAATTTATTCCTCCTCTGAAGTTTCCCCATAAAAAATGCAGTTCCTTTTCACATTAATGACTGAAAAAAGAATATAAAGCTAAGTACAGGCCATATGCAGATTTACAAAACCTCTATAAGTCGTTTTATTCCAAGCATGTGTAGTCAATACTGAACACTTTCAGTGTAACCCAATCATAAAAATGTTTGGTACAATTTAAAAAGTCATTGCAAAATTCACTTTGGGTGACCTAGTATCATCACAACACAACAGTATGGGTAACTGGCCACAATAATGCAGGTTGATGCTAGTTTACCTGTGTTGCAGCAGTAATTGACACAACAAATGATGGAAGGCTTGAACAGCTCAAATTAACCAGACGTCCTTCAGCAAGCAGTACAATTCGTCTTCCATCTGGCCAGATTACATGATCCACCTGGGAGCGAACTTTCTCCCATGTCAAATCTGGGGTGCGGAGACTATTCTGTGGAAAATTATTTGTTAATGAAACAACTTCATGCTGCCACTGAATTCTGACAGAAGTAACAGACATTCAAGAACATTTTAAACATAAGGAAGGGTTGGTGAAGAGAAAAAGAAGAAAACTACATGCCACAGTGTTCAGTAGTCTAAGCAGCAATGAGTAATGTTGCATAACGTATTCTTTTGACAGTTCTGTACAAAGTTCTTTATGTATACCTTCCTTTACAATTACTTCAACAACAGACCATCACAATCATTCCATCACCAAGGTCATAAAATCTGCAAACATAATACCAACTGCCCAAATCCCTTTCTCTTCTAGCAATGTTTCAATTTTTACAGACAAAGGGATGAAATGTATTCTATCTCTTCTACCATCCTGTAATTCATGCACCCACACAACTAGTGTAATTACATTTTCTGACCACCAGTTATATTAACTGCATGGAAATGCATATCTCTCACTACTATGCACTAAATATCACTCCCTGTTTCTATAACTAGTACTGACACACAGTCAGAAACACAGCACACATCATAACGTACATATATCTCACAGGTACTTGATGTTAAAACTTGACTAACAGATAACACTAGAAGTAACAGCTTATAACAATTCAGAACTGCTACCCTTTGACTGCACAGTACTTACAACATCAATCTCAGTGTTGGAGTGGCCCATGTTGCATACAACACACCCATTCTTCATCTTATCCATGTGCTCTCTTGTAACAACATTCTTGTTGCCTGTTGCTGTGATGACGATATCTACATTACGTATCACCTCATTCAGTTTCACAACTCGAAAACCATCCATGCTAAAACATTTTGAGAAATACTGGTATGTATGTATGTATGTATGTATATGTACACACACACACACACACACACACACACACACACACACACTCACTCTTAAAACATAAAACATTGTGAAACGTTAAACATATTAATCATGAAACAGCTACCTCTCATAACCCACACAATTCATCAAACTGATATTCCCACACTACTAGACAGTTGGGTTACAAATGTAACTTCTGACAAAATGTTGCATGCGCACGCGCGCACACACACACACACACACACAAACACACAAAGAAAGAAAAAATGTCCTTATATTTTTGTAAAAATGTAACATGC
>JGI20166J26741_11536474_pt1 | contig 12314 bp, 11 predicted proteins | sample TergutCu122P5_FD_26741 | JGI IMG/M metagenome (IMG submission 26741) | reverse complement strand
TGCCCTGCGACAAAGTCAAACGGAATACGAGGCGTTGTGCGACAAATTCGGGACGCTCGAACTGGAACGACGGCAATTGTTCGGCGATGCCGACCCGGACGATGTGGAAAAAAAACTTGCATCGGAAATTGTTGCACTGGAATCGTTACTGGAATCGTCGCGAAAAACACATCAGGAAAAGGTGCAAAATCTCGAATTGTTACGAAACAAAATCGAATCGCTGGATCATTCGATCACGGAACGGAACGACGTGTTGATTGCGAAAACGGCCGCTTTTTGCGAACGAATCGCCGTATCGGGTTTCGAAAGCGAAGCGGATTACGTGAATGCCGGTTTGCCGGAAGAAATACGGCGGCAATCGGCGGAAAAAGACCGGCAACTGAAAACCGCCGAAACGGAACTCAGGACGAAACGGTTGGAGAAAGCATCGCAACTGGAGGCGGAACTCGCGAAACGATTGACGGAGCAATCGTGCAACGCATTGAAACGGGAAGCCGATGCATGGCAAGACCGTTGCAATGAAGTGCAGCGGAAAATCGGGGCCATTTCGCAACAATTGCAGCAGGACGAAATGCACCGGCAAAAAAAACAGGGACGTATTGCCGAAATCGAGCGGCAGGAATCCGAATGCCGGTACTGGAACACGCTGTATGAATTGATCGGTTCTTCCGACGGGAAAAAGTATCGCAATTTCGTGCAAGGCTTGACGTTTGAAACGATGATCCGGTATGCGAACCGCCAGTTGCGGAAAATGACGGATCGTTATTTGATGACGCGAAGTAAAAACGTGCCGCTCGAACTCGACATCATCGACAATGATCAGGCGGGGGAAATCCGCTCGACGAAAAATCTTTCCGGAGGCGAATGTTTTCTCGTCAGCCTGGCGCTTGCGCTCGGGCTTTCGCAAATGTCGAGTCAAAACGTGCGGGTCGATTCGCTGTTTCTCGACGAAGGGTTCGGAACACTCGATGAGGAAACGCTGGAAACGGCTTTGGAAACTCTCGTCGGTCTGCGGCATCACGGCAAATGCGTCGGCGTGATTTCGCATGTTCCGGCCGTCAAGGAACGAATCGGGACTCAAATTCAACTCATTCCGCAATCCGGAGGACGCAGCGGATTGCAAGGACCAGGTTGTTCCCATCATTCGGCCAAATTGTCAGGGGGAAACAGATGATTTTGAAAACATCGTTCATCAAAAAAAATTTGCTGATCTTATCGGTTGCAATGGCGACGATTTTTTGGCAACACTCGCTCGCCGTGACGTTTGCGTTTGCCCATCAAATTCAGATATTTGCAACCGTCGATGCGACAGGGCTGGTACGGGGCGAAGTCATTGCGGAAAATGTGCCGGTCCCGAATGCCGGCATTGATGTGATCAAAACCGACGGCGACCGCTTGACTCCGGTAACTTGCGACTCGCAGGGAAAATTTCAATTTCAGCTTCCCGAACCGGGACGTTATCGTTTTCTGGCGACGTTTGCCGATGGTCATGAAGCGGAAACGACCGTCGCGTTCGCACGTCCTTTGTCGTCGCTGACACGGGATTCATCGGTCGGGGATGCATCAGCAAACAAGTCATCATTGCCCGCCGCCGAATGGAGGGAGACCATCGACGCTTTGAACAACAGGATGTATGATATGGAAATGGAACTGCACCGGATGAAAACAAGGCGTCACTGGATCGACGTGCTGGCCGCCGTCGGTTGCATTTTCGGTTTGGCGGGAGTGTATCTCATTTTGAAAAAAAGGTAGAAAAAACGATAAAACTTTTGGAACCGTTCACGCGCAATACGGAGATTTTCACCACGAGGAGCACGAAGAACCACGAAGCAAGTGAAAAGTTAAAAGTGATCAGTGAAAAGTAAATTCGTTTTTAGTTTTTCACTTTTAGTTTTCAGTTTTTCACTCCAAAATTCCCTTCGTGGTTCTTCGTGTCCTTGTGGTGAGAAAACCAAAACCGTGAACGGTTACAAACTTTTTTGGCTTGGAGACAAAACATGACCATACAAAAAACATTGATTCTGATCAAACCGGATGCCGTTCAACGCGGGCTGACCGGCGAAATCATTTCGCGAATCGAACGCAAAGGACTCAGGATCGTCGCGTTCAAAATGCTGAAAGTGACGCCGGAACTCGCGAAAAAACATTATGCGGAACATATCGGCAAACCGTTTTATCCGAAACTGGAGCAGTACATCACAAGTTCGCCGGTCATGGCGATGGTCGTTGACGGACCGGAAGCGATTGCCGTCATTCGTTTGATGGTCGGGACGACCAACGGGCTTGAGGCCGCCCCCGGCACGATTCGCGGCGATTACAGCACGAGTTCCCGTTTGAATCTGATTCACGCTTCGGACGGTCCGGAATCCGCCGCCCGTGAAAGCGCGACATTCTTTGAACCATCCGAAATTTTCGATTATCATCTGTCGCTCGCCGATTGGCTCGCCGGATGAATTTTTCATAAATCAGAGCCGCGACAGTTATGGAACGGTTGAATCTGAAAAGATTTTTGGGGACATGACGATCTGGCGGAAGCCTGTTGTGTACGAACGGATGCAATTTTTCATTTCAAGCATATTGGCGTGACACCTGTGTCTGAATACGATGTGATTGTGGTTGGCGGCGGTCATGCCGGCGTTGAAGCGGCATTGGCGGCGGTACGTCTCGGCGCAAAAACGGCGTTGCTGACGTCGAACCTTGATACGATTGTGCAAATGAGTTGCAATCCGGCGGTCGGCGGCGTCGGCAAAGGACAGATCGTCCGTGAAATCGACGCGCTTGGCGGTTTGATGGGGTTTGCGATTGACGCAACGGGCATTCAATTTCGGATGCTCAACCGGAGCAAAGGGGCGGCCATGCACGGCCCCAGGGCGCAGGCCGACAAGCATGCTTACAAAATATTTGTCAAGCATCACATCGAACAACAGCCGAATCTCGAATTGCGGCAGGAAACGGTGACGGGGCTGTTGTCGGAACCGGTTCTTCGGGCATCAGAATATTCGGCGCAATTTCGTATCACCGGTATTATCGTCGAGGGGGGTTTTGAGTACCGGGCACGAGCCGTGATTCTTTGCTGCGGCACGTTTTTACAGGGAGTGTTGCATGTCGGCGAAGTGACCTCTCCCGGCGGACGCGGCGGCGAACCTCCGGCAATCGGCGTCAGCCCATCGCTCAACAAACTCGGCATTCGGTTGTCCCGTTTCAAAACAGGCACTCCGGCGCGACTCAACGGTCGCACGATCAATTACGCCGGGCTGGAATTGCAGCCGGGGGATGAAACGCCGCAACCGTTTTCGTTTCTCAACCGGCGAATCGAACAGGAACAACTGAACTGTTGGGTGACGCATACGAATCCCGAAATCCACGAACTGATTCGCCGTAATTTCAATCGCGCCCCGATGTACACGGGACAAATTCAATCGACCGGGCCGCGCTATTGTCCGTCGATTGAAACGAAAGTGGACCGCTTTGCCGACAAGGAGCGGCATCAATTGTACCTTGAACCGGAAGGGCGTCACACAAACGAAGTGTATCTCAACGGTTTTTCGACCAGTTTGCCCCGCGACGTGCAAGACCGGATGACCCGCATGATCAAGGGACTCGAAAACGTGCAAATCATGCGTTACGCTTATGCGATCGAGTACGATTACGTGCCGCCGGAACAGATATGTGCGTCGCTTGAAACGAAACGGGTCGATGGTTTGTTTCTTGCCGGACAGTTGAATGGCACGACCGGTTACGAAGAAGCCGCCGCCCTCGGATTGGTCGCCGGCACCAACGCCGTTCGAAAACTTGCCGGTCTCGAAGCGTGGGTGCCGAGACGCGATCAGGCGTACATCGGCGTCATGATCGACGACCTGGTGACGCGTGGAGTCGATGAACCGTACCGGATGTTTACCAGTCGTGCCGAGTACCGGTTACTGTTGCGGCATGATAACGCGGACCGGCGTTTGACCCCGATCGGCCGTGAACTCGGTCTCGTCGACGATTTTCGTTGGGAGCAGTACCGGCACAAAATGTCGGAAATCGACCGGGTGAGGCGTTTTCTTGAAACGCATCACGACGCGAACGGTTCCTGGTGGAAACGGCTGAAGCGTCCGGAAACGGAATGGCGGGAAATCGTCGAACGATTCCCGACGCTTGCCGGCGTGACGCCGGAAGTCGCCGATCAGGTCTCGACCGACGCCAAATATTCCGGTTATGTCGCCCGGCAGGAAGTCGAAATTGAACGCAATTTGCGGCTTGGTGCAAAACGCATTCCGGCATCGCTCCATTACGACGACGTGCCGCATTTACGAGCCGAAGCACGCGAAAAACTTGCGAAAATCCGCCCCTTCGACTTGGCACAAGCCGGACGTATCAGCGGCATCACCCCCGCCGACCTTGCCGTCGTGCTGGTGTACATGGAAGCGAAAAACTCAAAGAAACAGTAATTTTTTGTTCATTTTCAATTTTGGCAGTCGCCGCACTGCCTGCAGCACGCTTTACGATCGACAAAAGTGCCTCATAAATTTTTATGTGAGAATATCATGAATGGTATCCGTCAGGAAAAATGTCCCCTGTTTCGCACACCGCGTCGATGGCATGTTCTTTTTACCGTGCTTGTGGTCCTTACGCTTGTTGCCGGATTGTCAGGCAGGCATTATCGGTATCATTTCATCTGGAAATACATGGAATGGCACGGGGATTTGTATGATGTGAAAGCTGTTCCCAACAGTCCCATGCCCGACGGTGTGATTCCGGAGGACTGGAAAGAACATTCTTTGGGCTGCATGACATTTCGTTTGCCGTCTGAATTAATGCCTCAAAAGACAAATCACACGGACATGGTCGCATTTCAAGATGAACATCGCAAAATCATTATTTTATGCGATCCTATTGGGGAAGGCTTCGTTGAACTCCTGGACTTGGCGTCGCAATTGAACCCGGCCCCAACGACCGTTCCCTTGACAGTGCCACGATTACATCTTGAATGTTTCAGCACGGGTGCAGACGAATTTCGTTGGTCGATGAGTCCCAAAGACGTTCAATGGCACACTTTTTGTATTGGTTTGCGTCGACTCATTGATCCTAATAAAGCAGTATCCACGGAATCATTCTTCCGAAAAGATTTGGATGGCATTCTTTTATTCAGCGAAAAAAATGTCTGTTTGGTTTTGCAAAGTACATCAAGCATGAATGGCGGATTGATATGGTTCATTGCGAAAGATGGAGAACTTGATTCAAACTGGGTGCGAAATGTATCCCGAAGCATAAATATCAAGAGCGGCCCGGAAGGTGTTTCACCCGCGAAAAATTCAGAGCCAAACGCACAAACCGATGAAAAATAGTGTTTGATTTCACGCTGTTGTGCGCATGGTGATTGCGCGAGGCCGAAGGCTGTCGCCCGGGCACAGTATAACCATGACTGTCGCGGCTCTGATTTTGTGAACCGGTTGTTTTTTCGCGACTCCTTGGAATGAATATTGCCTGTCTCAGAAAAAATGAGCCACAAGAAACCGGAGCCGCGACACTCATGGAGCGGTTACCCCGGTTCGACCGCTCGGTGACCCTTGCGGCTCTGGTTGCCTCATTTCTTATGAGACGGACAATATTCACCATTCACGGCATCAGAGACAACGTAAAAATTGCGTCAAGTCCTGTTTTTCTTCAGCGGTTAATTTCGTGCCGAGGAGCAGATTGTGAATTTCAACCGTGTCTTCGATCGTCAACAGCCGTCCGTCATGCCAATAAGGGGCGGAATCTTTCAAACCGCGAAGCGGGAACGTTTTGATCGGGCCGTCGCTGACCGCCGCATGACCATTGTGTTCCTGCGGTTCGAAGAAACGGATCGTCTGCATGTTGTGCATGGAGTTGTCGGTGTAATACGGTGCCGGATGGCATTCGGCGCATCGGCCGCGACCGTTAAAGACCGCTTCGCCGCGAAGTTCCGCTTCGTTCGCTTTTTTCGGATCAAGCTTTCCGAAAACGTCAAGTTTGGGAGCCGGCGGAAAATCAAGCAACGCCTCGAATTCCGCCATGAAATGCACCTGGCTGCCGCGTTCGAGCACATTGACCCCTTTCTTGGTCGCGATGACCGGGTCGCCGTCGAAATAGGCGGCACGTTGTTCAAACTCGGTGAAATCCTCGACCGATTTGAGACCGCGCTGTGAGCCGAAAATACGCTGGATGTTGACTCCCCGTAATGACGGCGTGTCCAGCCGGTGGCGAAACGCCTGCGGACGAATGTCGCCGACAAGGTGCGTCGAAGCGTTCGTATGACCGTTGACGTGACAATCGAAACAGGTGACCCCCAGACTCGGTTCGGCACTGTTGCGGTCTTCCGTCGAATTAAATTGTTGTTGCGGAAATGGCGTTACAAGCAAACGAAGCCCTTCGAGTTGCTTCGGATTGAGAATGCCGTTGAACAGGGCAAAATAATTTTTCTGCGTCACAACCTGTCCCTGCGAAACGTCGCCGAGGTCGGGGCGCGTCGTCAGAAAAATCGCCGGCGGATATTCCGGCAGAAAATAATCGGGCAAATCATAGTCGAGGTCGAAGCGGGTCAGATCGCGTTTGTCCTGCTGATTGATTTTGTCGATATGAAACTGCGGAAACAACATTCCGCCGACCGGATGATTGGGAAACGGCAACGGCAGAAAACCTTGCGGCCAAAGCCCTTGTTGTTTGATTTCTTCGGGGGACATGTTCGCAAGCTGTTCCCAGGATGACACGCCCTGCGGAAGTTTGACGCGCACGCCTTCCTGAATCGCTTTGCCGCGCGTGGTCGCGACCCCTTGCGCCGGACGGTTGGACAAGTCATAACGTTCTTTGAGCAACTGTCCGTGTTTTTGTTCGACGCCGGCTTTTTCCTGCGACATGCGTTTCATGCGAGTTTCAAACGGCTCCGTGATGTCCACCGGCGAGTAACTGGTCGCGCCGCGCGGTTCGGAGACGACGGATGAAGGAGCCTGCACCGGTCGCGGCGACGTCATCACGTCGTTCAGCGCACCCGTTGTTCCCGGTGTCCCCTGTGTGACGTTTGGCGTGGCATTTGCCGGGTCGGCAATGGCCGGTTGACGGAAAACCGGTTGTCCCGCCGCCGTCGTTTGTGGTTGCGTCGTTTGTGGTTGCGCGGCTTGACGTATCGGTGGCAGGCGATTCTGCTGGGCTTCCGCTTGCCGTAAAAATCCGAACAGCATAACAACCGGAAGCGTTGCCGTCGCGACAAACAACAGTTGTCTTGATTTCTTGCTTTGAGATGTTTTCATAGATATCCTTTTCGAGAAAAATTTGAGTGAACTCAGAACCATTTCATTGTAGCAACATCGCTCGTGATGCGGAAGGTTGAACGGATATTTTTTGTAATAAAGATGACATGCGGAAAATATTGCCGACGGATTCCCGGCGAAAACACACATCATTTTTCCCAAACACAAAAATTCACCCAAATAGCGTAAACGGGGCCGCCTGCCTGATTTTTACCGGGACGATTTGGCCGACCAGCGACAACGGCCCGTCGAACACGACAATCCGGTCGCAAGGGGTGTGCCCGGTTAATTGCACCATGTCATTGGACAATGGGGCATCAGACAACGGCGACGCATTTGGCGGAAGTGATTTGTCTTTTGAAGGCATTTCGATTTGCAAGAGTTCGGAATTCCCCGTTTTTTCAATATGGGACCGTTGTTTTGCCGCCGATTTGCTTGTTCCTTCGACCAGAATTTCCACCGTTTGACCGACCATCGTTTCGTTCAACTCAAGACTGATCGCGTTTTGCAGACGGAGCAGTTCATTGTTGCGGCGTTTCTTGGCCGTTTCCGGCACATCGTCGGTATAAAGTCCGGAGGCCTTCGTGCCGGGACGAACGCTGTATTTGAAAATGAAACTGTTCTTGAAACGTCCGTATCGCACCAAATCGGCCGTTTGATGGAATTCGTCGTCGGTCTCGCCGCAGAAGCCGACGATAAAATCGCTTGTCACCGACACACCGGGGATCGTCGCGTTGATCCGGTCGAGCAGGTCGCGGTATTCCTCCACCGTGTAATTGCGTTTCATTCGTTTCAGCACGTCGTTTGAACCGCTTTGGGCCGGAACGTGCAAAAACGGCATCACTTTGGGAATATCGCGGACCGACCGCAGCAGTTCGTCGGTCATGCCGCGCGGATAACTGGTGACGAACCGGATGCGCCGGATGCCGTCAATCGCTTCGATCATCGCAAACAGGTCTTGCAAATGCCATGTGCGTCCTCCTTCCTTGTAACGGTAACTGTTAACCGTTTGGCCGATCAGCGTCACTTCGATGCATCCCTGGTCGGCAAGTCGGCGGATTTCAGCTTCGATTTCATGCGGCGGACGGCTCTGTTCCGGTCCGCGAACACTCGGCACAATGCAATACGAACAGAATTTGTCGCAGCCGAACATGATGCGAACCATCGCCTGATACGGGTTGCTCCGCGCACGCAAAAGCCGTTGCGGATCAAACTGCCGGAAACTTTCCCTGACCGCTTTGTGTTCGCCGTACACACGGTCGAGACTGATTTCAAGCCGTTTGGCACGTTCCCGTTCGAGGGATCGGATTAATTCCGGCAATTGTTTGAGTTGTCCCGGCCCAAGCACGAGATCGACATGCGGCACCCGTTTGAAAATTCCGTCTTTGTCTTTTTGCGCCATGCACCCCATGACGCCGAGGATGGCGTTCGGCTTGTCGTCTTTCCAATTCCTGAGCCGTCCGAGCGCGCTGTACACTTTGTCTTCGGCATGTTGGCGAACGCTACATGTGTTGAACAACACGATGTCGGCGTGGCATTTCCCTGAAACCGGCTCGTATCCCGCTTCAATCAGGCCGCTCATCGCCAGTTCGCTGTCAAGAACGTTCATCTGGCAACCGACCGTTTCAATGTAAAATTTGCGTGTCATGAATAAATCCTGTTGTCCTCCGGATTACGCATGAGATGTCTCCTTAACCAAAGACAAATGAAAAACAGGGGAAGGATACTGTAAAACGGGAACGCAAAAAAAAGAAACCCGGCGACTTTCGCCAGGCGAATGTCAATTGAAGGGATGAAAAGAATTAAAAAGGGAACAAGGTACAGGCTGGCGGCATAACCCCGGACAATTTTGGGCATGAACTCCACATCCATGATTTTATAGCCTCCCCACAGCATCGTGATTACAAACGTCACCATGCAGGCCAGGCTGAAAATACCGCACATGATATGGAAAGCGTCCCATTCGGGATAATTCGGGACGAGATTTTGCGAATAGACAAAAAGAAAAGCGTATCCCGCGACCACCGCCGACAACTGAACGATCCAGATGATCCAAAGATCATGGAGAAGACGCTTTTCCTGGCTTGCTACGGGTACATCAGGTTTCATGTTTTCATTATTGTCCTGGACAATAAGAGTTGGACAGCAACACTCGACCGAAGGTAAAGAAGCTGCAATCTCGTGGCCAACACGGTTTAAATCGATTATTTCATTCAATGATGACGACGGTGTTTTCCTTGCGCTTGGCCGGTGTGGGGTGCGGGCCGTCGGCATAACCGAAACAGGCGCAGCCGAAAATGCGATTTTCCGCCGGAATGCCAAGTTGCGTCATGTATGCCCGAAAATCAGGTTCGTCGTTCAGCACATTGAGCTGGTTGATCCAGCAGGAACCGATTCCCAGCGAGTGCGCGGCGAGAAACATGTTGCCAAGCAGCAGGGCGCAATCGAACGGCGCGTTTCGCGGCGAAAGGGACGTGTTGCCGGAAACGATGACAAACGTCGGGGCGTGATAATTGACCGTATAATTTTCACCGCCGACAAATTCCTTGTACGGATTGTCCGGAATTCGGGCGGTGGCCGCCTTGACTTCACGATTCACTTCGGCGATTTTGTCATGCCCGCGCACAACGACAAGATGCCACGGCTGACGCCCCATCGCACTCGGCGCATGAAGCCCGGCGTCAATGATTTGCCGCAGGATTTCTTTGGGAAATTGTTCCTGCTTGTATTTGCGGATACTTCGCCGCGTTAAAATGGTTTGGATCGTTTCATTCATGGGTATATCTGTTTCAATTCTACTCAAGCCGGTTGGAAATTCCTGAAACGGAACACGGCAAGCCCTGCAACGCAGGGCGGTTGCGCAAGGCCGAAGGCTGCCGTCCATATCGGCTGCGGTATCAATTGCCGAATTTGTAATGTTTGCGGACGGCTTCCCTGACATTCCAGGTACAGCGCAATCCTTGTGGAAAGACGACCAGATCGCCTTTGCCGAACGACGCCGATTCTCCGTCTTCCGTTGTGACGGTGACGTTCCCTTCGAGAATCAGACAGGTTTCCTTTTCATCATAATACCACGGAAACGTCGACGGTTCTTTCTCCCAGACCGGCCAGGAACGGCATCCGATTTTGTCGATCATTTCCCCGGATGGATTTTGTGTCACGCTGATTTTCATGAACTGACTCCTTGATTCGTCTGTGGTGATGAAAAGCCACCCTTTGTTTCGCCGGGCAGACTCGGCGGCTACAACAACTTCCTGCCCCTGACACCCGTCCCCAGTCCCCTTACTATTGTGCTGGAAATGAAAAACAAGCGTGTCCGGTTCATCGCCGGTCTCGCCGAAATGAACAAAATGTCCTGTTTTACGAAACTTTCGTATTTCGGCGCAACCGGCAGCCATGGAAGCGTTGTGCATTTTTTCTCGCCGCCACAATACTACCCGGCCAAACTTAATTTTGTGGGATTTGGAGCAATTTTTTTCTCACACGGAGGCACAGTGGCACGGAGGAGACAAGCCTCTCTTGAAATCTCTCCGTGACTCTGTGTGAAACAACAATTTTAACTCTGGTCGGGTACTACTGTTGCTGTCGCAGTTGCGGGGCGGCAACACGGACGATCATCTGCTCAAGCGTCAGACGAGGATCAATGCGGCTGTCCCCTTTGAAGTCGAGATCGGCCTTGAGCAGCCAGCCAAGCATTTTCGCACCCCGGTGACGCCCCAATTTCTTGAGTTGCTCTTCCGATTTTTGAATTACGAATTTTTTCACGCCTGCCTGTTCGAGCGCAACTGGCAGTGCAAGTCGTTTTCCCTGTTTCTCGGCATCCAGAATCAATTGCGTCGCTGCCGCAAACCGCCGGAGCGTGTAAGCGATTTGGGCAAGCACGCCGACGGGATTTTCGCCCGCCTGTAACAACATGTCGAGTTGCCGGATCGCTTCCGGCACGTTTCCGGCGAGAGCAAGGTCGAGCATTTCCCATGTCGTTCGCGTTCGCCAGGAGCCGACCTGTTCCTGCACCACGGCGGCGGTCAGTTTTCCATTCGGCGACTTTTCATTTGGTGACACCATGAGCGCGAGTTTTGCAAGTTCCTGATCAAGAAGCCCGAGTTCCGTGCCGACAAGATCGACAAGCAACTCGGCGGCCGCCGTTTCACATGCGATTTTGTGTTCCGACCCGGCCCAGCCGGCCAGCCATTTGGGGATCGCCGACTCCGCCAACGCCCCGCAATCAATCGCCAACGCCGTTTCCGAAGCGTCGACCGATTTGTAAAGCCGCGTGTTTGAGGGAAACGTTCCGACCACGAAAATGAGTGTCGCGGTTTTCGACGGTTTGGCGACGTAATCCTCCAACTCATCGCGAAACCGGGTCACAAACGGGTCGGCGTCGTCGATGATCACCAAACGCCGCCCCCCGCCGAACTGACCGCCTCCGAACATCGTCATCATCGACAACTCTTTGAGAACCGTCGCAAATGTCGCCTGATTTCCTTCGTAACGTGTCAGCGAAAACTCCGCGTCGTCGTCCGCAAGAATCAATTTTCGCAGCCGTTTGAGCACCTGACTTTTGAGAAAAGCGTCGTCGCCGAACAAGACGTAAACCGATTTCGATTCGTCCGGTTTCGCTTGTCCCAAAAACTCCGTTGCGTGCAACCCTTTTGATTTGGCCATGTCGGTTTAAATACGTGATATTTTCCAATCCACCAACTCACCATCCAGGTAAAGCGTATCGGGACACAAGTCCTGACCGTGCGGCCAGACGACCGTCCCTAAATCGGGGCGTGCCTGCAAAAAATAATCGCGGTTTTTCAGTTCCTTGAAAAATTCACTTCTCTCAACATAAGGCGTCATGTCGAAACGTTTTTTCTCACCGTTTCCAAACGTCAGCATCAATGTCAAATCGTCGTGTGCAATCACATCAACGACCCTCGGATTCAATTTTGTTGTTATTGTTGCCATGATCTTTACCGTATTGTACTGGCGAGAAAAAATGCACAACGCTTCCACGGCTGCCGGTTGCGCTGAAATACGAAATTTTCGTAAAACAGGCTGTTTTATTCATTTCAGCGA